>Ga0197143_1002764_pt1 | contig 12473 bp, 13 predicted proteins | sample GBS70_MetaG_FD_148603 | JGI IMG/M metagenome (GOLD analysis project Ga0197143, IMG submission 148603) | Sediment microbial communities from Great Boiling Springs, Gerlach, Nevada, United States - GBS 70_MetaG | ecosystem: Environmental > Aquatic > Thermal springs > Hot (42-90C) > Sediment...
AAACAAACTTATAAAAGTTATCTATGCAATTTGTAGAAAGAGAACTTTCTTTAATCCTGCTTTTTCTAAGTTCCCTGCTCTGGAGGTCTCTCATGTTTAATTCCTATTTTCTGATAGTTGACTCCTTAAAACGAAATGTTGAATCTAAAACCCAAAATGTGAGCTGCTTTTTCCCTATCGGCGCGCAATTTGTCAATCACGTATTGGTAATCCAGAGTGAAGTTGGAGTTCAAGCCTTTAACTTCAAAAAGGTGGATTTTCCAATAGGTCTCAAAGAGATGACTGTGAGATATTTCTCCTTTTCTGGGGCCTTTGAAGTAGGCATATCCTATTCCCATTTCGTCTTTTTCTCTTTTCCAAATTGAGCCGTTCAAATTGAATCCCATGGAGAACATATTCTCATAATCCACTTGGGCTTTGTCGCTCTGCCAACCCAAACGCAAAAACCCACCCACTTTTCCCTTTATAAGTTCCTGATTTACCGAGAAGCCAAATCCCCTTTTGGCCTTGTAATTTTCGGAGGTCCAACTTTCGAATTTCTTATTGGTCGTGAAGGCACATAACCTATAATTTCCTTCGCCCAGTGGGTTTTCCCACTTATAACCTATTTGAGCCCCAATCCACGTGTAATATTTATTCAGTTCATTTTTTGACCTCATTCCTACAAGCCTTATGTTGAAATTCTCTTTTTCAAATTCCAAAGCAATTCCTACATCATAACTTGGAAGATTCAAAAGCGGATTACGGACAAGGCCTTCATTCATAAATTGCTCGATTTCATCTCCGGCAAACTTGTTATCGTCAATAAAAGCAGTGGAATCAATGATTCCTAACGTTATCTTGAGATGGCTCTCCTTTTCCAAAGGAAAGGTTCGAGAATACCAAAGTTCTTGGAGGTGATCTCTTGAATGTCCATTTATATCGCGAAGATCAACGAAAAGATCATCTGCATTAGGATAAAGAACGAAAGGATTTACCTCCTTTAACCCGCTTCCTTTGGCAAAACTTGCCCTTGCGAAAATTTGGTCGTTTTCAGTGGGTTTAAGGGATAAGTTTAAATCAAGGACACCCGAACCCCTGTCCTTGTCTTTAAAGTTCCCTTGTTCCCTACTCATATACTGATAAACCAAAGTGCCCGTTCCCGAAAGTGAAAGCCATTTGGTCAAATCGAAGCAAAAACCCACTAAAGGAAGAAAAAGTCCCAAAAACAAAACGAGAACCTTTTTCATTTAGTTTCCTCCTTGACAAAAATAAAAACCACGAAGACTCGCCCCTTCTGGGGTTTTTCGAAAGCCTTCGTGGCTTCAATATAGCATTACCCTTTTTTGATTTTTGTGTCAATATTATCCTTTTAAGATGATTTACCTTAAATCGATTCAAGAGATAGAGAAAATAAAGAAGAGCAGTCAACTTGTAGCGCGCGCCCTGAAGTATCTTAAGGCTTTTATAAGGGAAGGCGTTTCTACCGAAGAACTTGATCGTTTGGCTGAGGAATACATAAAGCGTCATGGGGGGATTCCCGCCTTTAAGGGCTACCGGGGTTATCCTCGAAGTTTATGCGTTTCGGTAAACGAAGAGGTGGTTCATGGGATTCCGGGGAAAAGGAGGCTTAAAGAGGGGGATATCGTGAGCCTTGATTTGGGGGTGTTGATGGATGGGTATTATGGGGATGCGGCCATCACGGTTCCTGTAGGAAAAGTTTCGGAGCTTGCCAGTAAATTAATCAAAGTGACTGAAGAAGCCCTTTATCGGGGCATAGAGATGGCAAGGCCTGGTAATCGGTTAAGTGACATATCTTATGCGATTCAGAATCATGTGGAAAAAGCGGGTTTTTCAGTGGTGAGAGAATTCGTGGGGCATGGAATTGGTAAAGAACTTCACGAAGAGCCTCAAGTCCCCAACTTCGGTCCTCCTAATCGAGGGCCTAGGCTTGAACCAGGGATGGTTTTGGCGATTGAGCCGATGGTAAATACGGGTACATGGGAAGTGAGGATCCTCCCGAATGGTTGGACCGTTGTTACTGCCGATGGAGGGCTTTCCGCTCACTTTGAACACACAGTGGCCATAACCGATAATGGCCCCGAGATCCTGTCATTACCTTAAAGTTTACTTTCTTTCCTTTATTAATAATTTTATAGGCGAGCCCACAAAGCCAAACTCTTCCCTGAGCTTTCTTATCAAAAAGCGTTGAAAATTTTCCTTTACCCCTTCAGGGTAATTCACAAAAAGAACAAAAGTAGGAGGAGAGACTTGGGTTTGGGTAAGGTAATAAATCTTTACCACCTTGTTGCGCCAAAGAGGGAGTTGGTGAGGAAGGATGGTCTTGCGGAACCAGCGGTTGAGTTGCCCGGTGGGGATCCTCTTTTTCCATTCCGAGTGAACTTCCTCGGCCGTTTTAAATATCTTCTCCGTACCGTATCCCGTTTTGGCCGAGACAAAAAGGATGGGCACAAAGTCCAGGAAATGGAACCTCTCCCTTAAGGCTTCCTCGTAATCCTTGATCTTTATCTTTCCTTCGGCAAGATCCCATTTATTGACCACAATTATAAGGCCCTTCCCCCGATTTTGAATGAGGTTGGCGATCCTTGAGTCCTGATCGGTGGGGCCTTCAACGGCGTCAAGAACAAGCAAATTCACGTCGGCTCGTTCGATGCTCTTTATCGCTTGCCACACGCAGTACCACTCAAGTTTTTCCGAAATACGGCTTTTCCGCCTAATACCGGCGGTGTCTATAAGCAAAAATTCTTTTCCATCAAAGGTAAAAGGGGTATCTATGGCATCCCGAGTTGTCCCCGGCCGTTCATCAACAATGACCCTCTCAAAGCCTAAGATCCGATTAAGCAAACTTGATTTCCCCACATTGGGTCGTCCTACAATGGCCACCTTAATGGCTTCTTCTGCAATTTTCTCAGATTCACCCTCTTCCTGAGGAAGATTTTTAAGGATCTCGTCAAGCAATTCATCAAGCCCCATTCGGTGAATGGCCGAAACGAGGAAAGGCTTTTCTATGCCAAGTTCATAAAATTCCGTTGTGTTTCTTCGGTCCTTAGGTCCATCCACCTTGTTTATGACATAAAAGACTTTTTTTCTGGTTTTTCTTAAGTAATTGGCGATCTCTCTGTCCAAGGGATTTAAGCCCTCTTTGGCATCAAGGACAAAAAGTATTAAATCGGCTTCTTTTACCGCCAGTTCACATTGTTTACGGACAAGCATAGATATGCCTTCTTTGGCATCAGGTTCAAAGCCTCCGGTGTCAATCAAAAGAAAGGACCTTTCGTTATATTGAACCCTTCCAAAGTTCATATCTCTGGTGACTCCCGGGATATCCTCCACTATGGCCTTTTTTTGACGCAGAAGGGCGTTAAAGAGCGTGGATTTCCCCACATTGGGTCTTCCTACTATGGCGACGATTCCTTCCATTTTAAAACAATTTAATAATCCCTTTCTTTCTTGCCCAGATTCGATAAGTATGGTATTAAAGGCCTCGATGAAGGTCAAAAATTGGATGACAAAAAAGGTGATAACCATCGATCCCGAGGCCAAACTCCAGGAGGCCATACTCCTAATGCGCCGACATTCCATAAGGCATCTTCCGGTGGTAAAGGACGAGGAGCTTGTGGGATGGGTCTCTGAGGCGGATATAAGAAGTGCCTATTTGGCTTCTCTTATTGAGGACATCCGAATCAAGGACGTGATGATAAAGGATCCTATAACTGTTGATCCCGAAACGCCTTTAGAAGAGGCTGCCAAGATCCTTTACCGCCATGCGATAGGTGGGGTGCCTGTTGTGGAAGGTAAAAAGGTAGTAGGGGTTCTCACGGTCAGGGACATAATGGGGGCTTTTATTGAACTTATGGGATTTTTAAGGGAAAGCTCAAGGATCGATGTTATTCTCGGGGGGAAACCCCATGCCTTTCAAGAAGTCTCCGAGATCATCCGTAAACATGGGGCTGAGATCATCTCGGTGGGTATCTCGGGGCCTGAGGATAAAAGGAAGAGGGTTTATTTTTTAAGGCTAAGCAAATGTGACGTTAAGGCCATAGCGGAAGAGCTCGAAAAAGCTGGCTATAAGGTGGTTGCGGTAATAGAATGATGGACCCTTCAAGCCTAAAAGAGAAAATAGGAAATGATCCAAAGTCATTAGAGACCTTCCTTGAAGGGATCCTAAAAGAAGCTTCAGAGAAGACACCGAGCCTTTTAAAAGAATTGAAGGAGCTTTATAAAGACCACAAGGAATGTTTAAAGGTGATAAAAAAGGCGATTTTTAAACTCCGTCAGAAGGGGATCGCTTTTGAGGAAGAAGAGGAAAAAAGCGTATCCATCTTGAGACCCGTTAAGCTTCCCGAACCAAAGGGCTATCTTGGACTTTGGGATCTTTCGGGAAGGCTCTTTCTGGCTTTGGAGAGGGAGACTCCAAGAGGGCTTATGGGATTTTCAGGATTTGGATCCTTCGAGGAAGGGCTGTTGGATTTCTTTGGGAGTCCAGTGACCAAAAAGAATTGGCGCAAGTTTTTGGAGAATCCAGTCATTTCAAGCCTCCGACCGAAAGAGGTGCCTGCTTCTTATGTGAAAAGGCTTTTTGAGGAGTTTAACGGGATAAAATCCCATGAGGAGTTTAAAAAGCAGGCTTCTTATTTGGAGGATATTCCCTCTTATAAAGGGGAGCCTTTAGTTTTTCATCACATTTCTTCAAAAAATTTAACCAATCCGAATGAAGAAAGACTTTTTGAGATTTTGCCCCATTTTGGGCTTTGGGCGTTTGAGGAGGGAGAGTTAAAGCCTTACTTGGAAGAATTAAAGAGCGCCCAAGAGAGTCCGCTTGTGCTCACCAAAGTCCAAAAAAGCCAAAGGATAGATGGTATAGTGGAAAAGGCCATTCAAGCCCTTTTCCTTGAAAGGAAGCGTCAGGCTTTAAGCAGAAGTCTCGAAGAAGTGGCTCTGGTTTTATTGCTTAATGATAAAAGGGAAGAAGCCGAAAATGCCTTGCTTTTGGCTGAGCGTTTAAAAGAAGAGCCTTCGCCCTTAAGGCCCGATCCATTCCTCAGGAGGTTATTCCTCCTGGGCCTTCAGGCTTTAAGCTCCGAGAAAGTTCCAGAAGAGGTTTCATCCTTCTAAGAAGCCTTGGATTTATCCGATCCCATTTAATGCCTTGAGGGCGCAATAAGGGCCCATTAACCCTCAGGATCCTTGTAGGTGTTACGATAAAGTTGATGCTCACATCCCCTTCTTCCATAGGGACTTCCTCAAAGACCTGAGAATCATCAACGTGAACCACAATGGGAACATCTTCTTCTACCGAGCCTATCTCCCTTAATATCTGATATTCCAAGTCAAAATACCCCTTTCCTTTTCCGAGCCTTCCGCCATTTAGCCCTACGGCTACCGCTCCAGTTATTAAAAGGTCAATTTTACCTATATCCTTAAGGGAGAGGGGTTTACCGTAAAAGGCAATGTTCGATCCCCTTAAGGCCTTAGGCCAAAGGTGGACTTTTATCATATCCCTTCTGACGAGGAAAAAACCTTTCTTTAAGCCGGGTGAGGCTATGATGAGTTCTTTTCCGTCCATTAAAGCGTTGATCCTCACTTGGAGTTGAGCCTGATCCGGGGGGACCATCACCCGCTTTGCCGATTTGTACTCCGGAAGACCCCTTAGCCTTTCCGAAGCTTTTCCTGCTCCCTCAAAGGGTGGAATTAGCCCATGGGATCCGAGTTTCTCCCACACCTTCTCCCTTATGGAAGCCTTGACCTCCTTGATGTTCACAGGATAGCTCCTTCGTGTTTAAGAAGCCAAATTTTCAGCTCTACTCCTAAGGAGAAACCACCAAGCCCCTTTTTAGATACTACCCTGTGACAAGGTATGAAGATGGGAAGTGGATTTGCCCTTAAGGCTCCTCCTATGGCTCTTACGGCTTTGGGTTTTTCTATAGCTTGTCCTATTTCTTTATAAGTACGGATCTCTCCCCACGGGATTTCTTTTACTTTTTCCCACACCTCCTTTTGAAAGGAAGTGCCTTCAAGAAGGAGTGTGGTTCTAAAGGTTTTACTCTCTTTTTGGAAATAACCTTCAAGTTCCTCTAAGGCTTCTGGAAGAGGCCATTTTTCAAAACAAAGGGGGCTGAAAAGGGACTTCATTTTTTGAATAAACTCCTCCCCCCTTCCTACTCTTAAAAGCCCTTTTTCGGTTCCTATTAGCCACCAAACACCTATAGGGGACTTATACCTTTTGGCGAAATACAAGGATTACTTTCTGCGCCTGGTTCTTTTGCAGGAAGAACTTTCTTCCGATTTTTTCCGACTTCGAGTCTTTCCCCTTAGTTTTTCTTCGACCTGAGAAGCCTCCTCTTCTGGAGTTTTTTCTTCGGAAAGCATCCCATATTTGGCCAAAACCATTCTTTCGGCCTCTAACCAGTTATCCAGATCCCTTCCGGGAATGCAGCCGCTTTTTACGTAAAGCTCATAAGCCACCATCCTTATCTCTTCTTCTAAAACTCTCCTATCCATGAGGCCTCCTAAAATTGAACGTCTTACACAAATAGTCTAAAAGTCTAATACAAAAAGATCAACCGAATTGAACATTAAGCGGTTGTCTCTTGATGGCTACTCAATACCAGTTTTATCTGATGTAAAAGTTAAGCCGGGTTTTTCAGGTCTTGAATGGAGTACTTAGTGCCTTTGATGTGCTTTAATACTGCATAAGTCCTGCGAAGCCTTTGCCAAAATTGGAAGCCAGGTTAACGTTCGGTATTCGGCTAATTTGTTTAAACCATCAAGCAGGTCAATGGCCTTGAAGAATACCCGATTTACATAATATTCGAGATCCTTTTGGGGTACTTCTTGTTGGGGAAGTCCAGTGATTTCTATCGCCATCTCTTCTCACCTCCTATTGGTTCTTTTATTTTTATCAAACCTGTTTCACTTATTTTCTAAAAATGGGTTTTTGTATCATGCCCACACATCCTGCATCCGTCGATCCCAAAAAGTCGAACGATTTCTCCTATAGGCTTTTTATAAATTTTCGCCTTTATCGTTGAATCTATAAGCTCTTTAGCCAAAATCATCGTTCCATCCACAATATGTCCAACTGCATAACCTCCAGCCGCTTCAGCGGTGAACTCTTCGTGTCCGCTTCTTTTTGGGAGACAAAAAGGGCGGTCTGATACCATTTCTTCTTATAAGTTTTGATCACATAAGCCAAGGTGCTAAGTAGATCAGGAAGTTTTTCTCTTATCCTTGCCCATCGCTTGTGCTCTAAACTTTAAGGCATTGACTGTAAAAGGCGCGGGAGACTCAACCGTAATAAAGACGACCTTTTCCCCTTTACTTGCTCGATGAACCGTAAATTGCTCCACCATAAGGGATTTCCCTGTATCGGATACGCCGGTTATGTTAAAGACCGAATAGGAAAAGATTCCTTTTAAGGATTTTTAACTAACTTACCTTGCACATTCTCCACAATGAAGAAAAGATCATCCAGACCGTCAATTCCTGATTTACGATTTAATGCGCTTTTTGGGCAAAGGCAGATATTCCACACTTGGAGTCGACCTAAGAGGTTGTGGAAAGAGTTTCATAAGTTGGTAAATTTCTTGAGGCATATCATTACGGACCGGAAGTCCCATCTTTTTAGCTTCTTCATAGGTAATGGGATGATCGTGAGTGAAGTATCCTTGGGAAAGGAGCTCAGCGATTTCGTCGATGATGTTATCGGGGTATTTGCCCTGAAGGATGATCTTTAGGCATTTTTTCATCTGAGTTAAGGCCATTTCGGCCACATCGGCCAAAATGAGCGTTTGGTCCTCAATCTTATCCATGGGTTTACGGCGTAAAAGCCTCAAAATGGAGGCTGCAGGAAGACCCTGTATTTGGGGATCAACGGGGCCCAATACCGCATGTTCACCCATTATTATCTCATCGCAGGCAAGGGCGATTAAGGTCCCTCCGCTCATGGCATAATAGGGGATGAAGGCCGTTGTTTTAGCAGGATGTTTCTTAAGGGCCAAGGCGATCTGTAAAGAGGCCAAAACCAGACCACCCGGAGTATGAAGGATAATATCTATAGGAACATCCTTATCGGTCATATTAATAGCCCTTATGACCTCCTCGGAATCGTTGATATCTATATAACGCATAATGGGAAAGCCCCAAAAACTCATTGTCTCCTGCCGGTGGACAAGCAAAATCACTCTGGACCCTCGGGAAGCTTCAAGTTTTGCTAGCATCTTTTGCCTTGACATTTCGAGGAATTTCCTGTGCACAAATGGCTGAAAGGCAAGAAGAAAAAGAAGTAACCAAAGAAATTCAAGCCCCATGTGCTTTACCTCTATTTAAAATTCTAAAGAATTATCTGTGTATCCAACTTATGTTTTTTACTTTAATTATTGTTTATCTTTTGTCAAGCAAATAATTTTATAAAAACTTACAAGTAGGAATGGGCGTAATAGTTCTTCTAGAGATGAAAAACAAATTAAAAACCGCTTAGGAGAACTTATGCTTGAGTAATGAAAGAATCTGCCTAAATTTAGGTTGACGAGCCAATTGGAGAAGTTGACAAGTATATGATAAGTTAAAGATAATATACAAAAACCCTCAAGTTTTTTGTTTTAAAATTTGTAATTTATCTCATGGGCAACTACGGCTACTACCAAGAAAGTATAGGGAAAATTTTGGAACTTTTAAAAACCAGCCTTGAAGGTTTATCAGAAAAAGAAGTTAAACGAAGACTTGAGGTTTATGGGAAAAACTTTTTAGAAAAGCAGAAGAGAAAATCTGCCTTTCAGCTGTTTTTGGGTCAGTTTAAAGACTTTCTAATCTTTCTCCTTGTTTTGGCGGCTCTCATTTCTGGTTTGGTAGGAGAGTTGATAGATGCCATTGTTATAATGGTCATTCTTTTAATAAATGCTCTTCTTGGTTTTGTACAAGAGTATAGAGCAGAAAAAGCGATGGAAGCCCTTTTAAAGATGGCTTCTCCTCATGCTGTGGTTGTAAGAGAAAACAAGATCAAAAAAGTTTCCACAGAAGAACTTGTTCCTGGAGACATAGTCTTACTTGAAGCAGGAGATATTGTTCCAGCGGACTTAAGGCTTTTAGAGGCTTATCAGCTTACAATAGATGAGTCACCTCTGACTGGGGAATCTGTTCCTGTTTTGAAAGAGGCAGAACCCATTTTAGAAGAAAACGTTCCCATCTCTGAAAGAAAAAACATGGCTTTTAAAGGAACGCTTGTTACTAACGGGAGAGGGAAAGGAGTTGTAGTTGCTACAGGGATGAATACGGAACTTGGGAAAATTGCAAAAATAGTTCAGGAAGAAGAAACAAAAACTCCCCTTCAGAAAAGGCTTGCTGATTTTGGGAAAAAACTTGGTTTGGCCACCATTTTTATTTGTATATTAATTTTTGTTTTCGGCATTTTAAGAGGAGAAAAACCTTTAATTATGCTTCTTACAGCAGTTGCTTTGGCAGTTGCTGCTGTCCCTGAAGCTCTACCAGCGGTAGTTACTATTACCCTTGCTCTTGGTGCAAGAAAAATGGTAAACCTAAATGCCCTGGTAAGAAATTTACCTGCTGTAGAAACGCTTGGATCTGTGACTTTTATTTGCACAGATAAGACAGGTACCTTAACTCAGAATAAAATGAGCGTAAGAGAGATTTTTTCTTCTGACAAAAACCCCGAGTTTCTTTCCTTATGTATGGCTTTGAATAATGATGTAAAACTAACGGAAGAAAACAAGCCTACAGGAGACCCTACAGAAATCGCTCTTTATGAGTTTGCCAAGAATAACGGATTTGACAAAACGGAACTCCAAAAGAGGTTCCCTCGAGTTTTTGAAATCCCCTTTGATCCGAAAAGAAAAGCCATGACTACCGTTCATAAAAAAGAAAATGGTTATTTTGTTTTCACTAAAGGTGCTTTAGAGGTTATTCTGGAAAAGTCAGGCTTTGTTTTAACTGAATGCAATATAGTTCCTATTACAGAGAGTGTGAAAAAGGAAATATTAGAGAAGGCTCAAGAGTTTGCTAAAAGAGGGATGAGGCTTTTAGCTTTTTCTTATAAAGAAATAGCTGATATTTTAGAGGCTGAAGCTTTGGAAAGTAATTTAATCTTTCTTGGTTTTTGTGGGATGATTGACCCGCCAAGAGAAGAGGTTAAAGAATCCATAGCCCTTTGTAAATCTGCAGGAATAAAGGTAGTTATGATAACAGGAGATCACCCTATAACTGGTTATGCTATTGCTAAGGAGCTTGAGATTGTTGAAAAAGATGAACCAATGGAAGAGGTTTTAATTACAGGAAAAGAATTAGAAGATTTGTCTTTAGAAGAGTTTGAAGAAAGAGTAGAAAAAATAAAGGTTTATGCAAGAACTTCTCCTGAGCAAAAACTAAAAATTGTAAAGGCTTTGCAGGATAAAGGGCAGTTTGTGGCTATGACAGGAGATGGGGTAAACGATGCCCCAGCCTTAAAGAAAGCTGACATCGGTGTTGCTATGGGAAGCGGAACAGAAGTTTCTAAAGAAGCTTCAGACTTAATCCTTCTTGATGACAACTTTACAACCATTGCCAAATCTGTAAAGGAAGGAAGAAAAATCTATGATAACATAAGAAAGTTTGTAAAATACACCATGACCAGTAACTCTGGAGAGATTTGGACTGTAGGATTAGCTCCTTTCTTAGGTCTTCCTTTACCTCTTTTACCGGTCCACATTCTGTGGATCAATCTGGTTACCGATGGGCTTCCTGGAATAGCCTTATCAGGAGAAGGGGCGGAAAAGGATGTAATGGAGAGACCTCCAAGGCATCCCAGAGAAAGTATTTTTGCCCATGGAGTCGGATTTCATATCATTTGGGTGGGACTACTAATGGGTGCAGTAGCTCTTTTTACTCAAGCTTTAGCTATTAAACATAATATGCACTGGCAAACCATGGTGTTTTCCGTATTATGTTTAAGCCAATTGGGACATGTCCTTGCTATAAGGTCTGAAAAAGAGTCTCTTTTCAAGATAGGGCTTTTTTCTAACAAGTCGTTAATTTTAGCAGTAGTTTTTAGCATTTTTTTGCAACTTGCTATAATCTATTTCCCTGTTTTTAATAAACTATTCCATACCCAGCCTCTCTCTTTAGAAGAATTAGCTATTACTTTTAGCCTTTCTTCCATCGTCGTTATGGCAGTGGAAATAGAAAAATTTGTAAAAAGACAATTTTTCTTACCTTATTTAAAAGATAATGGACAAGTCTTAAGGGTTCGGAGATAAAGAAAAGAATACTTTAAGAGCTTGGACAGAGAGGCTTTTTTAACCTTTCAGAATAGGGTATCAGAGAATTTATAAGAAAGCAAAGATAAGGGATATATTGTGTCTAGGCAGCATGGTAGCTTCCCCTTTGAATTTCCGCAAACTCCCGGAGCGTGGGCGCCTTCCATGTTTTGTCCAAACTAACTTAAAACCGGGTATAGGAGTTTTTCCACATCACTTTCCCCACAAAATACTTCCATCACTTTTGTTCGCCTCTTTACCTCCTTGGCCAACCGTTCCAGTGGACTCGTGGTGGAGAGGTACCTTCGGATTGGCTTAGGGTGAGGTAAAAAGGCAAGAAGGACATGGGCTTTGGTTTTTTCCCACCGCACCAGGATCTTGAGATAAACCATGCCCCACCGTTCTTGCAGGTTTCGCAAGGCTTCTTCCGCCTCCTTCCCGGCTATGGGTCCGATAGATTCTTCGTCCATCGGACTTGATCCCTAAAGCTATGTATACCACTTCCTTGGCCATCTTTCCTCGGCGAATGGAAAGGGAAGTTCCGTCCAGAAACACCGCGTAGTATTCTTCGCTTAGGGGCCCTTTCCGCCAGGCTTTCACTTTTTATGGGGTGACTTCAATGAGGCGGGAAATACTTTGCGGCGAGTAGAAGGTCCCGTAAATCCCTTCCAAAAACGCGTAAATCTTCTCGATGCTTACACCGACCGCGTAGAAAGCCAGAATAGCCTCGGAAAGTTCCATGAAGGTCCGCTTCCGGTAGGTAAGAAGCTGGGAAAGGAAATCGCCTTGTCGTACGGGGAACTTTCAGGTCCTCCTCCGGCCCCACCCGGGTGAAGAAGTTGCGGGTGTAGTAGCCGTTGGCTTTAGTGGGAGGGTTTTCAAGGTAGATTTTCCCGTTCTTCCCGCATGAGGGCCTCCAACGATTCCTTTAGCATGGTCTTTGATCCGGTCCTCCACCTCTTATACGATCTCCTCGCGGGTTTTGTTTTGCATGGTGGCCTACTTCCCCTTCTTTGTCCCGTTTTTCTGGAAAAGCTACCATGTTGCCCTTTAGACACAATCTTTGAGGCACTACCTAATTTTCGAACAACTTCAAAGAAGGTAAGGGGTAAAGAGATCGGTACCAGTTTTGAGGTGGAAGGGGAAGGTGAGGAGCCTTGGATCAACCTTTCTCAATAGGGCCTCGAGAAGCACTACCGGAAATTTCAGGATGTGGCTGTTCAGAAG
>Ga0197143_1002765_pt1 | contig 12470 bp, 14 predicted proteins | sample GBS70_MetaG_FD_148603 | JGI IMG/M metagenome (GOLD analysis project Ga0197143, IMG submission 148603) | Sediment microbial communities from Great Boiling Springs, Gerlach, Nevada, United States - GBS 70_MetaG | ecosystem: Environmental > Aquatic > Thermal springs > Hot (42-90C) > Sediment...
TCGCGCTGATCGTCCAGCTCTGTTGGTGCGAGCCGAAGCACTCCACACCAACGAGCCCGTCGTTATTGAGGGGCGCAGATGCTCACTTATGCCTGCATGGAGCGACCAGAACATCTTCATTACAGTCCACTTCGATCCCGGTTCCGGCATTACGTTCGCCATGGGCGCCGCCCGAGTGTACTTCCCACCGGGCCGTAATCAGGGGGATCCACCCCAAACGGAAGAACATGTGTTTGTCGTGGACCGCGTCGACGCAATGAACCCGGATACAGAGCGGGCCCGCCTGGTGGAGTTCGTCACCCTCGTCTCCCGGTGGCTCGAGGAGGTTTCGGATACAAACAGTCGACTGCCAGCAGCAGACCGCGTCTCATCGCATATCTTTTTCTGGGACATGCTCGAGGTTCGCCAGCTTCGGCGGATGTTCGAGAGACACATGAACCACCCGGAGGTCGTGGACCTGATCGAACTTCTGATTCGTCTCTTCCCCCCCGACCAGGTCTTGCCCGATCCAGACCTGTTCAAGTCTCAGCCGGGTACTATCGTGAAGGATGTCGTCCGACTGCTTCTTGGCCTTCCGATTCCGCATGATTATTCCCTGTTCGAGACGGCCAATACACTCTTTCCCGTTCGCAACGAGAATGGTGACCTTTACCGATTCCAACTGCCGTTCGGCTTCAGCACCCCCATGAGCGACCAGATCCCCTTTGAGCGGGCTTACGAGTTATGGCAGGACAAGATTTTCCTGAGACATTTTGACCCAAGGTTTCCGGATCAACCATCGCGGTGGCGGCCATACACGCGAGACGAGCTCTATGAGGGGATCAAGCACGCAACACGCGTCCATCTCCGAGCGCTGCAGCATATCGTGAGGCGACTGCGGGAGCATTACCGGGACCGGCTTACGCTTCGCAAGGCTTCGTTCAGCGCAGCTCCGCCAACGCAGACGAGGATCCCAGAGCGTGCTCGCAGCCTCATCGCCTTTGAGAAGCTGAATGTGCCATGCCAGGAGCTTGAGAACCGACAACGCCGGTCGCTTCCCGTTGACGAACGAGAGGCCCACTTCTTCTCCATCCGCGGGATACGACCAGCAAACGGAAGAGTTTACGAGAACTGCATCGACGAGGTGCGCGTATCGGACTCCCGTTATGCCGATGCCGAACTCCTGGCCTTCACGTTTGCCCCCACATCAAGAGATGCCAGGATAAACGAAGGGGACTTCCTGTTGGCATTGTCCAACGAAGATGACGATATCGAGCTCGATGTCCCTTGGCGAAGATACCTGGGCTTATCGTTTCCTGATGCACAGGCGCTGCTGGCTTCCCGCGGACTGAGGACTGAATGATGGATGGATGGTAAATGCCCTGCTGGGAAAGTTGCTTCAGGTTGAGGTTGTGCGCTTGGAGGCGATGCATGAACCTCCATTTCTGGTGCTAAAGCCGGCTAATATTGGCCTCTTCAGGCTGGCTCAAGATGAAGGCATTCTTGATATGGATCAGCCGATGGTTCTCGATCCGCTGTACCAGGACTTCTCCAGTGGAAGGATAGAGCAAGCGCTGCGAGCCGTTGGTGGCAACCCTCCCCCGATGCGGAGAAGAAGAAGGAGGAGGGTTTGATCATGGCAAGGCGTGTGCAACATCCCCGAACAGAACCCGCTCACGGCTTCCTGTATGAGCCCGGGCAGTTGCAGGTCACCCGTGGCCACGCAGAGGTCGAGGACCTTCTGAACCAAGTCTCACAGTACCAGAAGCACCCCTTCAATCCCCGCCAAGCGGACGCCTTTCGCAGCTCGTTCACAGACCGGTTGTCATTGCTGTGGGGTCCACCGGGGACCGGAAAGACAACCGTGCTGGCTGGCGTCATTCTGGGGTGGATAGAAAACGCATGGCAGAGCGGTGAACCGATCACGGTCGGAGTCGGCGCGAGCAATTACAACGCCATCGACAACGTCCTGAGAGAAGTCGCGGACTTGATCGACCGGCGACGCGCCTCTGTCCTGGGCGAGCCGCCCGGCAATGTGCGCATTGCGCGCTTGCGCAGCGAGTCCGCGAAGCCTCCTCTCGATGAACGCATCGAAGACGTTGTTCGCACGGCACCGGCAGCACGCGTTCTGGCTGGAGCCATGCATGAACGGACAGAATGTGTGGTGGTTGGTGGCACCTGGATGCAGCTTGGGCGACTCGCAGAGGCTGTTTCGGGTGATGGGACTCCAGTCGCCAGATGGTTCGATCTCCTGGTGATCGACGAAGCATCGCAGGTTCCGGTGGCGTCCGCGGCAGCCTATTTCCTGCTTCTGCGCGAAGACGGGCATGTAATCCTCGCTGGAGATCACAAGCAGCTTGGTCCGATCTACGGATTCGAAATGCGAGACAGCGTTCAGGGGCTTTTCGATTGCATCTTCTCGTACATGCAGGAAACCCACGGCAAGGATCCTGTTGCCCTGGATCGCAATTACCGGACAAACACGGAGATTTCTGGATGGCCCAAGGAACGGTTCTACAGCGAAGGATACGAGGCGTTTTTCCCAGAAAGAAGGCTCGACATTGATCTACCGCCTGCAACAGGTAGCCCGCCGGATGGGTGGCCGGAAAACCTGCCATGGAGTGATCTGTTTCTAAGGATCCTCGACCCGGAGATACCGGTGGTCGTCATCAGTTATGGCGTTCACACGTCGACGCTTTCAAATCCGTTCGAAGCCCAGATGGTTGCGGCTCTTGCCCTGCTGTACCGACGCATCCTTGAGCAGGACGGCAACGGTCCCGGTGACCAGGAGTTCTGGTCCGAGCATATAGGCATCGTGACGCCTCACCGGGCGCAGATGTCTACTATCAGAAACCTCCTGGTAGACGCAGCTGGGATGCCCATGGATCCACCGCCATTCGTGGATACGGTAGACAGGTTCCAGGGCCAGGAGCGGGACCTGATGATAGCAAGCTACGTCGTCGCTGACCGCGATTTCGTCGCCGCAGAAGAGGCATTCATTCTGAACCCGAGACGATTCAACGTGACCTTAACCCGAGCTCGCAGCAAATTCATCATGTTTGTGAGTGACGCCATTCTTCAGCACCTCCCCGCCGACGCTGATGTGGCTCGGGATGCGGCGCACTTGCAACTGTTTGCTGAGAACTACTGCACGACCATCGACGAGGAGATCGAGCTCCCATATTTCGATGGTGGTCGGCTCACGACCATGCGCTGCCGGCTGCTGGGGAAACAGGATGCGCCTTGAGGGAACGACATGAATGGAGGTGAAACAATGCCAAGACGTAAGACTTACCATGTGACTCCTCGGACCGACGGCGGCTGGAACGTCAAAGAAGAAAATGCGTCAAGGGCGTCCAGCAGCCACGATACGAAGGCCGAGGCCATAGCCCGTGCCAAGGAATTGGCGAAGAAGCAGGCGCTTGGACAGGTGATCATTCACAAGCAGGACGGTACGATCCAGACGGAACACACATACGGCAAGGATCCGTATCCGCCCGAAGGGTAACAGGGACGTTCCGGATGAGCTTCCGCTTCTGGAGACGAATCAGGATCGCACCAGGCGTGACCCTGAACCTGAGCAAGTCAGGCGGGTCACTCTCGTTCGGGCCGCGCGGGGCGAAGTTCACCATCGGTCCGAGGGGCAAGCGGGCCACGGTGGGCATCCCGGGAACAGGCCTTTTCTACACGACCACGCTTCCGAGCGGGAGGTCCAGCGGTAGGAGAAGCGCGTCCTATTCCGCTCCGGCCGTCCCAACGGTCCGCCCGGAAGACCGGCTGACGCTGGGTTTCTTCAAGCGGCTCATCACGCCGGACGACGAGGAGGCCCTGGTGGACGGGTGCCGGGAGTTGGTCCTTGGCAACGAAGAGAAGGCCCTCGAACACCTCGAGAAGGCCCTCCACCTGGCCGACGGCGCGTACCTCGCCGGTTTCCTGGCGCTCAAGAAGGAGCGGCTGGAAGAAGCTGCGAACTACCTGGCGACGGCCGCCGAGAAACACAGCCGTCTGGGCCGCTACTTCTCCAAGTACGGCATCTCCGCCACCATGAGTCTCCCCATCACAGACGAGGTGTCCGCGCATGTGGGCCCGGATCTCCGCGGCGTGCTGTTGGGCCTGGTAGAGGTCTATCAGCGTCAGGAGCGCTGGGAGGATGCGATTGCCTGCCTGGAAAGGCTGCAGCGGCTCGAACCCGACGACGTGGTGGTGAAGCTGTCCCTCGCCGAGCTGCTGTTGGACGCCCGCCCGGGCGACAAGAACGTCTGCCGGAAGGTTGTGCGGTTGGCCGAGGGCATCGAGAACGAGACGCCGGTCCACACCGCGCTGCTCTTGTACAAGGCCAAGGCCCTGCGCGGGCTCGGGCTCCTGGACGCGGCGCGGGAGACCCTGACGGGTACCCTGCGCCGGAAGAAGGGCCGCTCCGAGGAGCTGCTCCGGGCGCTCCGGTACGAACGGGCCCTGGTCTACGAGGACCTCGGCCAGCGCCGGCGGGCGCGCAGCGAGCTCGAGAAGCTCTACGCCGAGGACCCGGATTACGAGGATGTGGCGGCCCGGTTGGGACTGTAGCGGAAATCCGCATCAACGCCGTTTCCGCCCCCTCGGGGATGTGCCGCTCTTTGAAAAGATGTTGCGTATCAATGTGTTAGGTGATATCTTGGCGGTGGAGAGTGGTTATGAAGAGGGTTGCAAGCGGGGAGCCAATTATTTCAAGGACTTACAACACGCTCCTAATTTTTACTCCCCTGGTTGTCAGTGAAATTGTCAGTAACTGAATCGGAAAAATCCCCTTTTGCTAGCATTTCAACGGCTTCTACGAGGGAATTCTCCGGGTGGGCATAACGCATGGTAGTTTTTAAATCAGCATGGCCTAAAATCTTACTTATAGCTGTGATATTAGCTCCAGCTTCAACCATCCTGGTTGCTGCAGTGTGTCGTAAATCGTGAAAACGCAAACCTGTTATACCTGCTCTTTTACAAGCCATACCAAAACATCTCTTAAGTGCATTTGGATTATTGGGGCTGTAGGGTTTTCCTTTAGGAGTAAGAAAAACGCAATCACTAAAACCAGTCTTTAGTTTCTGCTCAAAAAGAATCTTCCTTAATTTATTACTTATAGGAATTTTTCTTATCTTCTTGCTTTTAGCCACTGCTTGGTGAATCGTGATAGTGTTATTCTTAAAATCTACATCCTTCCATTGCAAGGTAAGAATCTCTGTGTTTTTTTACATCCCTGTACAAAGAGCCGTCTAAATGATCTGCTTGCCAAATAAGAAAACTGCCTTAAAACCTAAAGTTCCCAATTACAGTAGCCAGTTTTACCATTAACCTTATATCTTATATACCGATAGGCAGTCTTTTCCCATCCTTACTCTTTATCGACCTTTTAAGCAGACACATCTCTTTACCCCAATTTTGTTTAAGGGAATGCCAAAACTTCTCTGGCATATATCTAGCATATATGATATAGAGTAAATTCCTATTTACACAAGAGCAGTTTTTTTTCTATAATGGTAATGAGGTGAATAACTCTGGAGGTATTAAAGATGAGTATGAGGGCAAATGTTTTTAAAGGGGTAAATAAGATAGGGCTTGAGGATAGGCCTATTCCCAAAGCTGGTCCTGGTGAAGCGGTTATAAAAGTTACGCTTACAACCATATGTGCTACTGATGTTCACATAATGAAGGGTGAATATCCTGTGGAGGTTGGCAGGATTATAGGGCATGAACCAATTGGTGTGATACATGAACTTGGTGAGGGTGTTAGTGGATACAGTGTAGGGCAGAGGGTTGCGGTTAATGCTATTACTCCCTGTGGTCAGTGTAACTACTGTTTGAGTGCAAATTGGGCCCAGTGTGGTGGTTTTTTAGGTGGATGGAAGATGGGGAATACGATTGACGGTTGCCAGGCTGATTATGTAAAGATTCCAAATGCTCAGGCGAATTTAACCCCGATACCTGATGATCTTACTGATGAGGATGTGCTTTTTACAACCGATATTTTTTCTACAGGACTTTCTGGTGCTGAGAGTGCGGACATCCAGGTTGGGGATATTGTAGCTGTATTTGGTCAGGGGCCGATTGGGTTATGTGCCACTGCAGGGGCAAAGCTTAAAGGTGCTTCCTTAATTATAACCGTTGATACTGTTTCTTCGAGGATGGATATGTCAAGGAAGATGGGTGCTGATATTGTTTTTGATTTTAAGAAGGTGGATCCGGTTAAAGAGATATTGAAGATTACAGATGGAAGGGGGGTGGATGTTGCAATTGAGGCAATAGGGCTTCAGGAGAGTTTTGAGAACTGTGTTAAAGTAACAAGGGTTGGTGGAACGATATCCAGTTTAGGGGTGTATCCTGCTCAGTTAGGAAGTATAGGGGTTCCTCTTCAGGAGTTTGGTTATGGTATAGCGGATAAAAAAATAGTATCTACTCTCTGTCCTGGTGGTAAAGAGAGGATGAGGAGGCTTATCAGTCTTATAAAGAATGAGAGGGTAAACCTTAAGCAGTTAATCACCCATAGATTCTCTCTGGATGAGATAGAGGAAGCTTACAGGATATTCTCCAATCAACTAGACGGTGTTATTAAAGTGGCTATAAAGCCTTAAAGTTTGGATTGTTATTATAAATTCTGTTATCTCAAACAGAAACGCTGTTAAACTCAGTTTTTTTGCAGTTGTAAGCCTTGTATCCAGAAGCACGTTCCGAGAATTGATAATTAGAGAGATTCTTATCCCATGTTAACCAACATAGTAGGTTGTTTCTCCGTTGCAAATTCCCTTCAACACCTCAGTCGTGGGTTTATTGCTGCTTACCCAGGATAACTTCCACCCTTCGGTTCCGGGTACGGTTCTCATCGGTGTCATTAGAAACTATAGGGCGCGTTTCCCCAAATCCCTTGGGTTCAAGCCGCTTTGGGTCCACACCCAAGCGTGCAAGAGCAAGTGCTACAACGTGAGCCCGTAGCTCTGAGAGCACAAGGTTAAACTGCTCTGATCCAACATCATCTGTATGCCCCCAGACGTGTACAGGACCCTCATTCAGGTTTGCAAGGTGAGCAACCTTTTCTAACGTAGTTTTGGCCTCGGGCTTAAGAGTCCACTTGCCGAAGTCAAACAGAATGGATTCCGATAGGGTAATCTTAAGTCCCTCTTTCGTTTCTTCCGCACCGAGTTCCCGTATCAGGTCACGCTCTGCCTGAGGTGTGGCTTCGGTTGTACTGTATGTGGCAATTCGGATGCCACGCACCAGCACAGGTGCTTCTGCAAAGGGTTTTGGGTCTGACACTACTCGTCTGAAATAAAGTGTAAGTATGCGAGGAGATTTTTCCGGTCGGAAGGGTTTGTGGCCAACACGCTGGCCATCTACAAAGAATCGTACCTGTCCACGGCGTACCTGCACGGCAATTTGATGATCCTGCCCGTGAGGAATTACACGGCTAAAATCCCAGCGACCTTCAATATTACCAGCTACTTTATCTTTAGCACCAAATACTGAAGGATCTCCTACCCCAATGATGCCTGCAATAATCTGCATGTCGCCAGCAGCATATGCATCACCACGTTCAAGTCTGGAGAGCACGTCTTCAGGATGAAGGGCAAACCGTACCATGGGTCTGCCAGCTTCAAAGCTATGTACGGTTAGCTCTAGAGAGAATTCTTCAGGTAAGGGATTCTGAAGTAAAAGGTAGAGTGTTGTTCCGTGTTCTAGAGGACGTATCCACATGCGATCATTGAAGCGTGCGCATTCGTAGCCCCCACTTACTATCTTCCATTCAGGAAGAAACTCTCCTACCGGACAACGGTCAAGGGCATCCTGATAGATGAGTTTGTCACCGGGCTCAAAACGATACCGCTCAGCACTACCTTCTATCTGGGCACCAGCCCAGATGGGGAAAAAAAGGATAGCAAGAAACAGTACAAAAGCTCGCAACATCTTGGCCTCCTTTTCTCCCTGGAATAGAACAAAAGTTTTAAGCCTTGATTTTGACATATTATAAAAATTAATCCGGGAAGTGCCAAGATGGTATGAAAGGAATTTACTTTGAAAAATCCTGCACGAACCTTTTTTCTCTAACGCTAACCGAGCAACTCCAGCTCCAAACCTAACTCCGACAGAGGTAACAATTGTTGTTCAATAGCTTCTAACTCTTGTTATAAATAGCTTATTCCATTACTTCAGCAGCTTGTAGCTCTTGTCTGTTAACCATAGTGATTGAATACACCCACGGTCAACCGGATCGTGGGTGTTATCGGAAATACCCTTGAATGTATATTTACCTTCCCTGATTGAATTGTAGTACAGGTATTCATTTCATATTGGTGGAGATACTTATGTAGTCCACCACATGGCGTTTTCAATAACATCGTTTTCCTTTTCGTCTAGGGTTTCTATTAATTTCTCTGTAAGTTCCTCACCAATTAACCAAGAGAAATCCTGTATCTGTTTTTTTAGGTACTGAATTTCGTTTAGGGTTTCACCTAGGCTCAAAATCCCTTTTTTCCTTTCCATGGTTTTTCTCCTCCTTTGTGTATCTGTATTTATACTGACCCAAAAAGATTAATCTAGTTTGAAAAACCGGTTATTCTCCGGTTAGTTCTTTGTGTTTTGTGATTATTGCAACAGGTATGCCAAAAGAGATATTTCAAATAATTATGGTTGTTTGTATCCTGAATCGCTTTGCTACTGTGTGTATATACACTGTTTAAACTGTGTAATTGGTAATAGTTTTTCTTTTGCAAATAGGAAAGCTTGTTTTCTAAAGACTCTTGCATAATTCGCAAAGGCTTTAAAGCGATTTAGCCTCATTGGTCCTGTGTATTTCCTTTCTTTCCTTGTTGTAGATATGAACCACACACCATGTTTCTTCTGTAAGGGCAGTTGCAATGAACCTGCGGTGGCACCTAAACCACAGAAGCTCAGCACACATAACGGCTGTAGTGCTTTTTCTTGAAATCTCTATAAGTGTTTTAAATCCCTCCTGGAAGTCTTTTGTCTTTATGTACTCTTCGTAACCACCTTTTCTGAATCCCCCGAGTTTCTCAATCCAAACGTAACGAATGCCGTTTGCAGGAAGTTTTTCTTCAAGGACTTTCTTACTAAAGTGTGGATTGCGCACTGATTTTGGGAAGCGTCTTATATCAACCAGTGTTTCTATTTGGTAGTGTTTTAAGATTTCTAGGAACTCATCTATACTTCGGGTGGAGTGTCCTATGGTAAATATCTGCTTTTTTTTAGTTTTAGAATGGAAAGGCAAAATACCTCACCTAATGTCTTGTTAGTAAGCTCAACTCGGGTAGAATTATTCCAGCTTCTACTGGTATGGTAAAAACCATACCTCCTGGGGAGTTTCCCTGAGAAACCTGGTCCCTCCACTAACTGAGTAATCTCAGGGAACTCCCTCCATTAAAGGCAGTTAATGGCTTCCCAAAATTATCACAAATAGATTTTGTTTGCAAGATAAGAAAACACTGTATAGCTTTAAGTAGAGATTAGGGAAAGGAGGAGTTTAAGATGCTATTTGGAATTTCGATCTTTCCAACTGAGTATGCCATGCATCCCGCCAAGCTGGCGCAAGCTGCTGAGGAGCGCGGTTTTGAATCTATCTGGGTACCTGAGCATACCCATATTCCTGTTAGCCGTCGTAGCCCGTGGCCTGGTGGCAGGGATTTACCAAAAGAGTACTGGCATACCTATGACCCTTTTATAGCCCTTACCGCTGCAGCAATGGCTACAAGTAAGCTTAAAGTTGCAACTGGTATATGTCTTGTGGTTGAGCGTGATCCCATAATCACGGCAAAAGAGGTTGCCAGTCTGGATCAGCTCTCGGGAGGACGTTTTATCTTTGGAATAGGTGGAGGCTGGAATGCAGAGGAGATGGAAAATCATGGCACAGATTTTAAGAAAAGGTGGAAGGTGTTAAGGGAGCGGATACTTGCAATGAAGGAAATCTGGGCTAACGATGAGGCAGAGTTTCACGGTGAGTTTGTTAACTTCGATAAAATCTGGTCTTACCCAAAACCGCTTCAGAAACCCCATCCTCCAATTCTTATGGGAAGTGGTTATGGGCTAAAGGCTTTCGACCGCATTGTTGAGTTCTGTGATGGTTGGTTACCAACCGGTATAGAGCCTTCTGTTCTGGCTGAGAAGATATCGCTACTGCGTCAGCGTGCGGAAGCTGCAGGTCGTGATCCAGGCACGATATCCGTTACATCAATCTACTACTTTTACGATTCCAATCCGGATCAAAGGGATATTGAGGAGCTGGAAAAGGCAGGGGTTGAACGGGTTGTCTTTGGTCTTCCTTCAGCTAAAGAGAGCGTTTTACTTCCCTTACTTGACAGGTATGCTTCACTTATCAGGTAACCTGTTTAGGTAAGTGTGTTTTCAAATACGAGAAGGTAGTGATAAGGGTATGTATTTAAGTCAGATAAGTGCCTAAAACCCATTCGGATAAGGAGATTCAGGGCTTTTTCCTTTGGTATTCGTTTTTCCAGTGGAGGACCGGCAGGTGATGGCACCGGCTGCCAGTCTATCAGTATAATCCTGCCTCCAGGTTTCGTTATCCTTCTTACCTCCTCTAAGAAGGCTTCTGGATTTACCAGTTCGTGGAGTAGATTTGCAAGAAGGGATACATCAACCTCTTCACTGGCCAGTGGGATTTTTTCCTCGGTGCACAAAACGTATTCTATGTTCTTTAATCCCATGGACTCTGCTCTGTATTTACATAGATCAAGCATTCTTTCATCATAGTCTATTGCATACACCTTTTTTACCCTATCAGCAAGGGGCAGGGCAAAGTATCCTGGGCCACAACCCAGATCAGCCCAGACTTCTTCTTTAGTGGGGTTTGTGGCATTTAGAAGTTCTTTTGGATTCTGCCATGTTTCTCTCTCCGGGCTAACAAGGCGTTGCCACTCTTCAGCTGGAAACTTAAAAACCATGGTAATATTTTACCTCATTCTTTCTGGCTAAAAAAATCACTATCTTACAAGCTTGTAATAAAATAATTTTTAATTTAATTAATTTAGTTATTGACAAATGTATTAGAATATTATAAAAATGCATATATAGGAACTTAATGTTAAGAAGGAGGGATGTAAATGGCTGCCAAGCTAATATCCGATGAGATTCCAAAGCCCGAAGAGGTAAAACCTCTTAATGCCCTTGAGGCTATAGGGCTTAGGAGGTCAATAAGGTGGTATGAGCCAAATAAGCCTGTAGAGAAGTGGAAGATTCAGGCTATGCTTGAGGCTGCTAGAATGGCTCCGACAGCCGGTAACTACAATGGAACAAGGGCTATAGTTTGTTACAGGGACGAAGACCCCGATATCTGGGAGTATATATCTGACTGGAGTCAGATTACAACCCAAATGGCTCCTGTTCTTATTTTCTGGTGTTACGATATGGCTGCTTATGATACCCAGGGGCAGCAGTTGCACGACCTTATGAGGACCGGTGCGCTTGATAAGGCACACGGATGGGATTACGACAGGGTTGCAAAGATGTTTCCCTTACCAGCACTTCTTCCAGATATGATCCTTCACAGGATTGCGGCTATAGATTTGGGTAAAGCCATAGAGAACGCAATTATAACTGCGGTATCTCTTGGCCTTGGAACCTGCTTAAACGGAGCAAGTGGAGGAGCTAGAAGAAACGTTAAGAAGTACTTTAACCTCCCTGATACCTACGTTTTTTGCTGGATGCTTACGGTTGGATATCCAGCAGAAAGCATAGATGGAGGGGGTGCAAGAGGAAGACCTCCATTTGAGACGATGTTCTTTGAGAGGAAGGTCGGTAATCCCTTCCAAAGGGATGAGCGTGTTGTTGAGCTTCTTAAGCAGTTAAAGCTTATACAGCCTCAAGGACCGCTTCCAGGAAGACTGGAGGAGATTAACAGGTTAACAAAGAGGTTTGGCCTGGGAGATGAATGGCTTACCGACTGGGAGCTTGGTCCATCTCAGCTAAACGACTTAAGGGTTTTGAAGGACACAAGACCAAAGCTTCTTTCAAAAGAGGAGCTGGAGCGCAGGATCGCGGATGTAAAGGACGTTACGGTAGAGTATCAGCTCAAGCCCACCGTAAAGAGAGAGGAGTTGGATAGGTACAGGAAGGAAAGAGGAATAAGCCCAGAAGATTAAAAAAGGAGGTAGAAGATATGCCAAGTATAACAATAGAACTTCCGGATCGTATATTTGAAATTGTTAAGCAGAGGGCCGAGGATCTAAAAACAACACCTGAAGCCTATATAGTTACGAATTTAAATCTCCTTTTTGGTCCCTGTATATATGACAGGTCAAAGTGGCTTAAGAACATGCCAAATCCAGATGATTACTCGGTTCCCTGGGGATAGGATAACAAAGGTTTCCTAATAAGGGGAGAAAGAGCTTGCTTTCACCCTCCGAACATTTCCGTCCTCCGGAAATGAGGCAACTCCCGTATGGGGGTTGCCTTGTTCCTACATATGCTGCTATCCAGGAGATTCTTATATGAGGGCAGGA
>Ga0197143_1002766_pt1 | contig 12468 bp, 11 predicted proteins | sample GBS70_MetaG_FD_148603 | JGI IMG/M metagenome (GOLD analysis project Ga0197143, IMG submission 148603) | Sediment microbial communities from Great Boiling Springs, Gerlach, Nevada, United States - GBS 70_MetaG | ecosystem: Environmental > Aquatic > Thermal springs > Hot (42-90C) > Sediment...
GTTAAAAGAGTTAGAAGAGCGGAGACGATGAACACTACTGAAGAGAAGCCTAGCTATGTTAGAGAAGAGGAGGTAAAGGCGGTAGAGAAGGTCATAGCACCTATACTAGAAGAAAGTAAGGTTGTTAGCATATGCTTATACGGCTCTAGAGTAGCTGGCTACGCAAAACCAGACAGCGACTATGATGTGCTAATAGTGTTAGAAGACTATAAGCCAACCGTGCGCTACAGATATCTTCAAGGTGAGGTGCCGGTATCGGCTCTGCTCGTAGATGCGAAGGCTCTTAGAGAGGACGCTGAGAAGGCTAAGTTAGGGGAGTTCGTGGTCGGTAGGTTTCTCAACATCTATGAGCCTATACGAGGCGCCGAATATCTTAGAAGTATTGAAGTAGCCTATAAGAAGAGGGTCATACTCGAAGCGTTAAGAGATCTAGCATCAACCTACGGCGAACTCTCGACGATACTGCAGATACCGCCAGAATACTTCCTCTTCGATAAGCTGAAGAAGAGAGCAACAATATACCCACCAGCACACTACAGCTACGTGAAGACGTACGGCGGACCTTACGCTGCTAGGAACCTCGAAGCAACACTAAAGGGTTTCAGAGAAGCCTTAAAGGAGATCGAAGAACAGGGCTTAATAACAGTCGTAGACGGTAAGGTTCGAATTGAGCGCTCTGGGATTAGGGTCAGCCAGATGGCTAAGATCCTCTCCCTTCTCACCTACGCCTCTCGCGGCATTACTCAATACGCTGTGCACAGTTACGCTGGGCGTGTCGGGTTAGATGTCGTAGGGAAAGAGGTTGTCTCTAAGTTGAGTAGAAGCCGCTCTGTCGGTGAAGCGCCAGAACTTCTAAAGCAGCCTACAAAAGCGCTAAGTGTTAGCGAAGGGAGGCTTGTAGTTGAATGTGACGACTGGGTAAAGGATGCAAAAGAATACTTCGGCTTCGACGCCTCTGCTGAAACCAAGTTTAAGAGCTTAGGCGAATTCTACAGCACCACACAGCTGCTAGAGATCTCAGATGAGAGAAGGGTTCAGAAGGCTGTTGTCAAACGCTTCAAAAACATAGCAGCCCTCAAATGGGCTCTCCTCAATATATGGGCGATCCCGACGAAGAGGTTTGAGCAGAACCCGGATGCTAGAATGGCATTTGAATACACCGCGCTTCTTAAATTCAGAGAGCTAGGCTTTAACACCCCCCACATCCTACTGGTATATCTTTCAGACAGAATCTTGGTTACAGAGTTTCTAGAAGGAAAGAGCTTGGCTGAGATCATCGCAGAATATTTGAGTGGTGAAAGCGATAATTTAGAGCCGGTCAAATTATACGGTAAAACCTTAGCCGAAGTACATAGTAAGGGGTATACGATAGGTGACACTAAGCCAAGCAACACACTCTACAGCGACTCGAAGCTATATTTGACCGACCTTGAGCAGGCGATGGAGGGTGGTGACCCGAGCTGGGATATAGCGGAGTTCATCTACTACGCGATCAAGCTGACGACCTCTCCGCAGAGGGTAAAAGGCTTCATCGAAGCTTTTAAGGAAGGCTATCTTATGGTCGGGGAGAAGAAGGCGCTGGTTGAAGCTACTTCGCTTAAGTATCTTAAACCCTTCCAACCCATAATTCTACCAAATGTGGTCAAGATAGTTCGGGAAGAGCTAACTAAGTGATGCCCTTTTACTTCTTCTTATACTGAGTGTAGCCGCATTTCCCGCATGTATATCGGTTTTCGTGCTCGGCTAAGAAGTAGCCTCTACCACACCTTGGGCACTCCCTTTTTATCTTGACAAGCTTCTCTCCCTCGACTTTGTAGAACTGCCACACCTTTGGGCTTGCTTTCTTCTTCACCGTCTTCTCGGCTTCAGCCATATGCTCTCACCTACTTCTTCTCCTCTTTCTTAGGTTTGCGCTTCTGCTCCTCAAGCTTCTTACGCTCCTCCTTTGGCAGTAGGCGTAGCAGTATATGCTTAGGTAGCTGCCTTTTAGCGTCTTCAGGATTTTCAAATATGTAGACGGTAGCTTTAACGTCTCTAACACCGTGCGAATGCTCTATGCGTATTGGGATTACTTGCTCCGATGGCACATTGAGCTTCTGCGATACAGCCTTCACAACATCAGCGCGTGTTATCTTACCAGCGCTACTTGGGAATACACAGACGAGTTCTCTCCTATTAAGTAAGGGGTTCTCTTTATCCTCTATGACGGCGAATGCCAACTGCCCTCGCAGTAAAGGGGCTTAACAATCTATATTTAAGAAGATGGGTCGCCTCCCTCTTGCAGCGGCTTCATCAACCTTTTAGGCACACCCATCCTTTCAAGGACATAGGTCGCCTTCTCTCTACAGGACCCAGCCCTAGCCACAACAACTCCCTCGTTCGGCTGACCATAAAACAAAACCGTTGAAGCGGGGTAGGTGGCGAGGAAGACAAGAGCTAAAAGATCCTCCTCACCTTCAACAAGTATCCTCACAGGCTTCTCTAATAGCGCCGCTTTCAGAACCGCTTTAAACGCCTCTACAGATATAAAGCCGGGCGGATTCTTCACCTCGATCTCATTCTTAGCCTCTAAGCAAGGCGGTTGCCTTACCCCTCTCTGCTCTTTACCATCTACAACATAGACGTCGGGCTGAATTTCTAAGCGGCTTAAAGTTTCTGAAGTAGCATCGCCCACCGCTACCACCAAGATGGCGCCAGAAACTTCTTCTAATAGGCGCTGCTTGGAGATTTCACTACACGGTATAAGCTTACCAAACGGCTTCTTGAGCTCAGCTCTAAGCTCCTCAGGGAGACGGTAGAGCGTTGATTCAGCCATGGCCCTCTGTTCTCTGCTAGGTCACTTTTAAGGCATATTTGCCTGGTGTCTTGATATTCAGCGCCTTCGCTACCTGTGAGCGCTCTACATCCAAGATTATGACTAGACCAGACCACTCCGCTGTTAGGTCTGTTGAGTGGCAGTTCGGGCAGACTTTACCAGTAGTTAACATTTTACACTGCCTACAGGCGTATTCCTTAACCATCTTTACCCTTTCTCCTTCTTCTCACCCTTCTTTGCTTCGGGCTTCGCCTCAATCTTCCTTAAATCTTCTTCTATCCACTCCAGAGCGCCTAAGAAGGGTTGACGGCAAGTTACACCTATCTTACCAGTAGCAGCGCCACGACCTAAGCTTACCGCAGTAACCCTCACCCTGACTTTAGAGCCTACTGAAAGTGTCCTCTTGGATTGTGCTGCCGTTATTATACCCTGCTTCACATCACAAGTTAAGTAGTCATCGGTGATCTGTGATAGGTGAAGTAACGCGTCTGCTGGACCTAATCTTACGAACGCTCCGAAATCGGTAACTTCCACAACCTCACCCTCTATGACTTCTTGCAACTTCGGTAAAAACGTTAGAGCTTTGAAGGTGACGTGGTGATAGGTCGCGCCATCACCCGGTATTATCTTCCCTACTTTATCCACATCTACATCGATTATGTAGATTAGGTATCCGTATTCTGGGCTTATACTGCTTTCATATTTGGCTTTGAGTGTCTCATACGCTACATCCTTTAGAGGTGTGCCGAATTTGGACGGCGGCACCCTAATAACATCCTTTAACTCGACTATGTAGAACAACTCACGCACCCTTGCAGCCTCATAAAGTGCTTACGAAGAATCGGATTAAGAAGGTTTCGGTTGCTGCTATCGGTCAACCCACACACCGTCTTCACGCAGAGTGATAACAACTACACCCTCTTCTCTAAGCCTACTCCTCAACTCCTGATCTAGAGTTGCGACAGCCGCGCTATACTTTAGAGCATAGTAAAGTATCGCTGAATCTGCTTTCAGCTTTTTATCACTCAGATTCACGACCCTGAGATTCTTTACATATTTTAGAGCAGCATACGCCTTTTTAGCCTTAACGCCGGGCTTAGATGCCATCCTTTTTAACTCTCTAACCGTAGGTTCTAAGACGATGAATTCAACCTTTCCTAATTCGACCTCGAGTTCATCTAACCGCTTGATGGGCTTCGAAACCAGCTCTAGGAGGAAGCTTGTATCCAAGATTACCTCCAAGGCTGCATCCTCAGTTTAATACTCCAGCACCTATAAGGCGCCAACGGTCTCCGATGCGCCTCGATATTGCGACCTTCGCCCCCTTATCCGCGCATACTGGGCGGCGGAGGACTACTTCAACGATGTCCTCTTTTGTCGCTGTTACGTTGCCCAGTGTCACGGCTGTGCCTATGTTGAGCCGCAGGGCTTCGCCGCCTCTTATCTTCTCCACCTTGACTAAATCTGGTGAGCCAACCGCTGTTTCAAAGAGCTGGACCGTCATGCTTATGGAGTTTAGGATGGGTGGTAGCGTATTAGGATGCCCGACGAGAGAGCCTAGAAGCGAATCCGACTTCGTTAAGGCTGGGTCTAGCGCAGTACCTATAGCGACCAACCCTCCAGGCTTCACCTTCTCAACGAATCCGGCGCTTGTGCCTAAGCTTCTGATCTTTGTGAAGAGCGGCTGAGGTTTCCCATTTATTAAGCCGGGTCTTATCTCTATCTCGTCACCAACCTTCAGTTCGCCTTGTAGCAGTGTACCGCCTACCACACCTCCTTTAAGATCTTGGACACGTGTGCCAGGTTTGTTTACATCAAATGAGCGTAGGACCTGCATAAGCGGTGGTGCGTTTGGGTCGCGTTGAGGTGTGGGTATGTATGTTTCGATAGCCTCTAGAACAGCATCAATATTTATTCGATTCTGGGCTGAAATCGGTATAACAACAGCGTTTTCAGCAACAGTACCAGTAACAAACCTTTTGATCGCGTGATATGACTCTAACGCCTTTTGATCGTCGACCAACTCAACCTTATTCTGAACTATTATAATATGTTTCATCCCCAGCATCTGGAGAGCCATTAGGTGCTCTCTCGTCTGAGGCTGGGGGACCGGCTCGTTAGCAGCGATAACCAATATGGCTCCATCCATGACAGCGGCGCCTGAGAGCATATTGGCCATGAGACTCTCGTGACCCGGGCAGTCGACAAAGCTTACAACCCTTTGTAAGATTGTTGGTGAGCCGCAGTTCGGGCACTGTGGGTAAGGTGAATATCGGTCTGGGCTTGGGCAGTTAGGGCACTTATAGATGGCTGCGTCTGCGTAACCCACCCTTATAGTTATGCCCCTTTTGAGCTCTTCGCTGTGTGCGCTCGTCCAAACCCCTGTAATAGCTTCCACTAAGGTTGTCTTTCCGTGGTCTACGTGCCCAGCTGTGCCTATGTTAACTTCGGGCTGCCTTGGTATTAAGCGCTGCTTAGACGCCATCAGCTTAATGAGGTGGTTAGATTAGGTATATTAAAGTGTAGTTTACTGTGCTCTTCCTCCTCTTGGGCAAGGATCTTCTTCGCTACTTCTCTGACCAGTATATGAAGAGTAGCCCTATTATGAGTAGTGTGATACCTCTCCCGATGGTATCCCAGCCTAAGTTGAATGGGTCGAACCTCCAGTACCCTGTTACGTATGCGTTGCCTATGTGTATACCTGCGAAGAAGCAGATTAAGCCGCCTAAGTATTTGGTGTATCTCCTCCAGCTTTTCTTCAGCACTTAACCACCACCCTCTTTATCTGTATCTTAGTAGCGCTGCTAGGCCGCCGAAGCTCTTCAGAATCGCTCCCTCTTCGCTTCGTGAAGATATTACCTCGACATTCGCCCCTGAGAGGTAGGCTTGATCCGCTAAATATTCTATGAAGTCTTGCTCTGAAACCTCGAATTCGAGTGAGCCGCAGTTTTCGCATGGCGTGCTAATTAGCTTCTGCTTTTCTTGGATGTAGTTTGATCTTGGGATGTTTGCTTCTCTTATTGACCCGCATTTTGCGCAGACCAACTTTATGTGAATCCATTCGAGGTCCTCAGAGACGAGCACCGTTTCAACACTACCTTTCTGCAGCGCTTCTAAGACGTCTTTGACACTGTAGACCGCTAACCCATCTGCTGAGTTGACCTCCTTCAGGAACCTTGTCACAAGCTTCTTCTCTTCGATCAACCTAACATCTTGGAGTATGTCTGAGGCTTTGTCGACGAGTTCTCTTAGCCCCTCTCGTCCAGCGTAGGATGTGTCCAACACGGCTAGGATCATTTTACGCAGCCTGTAGTCGAGGTATTCGCCTTTTAGGAAGTCGTCTTTTGTGCCTCCCGGCCCTCCTACTATTAGACCTTGGACGTTGTGGTCTTCTAGGAGCGCTTTGTTTGCGTGCCTCGCTACCCTGTGGTAGTATTCTGTGAGCTCCATTTCCCTTAGCCTCTCGAACCTTCTTGCGGATTGCCCACCTGCCCTATGTTTGCCACTCACGCCTGATGTGACCTCATCTACCACTTCGAGCCTCGAGCCGGCTAGGATTCCTATGGCTGCTTCTGTAGCGTCTATGGAGAGTAACCCGACAACCTTCTCCTCTTTAAGCATCTCTTTTAGTATATCGAGGTGGAAGTGGTCGTCACATCTGTAGAGGTATGTTTGAATCGGCTTAGGTGGGTAGACTTCGTATAGGAAGATGGTTTCGCTCCCAGGCCCATCGGTGGGTAGGGCGCCGCAGAAGATCACCAACCCGTTCTCTGGTGTGGTTTTGTAGAGCTTGAGCCGCTGCATGGTCTTGACCAGCGCATCCATTACATGGTTTCTTGTCGAATCGGATTTGATGTTTGCTGCTGTGCCGTACTCTTCTCTTAAGGCTGATATGACTTCGTGTAGAGCTTTCTTCGGCGGTATATAGAGTGAGATCAGCTCAGTCCCCCTACCCTTCTTCTCTGACAGCTCAGCGAGGAGACGCTTCACCCTATATAATGCGACAGATCTTGAAGTAGGCACACCATCCACCTTACGTTAGGGAGATGTTTCTTTCTACCAGCACCTTCAACCCTTATTCAAAGATCCTTCGGAATGACATCTTATAAACCTTAATCAGACTCATAGCCGAACAATACTCTTATGTTAGATTTCTTAAACCTATTCCAGGGACACACTTCGACCATCACATCCTCAATCCTCTAAGTAACTCTGCGCTTGAGGCTGAGCGGGATACCTGCGCCTCTTCTGCTCCCAATTCTCCGTATGGGATTCATTCAGAGAGTATGCATAGGGGTAGCGAGAGTGGTGAACAACTTTAAAATATAGCGGGTTAGAGAGATGGGTTGGTGGATGTGATGTTTCCGAAGCTGGAGGAGATTCGCCGCATAAGGCTAAGGCTCGGTTTGACGCAGAGGAAGCTAGCCTCGCTGGTTGGTGTTAGCACCTCTTTGATCAACCAGATTGAGTCGGGGAGAAGCAAACCAAGCTACGAGACCGCTAGAAGAATATTTGAGGTCCTCAGCATGCTTGAGGCTAAGAACTCGCCGAAGGCTGGTGAGATATGCAGTAGGAGTGTAGTCTTCGCATCGGCGAAAGATACGGCAGCCTCAGCTGCTGAGGTAATGAGGAGACACGGCTTCAGCCAACTACCAGTGCTTGATGGAGATAAGATCGTAGGTTTAATCACAGAAGAGGGGATTATGAAGAGGATGATGAGCGGAGAAGCAGAGAAGGTGGGTAAAGCCCTAGTTCAGGAGTTAGCAGACCCGCCCCCACCTATCGTTGACGTATCAACTCCAGCGAAAGCGATAATCCCGCTGGTAAAGCACTGTAAAGCGGTTTTGGTCGCTGAGAACAGTAAGGTGGTCGGGATAATAACTGCATCAGACCTACTCAAGATGATCGAGTAGACGAGATATTTGAGACCGTTAAGGATATAATCTGATGCACCGCCCTTTCTATGAGATTGAAGAAGAGAGTCATACTCAAACTTACAGGCAGCCTATTTGATAGAGGTGCTGAAGAAGTTAAAGCGGTGGCACAAGCAATAATAGAAGCCCTCAAAGAGGTTGAGATACCAGCAATAGTCGCAGGCGGAGGAGAAGCTGCTAGGCGATACATAGAGTATGCGAAGAACCTTGGCGCAGACCAATCAACACTAGACGAATTAGGGATAGATGTCGCTAGAATAAACGCCAAACTCCTTATCACAGCACTCGGCCAATCAGCCTACCCTTACCCGCCTCACACACTAGAGGAGGCGGTTAAAGCATCATCTACAGGCAAAGTAGTTGTAGCAGGTGGCTTCCAACCCGGTCAAAGTACAAACGCGGTAGCCGCTCTCCTAGCTGAGCGCCTCTCAGCAACCCTTCTTGTGAACGCTACAGACGTTGAGGGGGTCTACAATAAGGACCCTAAGAGGTATCCTGATGCAAAGCTGCTTAGAGAGGTTAGTGTGGCTGAGTTGAGGCGCATATTGGAGGGCGAGATATACGCTGGAACCTATGAGCTGATGGATCCTCTTGCGCTCAAGATCATAGAGAGGTCTAAGATACCTACACGCATCATCCGATGTAGCATAGAAGCCATAAGAGACACACTAATAGGTAGAGATATAGGCACGCTGATCGTAGGTTGAGTGGAGATGTCACAACAAAAGACCCAGATTCCACCACACACCCACTGCAAGGTGTGTGGCAAAGCCATACCTGTAGGAAAGACCTACTGCTCTAACGAATGCAGAGAAAGCGAAATAAAGAGCCAGCAGCGAGCCAAACGCATCTCAAGGATATACACCATCTTCTTCATCGCACTCTTGATAATCATCATAATAATGACCGCACTTACACCAAGAGGGTAGAAGCAGTTTAAATCAGAGCAGAACCAAGGGGATTATAGGCGGGGGCGCGCGGGGGTTAGTGATAAACCCCCAACCCGAGCCAGGTCAAAGCCCTTGAGCTAGGCGGCAACAGGGGGCAGAGCAACGCCTAGACTCAAGATCTGCTCGGTCAGCCGTTCGTGGGTTCAAATCCCACCCCCCGCACCAATCTATACTACTAGATTCTTGTCTCGAAGCTGTAAGCCTAATAAGGAGAGAGTCGCACAGTAAGTATGAGATGGTTCTACTCCGTTGCCCTTGTTAGAAATGGTAGCTGATAAGGTGGTTGATTCTGGGAAATGCTGCTAAACTTGCTGATATTAACAGAGGATTCGTTTCCTTTTTAGAGTGTTAGACCTTCCTTATCTCCAAAATTTCCTGGTGTAGCCCCTTTAAGATTTCATTGTAATCGGCTTTCCCCTGCTCCACCAGATCCATAAGGGTTTCAAGCCTCCTTGTCGTCTCCTCAGATATATATTGCTTGAAGTGTTGGCTTAGGTATGTGTAGACCTTGTAGCCTAAGAGTGTGCTGATGAGCTTATTCTTCTTCTCCACAACATATTTCCTCTCAAGGAGTGTGGAGACGATCTTTGCGTAGGTGCTCGGTCTCCCTACACCCTTCTCCCGCATCAGCGCTATCACCTCTCCTTGGCTGTAGGGTCTTGCCAGCGGCAAATAGAGCAGCCTTGCAAACTTTAACTCATATCCGCCCTCTTCGATAAAGCTTGCAACCTTTATTGGTAGCATTCTGTTAAAGCCTTCGCTGAGTATGTTTACGGGGTTTTCAACTATTGTTTCATTTCCATCTATCAAAACCCTAACCTTTTGGTAGAGAAGCTTGACCTCCTTCATCTGACTAGCGATAAAGCGCTTGAATATCAAGTCGTAGAGTTGGAAATGGTCGTTGGTGAGCGTTTTAGAGAACCTCAAAATTCTAAGGGATACAAGGTTCTTTAATCTCTCAGCGTCCACAGCCCTTGTGGGCCTTATACATTCGTGCGCCCCCTCCATCGCGTATCTCCTTGGAACGAAAAGATCCGGAAACCTTTCCTCTATGTATTCTCTCGCTATACCTATACCAACCGTAGATACGGTTGTCGAGTCCGTTCTATGGTAGGTGCATAAACCGACTTCAAACAAATCTTGCGCGATCATCATAGCCTTTGTCGCTGAAAAACCCAGCTTCACCGATGCGTCACGAAGCAGCGTATCTGTCGTATAGGGAGGTGGTGGGCTAACCGTTCGCTCCTCGCTCCCCAAGCTTCTTATCGTCGCTTTAAGGCTTTGAAGTGGTGACTGTAAAGTGGGGTTTTCAACAGAAACCTTTAAGCCATTAGGGAGAATCGCTAGCAAAACCTTCTTTTTCTTTCTTGACTCGCTTACCCGCTCGATTATCCAACCCAAAACCGGTGTCTGAACTCTTCCAGCCGAAAGCCTATAGTTTTGGAAGCGTTGCCAAAGTTTTCGACTAAGCTCAAACCCCATCCATCTATCCTCTATGCGGCGGACGAGCTGGGCTTCAACCATCCTCAGATTTATCTCACGCCTCTCTCTTAGAGCGTTGAGGAAAGCTTTCTTTGTTATCTCGTGAAACTCCAGCCGCTCAATGCTTTTGTTCATGGAGTAGAGTGAGCAGTACACATCGTAAGCGATCTTCTCCCCTTCGATGTCGGGGTCTGTAGCTACAAAGACGTGGTTAACCTCTAATGCGATCTTCCTCATAGCTTTCACAAGATCCTTCTTCGAATAATATTCCGAGCTCTTACACTTAGGGCAAAACTCCAATCCAGTGAACTGCTCCCCACATTTCTTACATTTTTTGATAAAGTCATATATCGGTATAAAACGTCCATCTTCAATCTTGACACCATGGAGACCCTCGTTCAAAACTAGGTCAAAGATGTGTCCCATGCTGGCAACGATGTTAAGCACAAACTCGCCAGTGCTTACCTCGAAAACCGTTATGTCGTCGATTTTTCTTTTGAAGGGCCTACCAAAGAACCTCGAAATAGTTCTGGCCTTCGTTGGTGATTCGACGATCAGCAAGGCAGTTTTTATGAAATCTTTAATCCTCTTAGAGATCTTCCCCTCCCTAATCTCTCTTATAATCTTTCTATCCTCATCAATCCCCCTAAACCACCGTTCAACCGCCTTCTCATCATACTCTACCGGCGAAAACTCTCCGAGCATAAGCTCCAACCTCTTCTTAAGCGAGTAGAAGGCCTTCTCATCATCTACAAGTATGAAGCTTACACCTCGCGTTATTCCACCAGCAAACATCCTTGACGCTCTTCCAGAGGCTTGAAGGTAAGCCACAGGGTCAGCTATAACAAGATATAGATCGCCGTTTCTCTTTTTTAGTGATATTTCCTTGCTCTTTGCGATTTCGTCAACGACCTTTGGTGTAACTGCCTCTTTTAGGAAGTTCCTGGTATCCACAACAACCCGTTTAACATAGTCCTCGAAACCTTCTAGCTGAACACCCTTTTCTATTGCCTCTTTTACTCTTTCAACGATGTGTTTGTTCAGAGGTAGGATTCTGCGCAGCGTTTCGATTATTTGGCTAGCCTTCTCTTGTTTAGATGGTTCAAGAAACTCGCGGATGTTTTTGATAAGTGTTAGAAGCTTGACTGGGTTATATTCCTCCCAGCTCAGTTTCACCTCCATTCTCGGGATTCCAGCAAAGATTACATAGCGAATTCTTTCCGGAAGATCTATGCCCCTAGCCAGTGGGCTTCTGAAACTCGCAACCCCTATTAGGACGTCATACTCACCTTTTTCAAAGCTGAGAATCATTTCCTCATCCATCTTCGTATAAACATAGGCTCGCACACCATTCGCGTTTAAGAATTCACCAAGTTTAACGGCGTAGTCTTTGCCGAGTGCTGAAGGAACGAAGACTAAGCAGCCGCCGCCAAATTTATTTATGAGGGATAAAACCTGCTGTTCAACTTGGCTTTCTGCTGTTAAGTAATAGTCTTTTATGTTTCTGAGGAATTCGGGTTTGAAGCCTATCTGGAAGTTGAGGAGTTCCTCGAAGAGCTTTATCCTCTTTGTCCTCTTCGCTTTTACTGTCGCGCCTGAAACCACAAGGAGGCCTATTCTCTTTTGATATTTGTAGTCCTTGATTCTGATCCGCAGATCCCTTATCTTCTCCAAAACTTCTGAAGGCTGTTTTCCCATCCTCCTTAGTTTACTCGCCTCCCTTTGTAGCTCTATGATCTGAAAAGCTGAAGCTATTACTTCATTGTTAAACCCGAGGATCGCCATAATCTTGTCTATGTTGTGTGGGGACTTCAGAAAGGAGTCCACGTCATCCACAAAAACGTAGTCAAAAACCTTACCTTTTAAAGCCTCAAAATGGTTTACCAAAAACCTTTCCGTCGTCACCAAGATGTCAAATTCGCCTTTTGCCACCTTTTCTAGTACTTCTTTTCGCTCAGCCTCATCCAGACCTGCGTGATAATATAGCCTTCTCAGCTTAACGCCGAGTTTCTGTATATAGGTGTCTATCCTTTCCACAACTTGCTGCACAAGTAGTGCTGTTGGCAATATTATGTAGCTCTTCTGCCCGTTGACCGCGAAATAAAGGGCAGAAACGGTCCCAAGGACAGTCTTCCCAACACCTGTTGGTGCCACTATAGAGAAGTTGCTGTTTAATAGAATTCTTCTAGCCCATGTTTCTTGAAGAGACCACATTCTCTGCCCAACAGCCTTTCTAAAGAATAGGGAAAATTCCCTAAACCTTTTGTGGAAAGTGAAGATATCCTCT
>Ga0197143_1002767_pt1 | contig 12466 bp, 10 predicted proteins | sample GBS70_MetaG_FD_148603 | JGI IMG/M metagenome (GOLD analysis project Ga0197143, IMG submission 148603) | Sediment microbial communities from Great Boiling Springs, Gerlach, Nevada, United States - GBS 70_MetaG | ecosystem: Environmental > Aquatic > Thermal springs > Hot (42-90C) > Sediment...
CACTGTTTTAGACCCATTTTTAGGAAGTGGCTCTACTTTAATTGCTTGTGTTCTGACAAACAGAAAAGGTATTGGGATTGAGATAGATAAAAATTATTGTGAAATTGCAAAACACAGACTTATAAAATTTTAAACGCTCTTTATTTAACCCATTCTCTGTGATATAAAAATAATATGGATTTTAAAAAGGAACTTATAATTGCGAGCTGTTTCTATTTTTTCATTGCCCTTTTGTTCTTTTCACCCCTTCTTCCGGGAGGAAAGACATTTATACCTGCTGATGTCCTTGACCAGAACTATTTATACCCCCCAAGGGAGAAGAAAATTTTTGTCCTCTTTGAAAGATGGGAGGCTGTGATACATTCTTATCCAAACGACGCTTTTTACAACAGGGAATTAAAGAGAGGAAATTTTCCTTTATGGAACCCATATCTTTTCAGTGGATATCCATTGTTTGCAAATGGGCAGAACGGTTTTTTAAATCCCTTTAAAATTTTGTTTCACCTCCTTTTACCTCCACACAGGGCAAGGGAATTGTTTCTTTTCGTTCACCTCTTTTTCACAGGTTTTTTCACATTTATCTTTTTAAGGGGAATGAAGCTTTCCCTTTTTCCCTCCCTCATAGGTGGCTTTATATGGAGTTATAATTCCTTCAACATGACCCTTTTTCAGCACGAATATGTTTATTCAATTGCTCCATACATTCCACTTCTCCTTCTTTCTTATGAAATGGCATTAAAGGAAAGCAATTTCCTGTGGAGGGGAATAGGAGGAATTTCCTTTGCACTCATAATCCTTGGGAAGCATTTAAACTACAGTTTTTATGGTCTAATTGGATTTCTTGCCTTTGCCATTTACCGAATTTATCAGGGACCTTACATAAAGGCATTAAAGGAGTTTTTGTTCATCACGCTCATCGGTTTTTTGATTGCTTCCGTTCAACTCATTCCAACCATTGAACTCATAACCCTGTCCTCCCTTCAAAGACCTGCAGAGTATCACTCTCTTCCAATAAAGGCTATAGCACAGTTTGTTGGTGTCGCATTCTTCCATCCCCTTATATACGATTCATCCTTTCACGAGGTCAATCTTTATCATCCATACAATCTCTACCAGACATGCGGTTTTGCGGGAAATCTTGCAGTATTTCTATCCATTTTTAATCTATTTTCTAAGCACAGAAAGAACGATGGTCTCTTCTTTCTGGGTTGTGCATTTATATTTTATCTTATCGCCTTTTATACCCCATTTACAAGGATTTTTGAAAGCATATTTCCCTTTGTAAAGAAGACGGTTCCTGTAAAAACGCTTTACATAGCGGTATTTTCAATTTCTATAGCCAGCGCATACGGGCTTGAGTGCCTTTTGAGGGAGGAAAGAGGAAAATGGTTGTCCGTTATAATTTCTTCTATTTTTATTTTTGCTGTAGGAATAATCGCTATAAGGATAAAGGCAGAATCCTATCCCTATCACTGGTTTCACCTTCTTAATCCAGCCCTTCTCTCTCCAGTAGTGGTGGTTCTCCTTTCAGCATTTCTCTTTACCTTCCCCCTCTCTCCTGCATCAAAGGGAATCCTTTCAATTTTTATTTCTTTTCTTGAACTTTTTCCTCTTGCGGTTATTTATAACTTCCCGGTATCTTCTAAGCTCCTTGAAATGAAAAGCACATACTTTGACTCCATAAAAAATGAGATAGGCTATTACAGGATGACAGGACTTCAGCCCAACCTCTATCCCCTTCTTTCCATTCAGTCGGTTGACGGATACGAAAGCCTTATCCCAGATGTTTATTTCTTTGCAATAAAGGAAGAAATTCCAACAGACCCTGCAGATATGAGGTTGATCTCCATACCAAATATAGAATATCCTATGGCGAGGCTCCTTGGTGTGAAATACATTATAGGAACGGACAGGAATTACAGAATTCCGGAGGAAAAACTTGAAAAGGTTATTGATGGGGATGTAGTTATCTACACACTGAAGGATGTCCTTCCAAGGGCTTTTGTGGTCGGTAGTTGTAAAAAGGTGGAGAGGGAGGATATGAGGGATATGGTTCTTGGAGGAGAAGATCCATTGAAGGCAGTCCTTCTTGAAGAAGATGTGGAATGTAAAGGAGAGGGCGGAAATGCCGAAATTATTTCCTATGAACCCGAAAGGGTAAAGATAAGGGCAGAAGTAAAAGGAGAATGTGGTTTTCTTGTTCTTTCTGATACCTATTATCCTGGATGGAAGGTTTATGTAGATGGGAAAAGAGAAAGAATTTTAAGGGCTTATGGGTTCATAAGGACTGTGAAACTTAATGGTGGGTCGTATACAGTAGAATTTGTGTTCAGCCCTTTAACGGTTAAAGTGGGTATGATTTTATCCATTGCCGGTATTCTTTTTGCTCTTTCTTTTTTGTGGTTCGGAAAGAGACCAAAACTTTTTACAGAAGAAGCGATGAAACTCAAGTTTGAAGCAAAGGTTCTCCTTCCTCTAATTCTTGTCTTCCCTGTTATCTTTTCATGGTTTTTTTATTACCGCGAGGTGATTGGTTTGATGAACTCAAGATGGAATACAGTTATGGCAGCGACCCTTCTGTCAAGAGATAAAGAAGAAGAAGCTTTATTGCATTTAAACGATGCCTTAAAGGGGAAATATGTTTATCCCGAAGCCTACCTCAAAATGGGACTCTTTCTTTTGCAAAAGAAAAGGCATTCGGATGCAATTTTTTATCTTATGAAGGCACTTTTTTATTATCCTTCCATGCCACTTCTTTACAGGGCGCTTTCAGAAGCAAACTTTTATGCAGGAGATATAAACCTTTCAATAGATTTCGCAAAGACTTATTATGAGATGGAGCGGTCTCATGAATCAGCAGTGTGGTTTACACTTATACTTTTGAAATCCGAAAGGTTCAGGGATGCTTTTAACTTTTTGAGGAGCGTAAAAAAGTATTATCCCGATTCTCCAATCATTCTTATCCTTTACGGTCTTGCAAACATGGCAATGGGGAACACTCAGGATGCCCTTTATTTCTGGCAAAAGGGTTTTTATCTCCTTAAAGATTTACCACCTGATTTTATAAGAGAAATTAAAAACCTTCTTGAAGTGCTTCCTCCTCAATACAGCGCGCAGAAGGAGGAACTTTTGAGGATGTTTGAGAACAGATGAAGGTTTTTGTGGTTTTACCTGCCTACAATGCTGAAAGAACACTAAAAAAAACATACGAGGAAATTCCGAAAGAGTTTCGCAGAAATGTCATCCTGGTTGATGATTGTAGCAGAGATAAAACCGTTGAGGTTGCTGAGAAACTGGGAATAAATGTGGTGAGGCATGAAAGGAATATGGGGTATGGGGCAAATCTGAAGACATGCTTTACAGAGGCAATTAAAAGGGGTGCTGAAGTAATTGTTGTCCTTCACCCTGATTATCAGTATGATGGGAAAAAAATTCCAGAGCTTATTCAACCGGTAATAGAAGGTTCAGCAGAGGTCGTTCTCGGTTCAAGATTTCTTGGGGTTGACCCGAAAAAGGGAGGGATGCCAGTTTACAAATATATTGGTAACAGATTTCTTACAACCCTTCAAAACCTTGTATTCCGTTTGAACCTTTCAGAATACCATACAGGATTAAGGGCTTATAAGGTGGATTTTCTAAAAAAAATTCCCTTTAAAAAAAATTCCAACTGGTTTGTATTTGACAGCCAGATTCTTGCTCAGGCAATAGCCCTTGGTGCAAGGATAAAAGAAATATCTGTAGAAGCAAGATACCTTCCCGATAGTTCAACAGTCAACTTCTTCCAGAGCGTCCTTTACGGTTTCGGTACCCTTTTTGTTCTTTTTCAGTTTTTATTTTGCAAAAATAGGTTGATTTCTTGATTTCAATCCACGGTTTTTCTTCCCATGATTATAAATCCCGTATGGGAAACCATCCTTTCAAAAGGTCTTGTTTTATTTTCCCTGGGAAGAATTGTTCTCATTAAAATTTCAAAGGATTCTATAAAACCGAAACCAGCCTTTTCCATTGCGATTGCAGTCTTTTCCAGTTGATTGAATGTCGGCGAAAGACTCACCATTATTCCGCTGTTCTTTAATGCTTTTGCTGCATGTGGAACTCCTTCCCATGGTTCAGGAAGGTCAATAAATACTGCATCAACTCCTTCCACATTAAATCCTTCTTTAACATCCCTTTTCTGAAAAACCACAAATTTTGAAAGGTTTGCCCTCTCAAGGTTTTTCTTTGCAAGTTCAATGAATTCCTCTCTGTTGTCATAGGAATAAACAATTCCATCTGGCGCTACAGAATTTGCAAGGGCGATGGTAAGAGCACCGGAGCCGCATCCCATCTCTATAACCCTTGAACCATTTCCGATTCCGGATTTCAAAATTATTATTCCTATATCCTTTGGATACATTATTTGTGTTTTCCTCTTTAATTTCAAGATTCTATCTGCAAGGGTGGGACGAAATACTTTTACCATGTATCCCTTGTTTGTCGTGACAGAACATCCGTATGGCCTTCCTATTATTGAGTTATGCTCAATTTTTCCTTTATGAAATGAGAATGAGGAATTTTGCTTTACCTCAATTATGAAAAATTTATCCCTGTCAAGGTAAAGAAGAACCTCGTCCCCTTCCTTTATTATTTCATCCCCCATTTTCTTCTCAGCGTCCATTCTATAATTATTACACCAAAAAAGAGAAAAATAAAAAGCGAAGAGGTCCAGATTTCTTTTATTTCTTTCCAGTTCTCTATCCTTTTTTCTTTTGATAAAAACCTCGCTTTTTCAGGTCTAAATTCTTCAAACTCAAAATACCTTCCACCGCTTAAACCCGCTATCTTCTCAAGCAATTTCTCTTTTTCTTTAAAACTTTTAAATTCAAAATTTTCTTTTCCTTTTAAAGGATAGTAGAGTTGAGATTGATGTGTTTGAATTGAAATAATTGAAGGAGAAGGTATTTCATCCTTTCTCAAAAGGGCATTCCCCTCGGCTTCAAAGTTTTTTTCTTCAATAGTCCTCCCATCCGGTGAGATGAATTTTAAACTTGTTCTGCATTTCTTACACTCTTTAAAATTTTTGTCCCTTACCGTGACTATTACTTTTTCTCCTGTCTCTTCTATACTTATCTCTTTAAAATAGGGGTCCTCTGTGACCCAGTTTAATATGTTCTGCATCAGCTTTGTATATACCTCAAACCCATGTTTGAGAAGGGAGTTGAAATACCATTTCCAGAGAGAGTTAGTGGCAATTACTACACATCTTCCCTTTTCACTTTCACCCAGAATAATTACTGGATTTCCCTTTATATCACTTAATAGGACGAGGCTGTCCTTTTTGGGTTGGATGTCCAGATTTATGGTATTCAAAGGAGGAAGTTTTTCAATGAATTCTTTCAGAAAAGATGTGATTGGATGGATTTCACCAATTTTTGTAAGTTTTGCTTTGAATTCTCCATGAACATAAGGTTCCGGGACATCCAAAAATCTAACCGGCGCAATCTCTTCCACAGGAGTATTTGAATACTCTCCTTTATAAAATGCCCTGTCTCCTCCTAACATTATGAACCCGGTTTTTCCTGTCTGGACAACCCTTTTTAAGTTAATGAGAAAATCTATTGGTCCATAAGGAGCGTAATTGAAGTTCTGAAATATAACTGCATCAAAAGTATCTATAGCTTCCACGAATATCTCCCTTGTCGGAAAAGGTATGAGGCTGAGTTCCTCATTACGGAAGTATAGATAATCCTCTGGTGTTCTGAGTATCATAAATGAAATAAGTTCTACGCTCATGTTCTTTTTGAGAAATCTTCTCAAAAATCGGACATCCCATGTAGGTGTTCCAACTACCTGAAGAATCCTGATTTTATCTCTTATTACCTTGAAATAATCTGTAAAGTAATTGTTTTTATCTGTTAATTCTCCGGGAAATGGAGAAAGAGCAATGTGAAGAAGATAGCTTCCCTCTTCATCAATTGTCATCTCTTTTAAAACCGCAATCTCTTTTTTAATATGAATTTCGTCATTAAATACGAGTTTGCCATTGAGAAACATTTTTAATTTTCCCCTCCCTCTTATTTCATTAGACTTTATTATAACCCTTATGGAAAATGGGACCTTCTTAAAGGCTACTGTTGGGAATTCTACTTTATCAATCCAAACATCTTTTCCAGATGGAGGGGGCATTCTTACAGTATTGATTGGTATTCCTTTCTCTTTCAAAAAATCAAGTGATTTTTCAGAATTATCAATTCCGTCAGAAAATAATATCAACCCATCGTAATCTATTTCCATTTTTCTGAGAAATTCATCAAGGGAATCAAGAATTTTTGTCTCCTTTTCTGAATTTTCAATAGAGAGGATATTCTCTAAAGAAGATGAAGACACTTTTTCGTCTACGGTAAAAAGGTCAACTTCTCTTCCCTGCGATGAAAAATTCCGAAGATACTCTGGGAGCCTTCCTTTAATCTGATTTATCGCTCCGCCCCCTTCTCCTATAAACATGCTTCCAGATGTGTCTATTAGAATTCCTACTTTTCCCCTTGTTTCAGAATATGTCTTCTTCACCGAAGACAATCTCAAAAATGCCATTGAAAAAAGGATAAAACCCGCACATCTCAAACCCATCAGCAGAACCTTATGCCACCTTTTTTCAGCCTTATGAAGAGCCCTTATGGAAAAAAAGAAAAACAGGATAAAGAGGATGAGAACAAAAACTATTTTTAATGGGGTAATTTCTAAAAATTTCATCTCAGCCTTTTCTTTATAAAGGGTTGATGAATCTGGTCAAGTTTGTAATCGGTGGTCAACGAGAACATTATTATGTTTATAAGAAGTCTCATGTAGTATTTTCTTTTCGGAGCATTTTGAAGGAGATTTTTTGAAAATATAACTGCAGCCCTCCCATCTACAAAAATTCCTTCAAGTTCAAATCTCCTTGCCACGTCTGTTTGAAAAAGAAAAAATGTCCTGAAAATGACATCAGATTCAGGAATTGGTTTTATACTTCCATGTCCAAATATACTTTCAAACTCTTTTCTCACTGATGTCCAGAACGGTGAATTTTCATTCTCAGAAGCATTGTCTACGAGCCATAGTCCTCCTGCGGTGATATGCGAAAGAATTTTTTTCTTTTCCTCCGTTCCAAAATTTATGCTCAAATTTTTTCCAGTAAGATAGATGAATGGGCTCATAAAAAAGTTTTCCTCATCAAAATTTCCATAAAAGGGCTCTTCTTCAATTTCTACTGATGTGATTCTAACGAGTTCCCACAGGACCTGTTTGACCACCTCCTCCATCGGAATGTCTCCTTCATATTTGTATTGAACCCATCTGAAAAGAGGAGAAATCCCGAACAGGTTGTAGTTTCCAAATAAAAAGAACATCATAACAATTTTCAGCAACCTTTTCATTTTAAAAGCATGGACTCTAAGAGGAGGAAAATTCCAGTAAAAAGGAGGGCGTATTTCCATACCTGAAATCCAGTATATTTTTTAGAAGGCTCTACTTCAAACTTCGCAGATGATAATGGAGTGAGAAACGATTCCTCTGTTGGGTTGAGGTTCGCCACGATGAGTTTTTCGTCTTTTTCATAGATTCCGGGAGCCGTGGAAAATTCCACATCTGATTTAATCAATGTTTTTACCCCTCTACCTGAAAAGCCTCCCTTTATTTCTTTCACCCCGTTTTCTAATGAATGAAGCACTATGTCAATTATCAAAGGGGTAAAAATTCTTGCTATAGGAAACTGACTCCAGTCAAGGTCTGCGGTAGTGGTAAGGATGTAGGCATTTTTTGTGGGTATCTTGAACAGAAGAGGTTCTCCACTTGAGAGAAGGATTACTGGAGCTATTTCTTTTGATGGCTCAACGAGATATAATTTTCTTACATAGATCTCATCAAAAATCTCTTCTTCTCCATAAAGTGAAAAGAATGGAACTTCAAAATTGGGAAGGAGCTTTCTGAAGCTTTCAACTTCTTTAATTCCTCTTATCTTTATACCCAAAAATTCACAGATTTCTTTGAAGCCCTGGTTTTCTCCGGCGGATACAAAAATGGGGATTTTTCTATTCAAGGCAGAGTTAAGTAGTTCTTTAACATAATAATTCCACGGAGGATTGAGGATGAATAAAAACGAATATTCATCCCTTTCGTTCTCCTTCATAGTAGATGGCACTTTCTCTTTTATCCTGAAATTTTCTTCTCCAGTGGTAAGAACTTTTTTCAGGTAATAAGCTTCGTCTAAGTGGGGCACTTCGGAGGGTGAGAAATTAAATATCCCGACCAATTTCTTCTGTTTTTTTGTTTTTGCTATAAAGTAATAATTGTCCGCATCCAGTGTATCTCCTTTTATTTTTATTGCTATCCACTCCGAGTTACCTTCAAAAGGCACTTTTACAGCAGTTTCATCAGTTAAATCCGTTTTTCCCCTGAAGTTTGAAATGTCGCTTTTCACCTCCCATTCTACATTAACTTTTCCGTTACTTTTAAGGTTAATGGTAACTGTTCCTTCTTTTATATCTACTCCATCTATCCAGGCATTTATGAATTTTTTACCCTGAGAGGCATCTATTATTTTCATGTTTTCTTTAAATAAGAATCCTTCATATCCCTCTTTCCTTCCATCAGTTATCCAGAAAATTTCTGAGTATCCCATTCTTGAGATGGCTTCGTAACATCTTTTAGCATTTCCTGTTTTAAATTCAGGTTCAACTTTTTCGTTAAGAATATCATCTATAAACACAGGCGTCAGAGTATCGGAGCATTTAAAAACTCTTGCATCTTTCGTCTTCATCAGAATCTCTTTAGCGATTTCAACCTCTTTATTAAAGACCCTTTTATTTCCATCAAATACCATTGTGCTGTATGAAGAATCAATTATGATGCCCACCCCTTCTTTTTTTTCTGGAGAGATTCCGCATGAGAGTTTAGAAGCAGAAATTATGAAAAGAAAAAGGATGCACATCCTTACTATGAGCAATAACAAATTTCTTATTTTTAAATACCATTTGTATTCCCTGTATATTCTTTTAAGAAGTTCAAAAGGCGGAAATTTTATCTCCTTATCTGGCTTTTTTCCTATTAGATGAATGATTACTGGCAGGATAAGGAATGGCAAAAAATAAAAAGCATTCCAGTTCATCTTTTTGTTCCCAGTCCGGTCAGGTAATTTGTTACTGTTTCATAAATGGGGGTTGAGGTAGTTGTTCTAATGTATAGTCCCCCATTTTCGTTCACTGCTTCTTCAAGAGTATTTTCCCAATCCGAAAATGCCTTCCTGTAATACTTATTCAAAAGATAAGGTTCAATGAGAATTTTTTCGTTGCTTTCCGGATCTATGAAAAACGCCTGTTCAAGTTCTGTTATTTCCCTCTCTTCATCCGCAATTATATGAATTATATCAAACTCAACCCCCTCAAAGGAAGATAAAAATTCAAGGGCTAATTTTTCCTCATAAAGCATATCTGAGAAAACTATTACTTTTATATTTTTTGACAGAGCATTCAAATCCTTTAAAAATTTAACAGGTTTTGTTGAGCAGTTTGGTTTTATCATTGCGAGTGCAATGTAGAAGTTAAAAAAAACTTCCTTTGATGGAAAGGGGGGGATTTCTGGAAAACCTGAGAATGTTTTTAGAATAACTCTGTCCGCCTGTGAAACTCCTAAATATCCGATCGTGCCTGCCAGTCTTATTGCATACTCAAGCTTGTTATTTTTGCCAAAGTCCATGGAATAGGAGTCGTCAATACATAAAAGGAGGTCTATCCTCCCCTTATCTTCCTTCACTTTCACCATTAGCTTTTCACTTCTTCCATAAAATTTCCAGTCTATATCTCTGATATCATCTCCGCTGGTATATTCCCTCAGTTCTGCAAAATCCGTTCCTTTTCCTTTTATTTTGCTTTTGTGATGTCCTGTAAGGAGTTCCCCTTTAATTTTTCTTGCTTCAATGTATAGTCCCTTTGCTTTTGAAAGTATTTCTTCCTCAAGGTATAACTGCTCGTTCATTTTTCAATAAGGGTTCTTATAATTTCATCAGATTTTATTCCCTTTGCTTTTGCTTTAAATTTTAAAACGATTCTATGCTTTAATGCAGGAATTGCTATTTTTTTTACATCATCTGTGGTGGGAGAAAATCGCCCATCAAGGAAGCATTTTGCTTTTGCTCCGAGGATGAGAAATTGGGAACCCCTTGGACCTGCTCCCCATTCCACATTTTCTTTAATAATATCCGGGGAACTGGAATTATGGGGACGGGTTTTTCTGACAAGTTCAACTGCGTATTCAACTACTGACCTTGCAACGGGGACGCTTCTTACAACCTTTTGAAGTTCAATAACTTCCTCTTTATTTATGACGCTTTTTACCTCCACATCCATAATTCCTGTTGTTTTTTCCACAATTTCAATTTCTTCTTTTTTTGATGGATAATCCATATCAATCATAAACATAAATCTGTCCAGTTGTGCTTCTGGAAGAGGATATGTCCCTTCCAGTTCTATAGGATTCTGGGTGGCGAACACTATAAAAGGTTCTTCAAGGATATAGGTCTTACCCCCGCAGGTGACTTTGTATTCCTGCATTGCCTGAAGAAGTGCGGACTGCGTTTTTGGAGGTGTTCTGTTTATTTCGTCTGCTAAAAGTAGATTGGTGAAGACAGGTCCTTGAACAAATCTGAAGAATTTTTTCCCGCTTTCTTCCTCTATAACATCAGAGCCAGTTATGTCGGAAGGCATGAGGTCGGGCGTGAATTGAATCCTTGAGAACCTCAATGATAAAACCTGAGCAAGAGTATTTACAAGCAGAGTTTTTGCCAACCCGGGAACCCCCACGAACATTGAGTGTCCTTTTGAAAGAATTGAAAGAAGCATAAGCTCTACGGGCTGGTTCTGCCCTACTATCACCTTTGAAATTTCTGATTTTATCAAGTTTATCTTTGAGATGTAATTTTCTATTTTTTTCTCTATTTCCATTTCATCATCCCGAGAAGTTATTTTTCTACCTTTTCTATCAAAGTAGGAAGCAGAACTATTTCAATCCTTCGGTTAAGCGCTCTTCCTTCCTCAGTGCTGTTGTCTGCCACTGGATGGTGCTCACCATAAGATGCTGCTGCGAGCCTTTTCGGGTCAATTCCGAGATACTCAAGATATCTGACCACATTTACCGCTCTTATAGCTGCCAGATTCCAGTTTGTAGGATATATTTTTTGAAGGGATGGACCTATTGGCATGTTGTCAGTATGTCCCTCAACAATAATAGCATGGTCTTCATACTCATTCAGGACCTCGGCTATCTGCTCAAGAACCTTAACCCCTTCTTCTTTGATTTCCGCACTTCCGGAATCAAACATAATTTTTTCAAGAAGGGTTACATAGATTCTATCTCCCTTTCTTGATAGAGTAATATCTCCTGAAGAAACCCTTGCTTCCAGTTCCCCCATAAGTTTGTTGTATGCCTCTTTCATCTTTTCAATCTCTTTAACATTTGCTTCCTGGAGTGCCTCAAGTTCTTTTCTTTTCGCTTCAGAGATATTGAGCATTTCTTTACATGCCCTTTCCCTTTCAACTTGCGGTTTATAAATTTTCTCATAAAATAAAACCCCTGCTGCTATTATGAGAAGGTCAACTCCTAAAAATACCCACAGCCACGCTTTTGGAATTCTGCTCTTATCTTCCATAGTTTACCTCCTGCGCAGTTTGTTAAAATTATACAAAAAATAAAACTTTAAAAAAATTATTTCCCTTTTTCACATATCAATTTTTTACCCCCCTCTAACTATCCCCACACCTCCTCCCTCTCCCAGCCTTTAGCTTTTTAGAATTTTATTAAGTTTCATCGCCAGACCCATGTCTCCTTTTATTTTTAATTTTCCCTGCATGAAAGCCATCTGTGAGTTCAGTTTCCCTTCTACTACCGCCATGAAATCCGCGGCTGACATGCTTATAGTGCACTGGGCATCAGGGGATGGACCTTCTTTTACACATGGTGGGTCAGATTTCAGGTCAACAACCCATGTTCCACCTCCTTCTCCAGAGAGCTCAAACTGATAAACAGCATTTATTTGTTTGGCCTCTTCTGGATTAGCCTTCAATCTTTCTGCCACAGTTTTTTCAAAGAATTCTTTCGGTGTTCCCATGGTTCACCTCCTATAATTTTTGACTGAATAGTCATTCATTGTTTTTAATTTTCCATAAAAAATAAACGATGTCAAGCAAAACGGGAATTTTTGCCTTTTATTTAAAGAAATACAATTTGTTGATATTTAAATTTTTTTCATTTAAAATGATGTCCAGAGTTATAAATGAAGAGGAGAGATATAAAAGAGGAGCTTTTTTACAAAAAAGTGGAAATAGAGAAGTTGGAGGGGAGGCTAAAGGAGTTAGAGAATTCTTTGAAATTTCATACAAATATCGTAAACGCACTTTCTCATTCAAGAGACCTGAAATCTGACCTTGAAGCTTTGCTTTCTAACATAAAGGAGAATTAC
>Ga0197143_1002768_pt1 | contig 12463 bp, 10 predicted proteins | sample GBS70_MetaG_FD_148603 | JGI IMG/M metagenome (GOLD analysis project Ga0197143, IMG submission 148603) | Sediment microbial communities from Great Boiling Springs, Gerlach, Nevada, United States - GBS 70_MetaG | ecosystem: Environmental > Aquatic > Thermal springs > Hot (42-90C) > Sediment...
ATTTGGATGCGCACGCGCCCCTGCTTGGGCTTCTCCTTGAGGTAGAAAGTAATCATTGCGCCGTAGGGTGGGTTCGACGCAATCATCGGTCGGTCGCCACGCCCATAGCGTGTCATACGGCTGGAATACCGCCACGCCACAGGGGGGCTGAACAGATGCGCGGGCTTCTCCAGTATCGCAGGCGAGACCTCCTGCAGCGGGGTGATGTCGTCCAGCACATAGATGCTGCGCCCGTGCGTGCCGATTACGAGGTCGTTCATCAGCGTATGCACCATAATATCGTGGACGGGCACGGGCGGTAGGTTCGGCATGCGCTGCCAGTTCTGCCCACCGTCGAACGAGACGAACAGCCCGCGCTCCGTGCCTGCATACAGTAGGTTCAGGTTGCGTGGGTCTTCGCGCACCACGAACACATACGCCTCGTCGGGCAGCCCGTTGGTCAGCGGCTGCCAAGTTCTGCCGCCATCAGTCGTCTTGTAGAGGTAGGGCTTGAAGTCATTCAGCATGTGGCGGTCAAACGCGACATAGGCGGTATCGGCATTTGCGCGGGAGGGCTCCACATGCGACACGGGCGAGTTCGGCGGCAGGTTCGGCACATTTCGGGTCAGCTCGATCCAGGTTTTGCCGTCGTCGGGGCTTTTCCACAAGCGTCCGTCGTCTGTGCCGACCCACAGCAGCCCCTTCTGCACGGGCGATTCGGCAAGGCTGATGATTGTGCAGTGATATTCGGCGGTGGTGTTCTCCACCCACACGGGACCGCCCGCGTCTTTTTGCTTTTCGGGGTCGTTGGTGGTTAGGTCGGGGCTGATGACCGACCAGGTGGTGCCGAAGTCAGTGGACTTGAAGACCACATTCCCGCCGACATACACGGTGTCGGGGTCGTGCGGCGAGGGGATGATGGGCGTGTTCCAGTTGAATCGGTACTTGAGTTCGCTGGCGGGACCGCCGTCGCTGCGGCGCGCCTGCGGGCTGATGTTCTCTTGAATGCCTGTCGCCAAGTTCGTGCGCAGGATGTTGCCCCCTTGCGACTCGCTAATCACCATGTTCGGGTCGCGCGGGTGAATCACGCAGAAAAAGCCGTCGCCGAAGCTGACCATGCGCCAGTGTTCGTTGACGATGCCGCCTTCCTTGTTGCGTGCCCAGCCGATCCAGCTGCCGTTGTCCTGCAGCCCGCCTGCAACCTGATAGAAGGGCGCCTCGAAACTGCAGTAAATCTGGTAGAACTGCCCCAGCGGGATGTTCGCAATCACATCCCAAGTTTCGCCGCGATCGAGCGAGAAGGCGAGTCCGCCGTCGTTGCCGTTCCACAGCACATTCGGGTTCATGGGGTCAATCCACAGCGCGTGATGGTCGACATGCACGGTCTGGGCAATCTGCTGGGTGGTGCGCCCGCCGTCGATAGACATCCGCAGCTGCGTCGCCAGGAAGTAGAGACGGTTCGGGTCGCTGGGGCACACGCGCATGTCGGTGTAGTAGAACCCGCGCGAGACAATGTTGGTCTCGCTGGAGATGCGTTGGAAGGTCTCGCCGCGGTCCGTGGAGCGGAACAGGGTGCCGTCGTTCGACTCGGCAATCACATAGACGATGTTGGGGTTGCTGGGGGCGACCTTGACGCCGATGCGCCCCATCAGTTTGGGCAGCCCGTTGGTGAGTTTGCGCCAGGTGCGCCCGCCGTCAGTGGACTTGAACACGCCACCCTGCTCGCTACCGCTGGTGTGCGTCCACGGCTTGCGCTCAAACCGCCACATCCCCGCGTACAAAATGTTCGGGTTCACAGGGTCGATATCGAGGTCGGACGCGCCGTGATACTCATCGATGTACAGCACCTTTTGCCAAGTCTTACCGCCGTCAGTGGTCATAAACACGCCGCGTTCGGGGTTGGGACCGAACGGCGAGCCAATCGCAGCGACCCACACGGTGTTGGGGTCGCGCGGGTGGACAATAATGCGGCTAATCTGGCGCGTCTCGCGCAGCCCCAGATACTGCCAAGTCTTGCCGCCGTCGGTGGACTTGTAGACGCCGCAGCCGATGGAGACGCTGTTGCGCGTGTTCGCCTCGCCTGTGCCCACCCAAATCACATCGGGGTTCTGCGGGTCAAGCGCAATATCGCCGATGGAAGTCGTCTCTTGCTCGTCGAACAGTGGCGTCCAGCGGATACCCCAGTTGGTGGTCTTCCACAGCCCGCCTGTGCCCGTCGCAACATAAACCGTGCCCGGATTGCCTGGAATACCCTCGATATCGGTGATACGCCCGCCCATGTTCGCGGGACCGATGTTGCGCGGACGCAGGTTCTTGAATAAGTCGATGCTAACGCCTGACGAGTCGGAAAACGCATACACGCTAACGCTGAAAAGGAACGCGATGCCGAACGATACGATTCGCCTGAACATAGCGGTTCGATTCGACGCACCGACAGGTTCTCCTGTTCAGTGGGGTGGCAGATAGCAGGTTCATATGGCGAAGACACCTATTGCAACCCGCTCAGCCCCTCAAGTACGGGCAACGACGCGCGGCTAATCAATAACGCCAGTCGCTTGCGCAGCGAGGGGTAGTCGTCTGCGCACAGCGTGATGTGCCCCAGTTTGCGCCCCCTGCGCGGCGACTTGCCGTATAGGTGCAGGTGCGCCCCCTCGATGTGCAAAATCGGTCCGATGGCGGGCACTTCGCCGATGAGGTTCACCATCGCCGATACGCCCCGCGCCGCCGTGCTGCCCAGCGGCAGGTTCAGAATCGCGCGCAGGTGATTCTCGAACTGGCTGGTGTGCGCGCCCTCAATCGTCCAGTGCCCGCTGTTATGCACGCGCGGGGCGACCTCGTTCGCCAGCAGCTGCTCGCCTACTTGGAACATCTCCAACGCAATTACCCCTACATAGTCCAGCGGCTGGGTCAGCCGCTGGATGTAGTCGTAGGCAGTCGGCAGCAGCGCGTCCGAGTTGGGTGCAGGCGCAATTGACAGGCGCAGGATGCCCTCGTGGTGGTGGTTCTGCACCAGCGGGTAGACGCGCGTCTCGCCGTTTGAACTGCGCACGCCGATGACCGACAGCTCGCGCTCAAACGGCACGAACGCCTCGACAATCAGCGACAGTTCACCCAGTTGCGCCAACGCTCGAAGGTATTCGTCGGGCGTGCGGGCAACCGCCTGCCGCTTGCCGTCGTAGCCCCCGCGGCGCGCCTTGACCACGCAGGGGCAGCCGACCTGCTCCAGCGCGCCTTCAGGGTTGTCGAGGTCTACAGGTGCGAACGCGGGCGTCGGGATGCCCACCTCCTGCAGGAACTGCTTCTCCAGCAGGCGGTCTTGGAACAGCTCCAGCGCGCGGGGCGTCGGGCGCACGGGCGCGTACCGCTCCAGTCGCCGCGCCGCCTCGACGGGCACATTCTCGAACTCGTAGGTGATGACGCGATTGCCCAGCGCGAAGCGTTCGAGCGAGTCGGCAGCGTCGTAGGGGGCGCACAGCAGCGGCGCGACCTCGCCCGCGCAGGCGTCGGGCGACGGGTCGTACACCACGCAGCGCACGCCAAGTGGGTAGCCCGCCAGCGCGAGCATTCTGCCCAGTTGCCCCCCACCGAGAATGCCGACTTGCATCGCCTACTCCGTGCGCGGGTCAGGGTTCTCCAGCACTGCCTGCGTCTGGCGCTGGCGGTACGCATGCAACGCGTCGCGGTACTGCGGGTACTTGTTCGCCAGAATCGCCGTCGCCAGCAGCGCGGCGTTAATCGCGCCCGCCTTGCCGATTGCCAGCGTGCCGACGGGTACGCCCGCAGGCATCTGCACGATCGACAGTAGCGAGTCGAGCCCCTTGAGCGCGTGCGATTCGATGGGCACGCCCAGCACGGGCAGCGTGGTTTTGGCAGCGGTCATGCCAGGCAGGTGCGCCGCGCCGCCTGCCCCTGCGATAATCACCTCCAACCCGCGCGACTCGGCAGTGCGGGCGTACTCGAACATCTTGTCAGGGGTGCGATGCGCCGACACAATCTGCACCTCGTAGGGCACGCCCAGCGATTCGAGCGTCTCCACCGCATGGCGCATCGTCTCCCAGTCCGACTTGGAGCCCATAATCACGCCGACAAGGGGCTGCATCGCAGGGAATTGTACCTAAGCGGCTACGCCGACTGTCGTTGTTGACGCAGAGGCTGCAGGCTAATCACAGGCTCACGGGCAAGCTGCTCGCGTAGCGGGGTCAGGTCGGGCAGTCCCAACGCCTGCGCCACTGCCGCGTCAATCTGTGCCCGCACAGGATCCACCGCCATCTGCGGCAACGGCAACAACGGCTGCCCACGCAGCGCGTTGAACGCTTGCTCAAGCTGGTGCAACTGCTGCGCCGAAAGCTTTCTGACCTCCAACACGGGCAGCTTGCTTAACGATTGTTTTTTGAAGCTTACCCACGCTCCCCGCGTTTCCTGACGGTTGCCAAGCAACATTTCGTACCGAGCGGGTTAGTCGCTCACCTTCAGCACGCTCAGAAACGCCTCTTGGGGCACTTCGACCGTGCCGACCTGCTTCATGCGCTTCTTGCCCTCTTTCTGGCGTTCCAGCAGCTTGCGCTTACGCGTGATGTCGCCCCCGTAGCACTTGGCAATCACATTTTTGCGGAACGGCTTGATGGTCTCAGAGGCAATCACGCGCGCGCCTATTGCCGCTTGGATGCGCACCTCGAACTGCTGGCGCGGCACGACCTCCTTGAGTTTCTCCACCAACGCTTTCGCGCGTGGGTAGGCGCGCTCGCGCGGCGCGATGAAACTCAGCGCGTCCACAGGGTCGCCGTTAATCAGGATGTCAATCTTCACCATATCCGCCTCGCGGTAGCCCGCAGGCTCGTAGTCGAACGAGGCGTAGCCGCGCGTGCGCGTCTTAAGCTGGTCATAGAAGTCCAGCAGGATCTCGCTCAGCGGCAGGCGGTAATACAGAATCACGCGCTGCGGGGTCGGGTACTCCATGCGCACGAACTCGCCCCGCCGACTCATGCACAACTCCATCACCGCGCCCACATAGTCGCTGGGCACCATCACCGTCGCGCTCACAATCGGCTCTTCCACCTTGTCGATTTTGCCTGGGTTGGGCCAGTGGGTGGGGTTGTCGATTTCCAGCACCTTACCGTCTTCGGTGTAGACGCGGTAGGCGACGCTGGGCGCGGTGGCGATAAGCTCCAGCCCGAACTCGCGCTCCAGCCGCTCTTGCACGATTTCCATATGCAGCAGCCCCAGAAACCCGCAGCGGAAGCCAAAGCCCAGCGCTGCGCTACTTTCAGGCTCGAAGGTAATCGCGGCGTCGTTGAGGCTGAGTTTCTCTAAGGCGTCGCGCAGGTCGTCGTACTTGTCGCCCTCCACGGGGTACAGCCCGCAGAAGACCATTGGCTTGACCTTGCGGAAGCCTGGCAGCGGCTCTTTGGCGGGGCGGTCGGCGTTGGTAATCGTGTCGCCGACTTGGGCGTCCTTGACTGACTTGATGGATGCCGTGATGTAGCCCACCTCACCCGTGTTCAGCCGCTCAGCGGGGCAGAGCTTCGGCGTGAAGTAGCCGACTTGGGCGACTTCGAAGACCTTGCCGTTGGACATGAACATAATCCTGTCGCCGGGCTGAACACTGCCGTCCACCACACGCACATAGGCGACCACGCCGACATAGGGGTCGTAATGCGAATCGTATACCAGGGCGCGCAGAGGGGCGTTTGGGTCGCCGCTGGGGGGCGGCACGCGCTCGACGATGGCTTCCAAAATCTCCTCGATGCCGATGCCTTCCTTCGCGCTGGCGAGAATCACCTCCGAAGGGTCAATCAGTAGCGCGTTTTCCATCTCCTCTTTGACGCGCTCGGGATCAGCGGCGGGCAGGTCGATTTTGTTGATGACGGGCACGATTGTTAGCCCCTGATTGTAGGCGAGGTTCGTGTTGGCGATGGTCTGCGCCTCCACGCCCTGCGCAGCGTCCACCACCAATATCGCGCCCTCACACGCGGCGAGGCTGCGCGAGACCTCGTAGGTGAAGTCCACATGCCCGGGCGTGTCGATGAGGTTCAACTGGTAGGTCTTGCCGTCTTTGGCGGTGTACGACAGGCGCACGGCGGTCATCTTGATGGTAATGCCTCGCTCGCGCTCCAAGTCCATCGTATCCAGCACCTGCTCGACAGGCGTCCCGCGCTCAATCGCACCCGTATACTCCAGCAGGCGGTCAGCAAGGGTGGATTTCCCATGGTCAACATGGGCGATGATGCAAAAATTGCGTATCAACGCCTGGTTCATAGCGAGGGAATTGTACCATGGCGTTCCGAAACGCTGGGGCTATTTCTCACCAACTTATCGACGCATCGAACGCAGGCGCACGCTGCGCAGGCTCGCCGACGCCAGCCGTCGCCACCAAGTCGCTCTGCCAAGCCCAGTACCGGCTCACACTACTACGCTGCAGCAAGTCCCGCTCGTACACCATCGGTATCTGTTCTGCATGTCTTGCGCTGGACGGTTCAAGAGGCGGCGGAAGAATTCGCGTAGGAGAGACGGTTTCTGCCGATTGGTTCTCAATCGCCCTCCTGCCCCACTTGATTTCTCGTCAATAGATGGGGTATCATTTAGGGCTGCCGTATGGCATGCGCACATTGTGGGCACTTACATGCACGCGACGGGGGCGCGGCGCGCTTCCGCGCGTCTTGACGCATTCCGATGCCTTCCGTACCCAACGCAAGAGGACGGTGACCGTATGATTTACCCAGAGACGGACGAACTCAACCAGTATCCACGCTATATCTTGACGCTACTGGCAGCCGAGCGGGCGCGCCTGCTGCGCGAGGGTGCGAAACCGCTCGTGCCCGTCAACGGGCTGGACTTCAACCCGTTGACCGTCGCGCTGCAGGAAATTGCGGCAGGCAAAATCAAGCCGCGTATCATCGATGACCACACGGTGGAAGTGATTATTCAAGGACCCGAACACACCTGGCAAGTCGCACGCGACCTCAAGCAACTCAGCAAACGAGCCGAAGAAGAAGAGGAGGAGACCTCGCGGGAACTGATGGAGTTCTATCAGCAGGAGACGGCGTTGCGCGACTATACAGAATCGGAAGATGAGTAAACCCGACTACTATGCGGTGCTGGGCGTCAGCCGAGACGCCAGCCAAGAGGAAATCAAGGCGGCGTTCCGAAAGCTGGCGCGCCAGTACCACCCCGATGTCAACAAGGGTGACCCCGAAGCTGAAGAGAAGTTCAAACTCATCAACGAGGCGTATCAGGTGCTGTCGGACCCTGAGGCACGCGCTGTGTACGACCGATTCGGACACGCAGGCGCGCCCAGTGCAGCCACCGCCGACCCGTTCAACATGGCGGAGAACCTATTCCAGATGTTTTTCGGCGGTGGCATGGGCACGATGACGCGCGGACCCATCGACGGAGCAGACCGCCGCGTCGACTTGGTCATTACACTGGAGGATGTGTTGCACGGTGCGACGCGCACGGTGGAGGTGGAGCGGCTGCGCGTGTGCGCTCGATGCAAGGGCGTCGGCGCAGAGCCGGGCACGACGCCCGAACGCTGCCCCGACTGCGCAGGCTCAGGGCGCGTGCGCTTCACGCAGACCACAATCTTGGGCACAATAACGCGCGTTGTGCCCTGCGAACGCTGCCGCGGTGAGGGCGAAATCATCCGCACCCCATGCCGCCAGTGTCGTGGCGAGCGGCTCGTGCGCCAACGCGACACAATCACCGTGAACATCCCACCAGGGATCGAGGACGAGACCGCGCTGCTGCTGCGCGGCGAAGGCGATTCGGGGCTGCGCGGGGGGCGCGACGGCGACCTATATGTGGTGGTGCGGATCGCACCACATCCGCGCTTCAAGCGGCGTGGCGACGACCTCGTCACGCAACTGAACCTCACCTACCCGCAACTCGTACTCGGCGACGAGGTGGAACTCGAAACACTCGACGGCAAGGCGACGCTGGAAATCCCCGAATTGACCGAGCCGTACACCGAGCTGATCCTGCCTGGGCGCGGCTTGCCCAACCCGCGCACGGGCAGGCGCGGCGACCTCTATGTGCGCATCGGGCTGAAAATGCCCAAAAAACTCACCGACGCGCAGCGCAATCTACTGCGCCAGTACGCCGAACTCAGCGGCGTGCGCCTCAAAAAGTACGCCCACGCCGAACCGACCAGCTTCTTCGAGAAGGTCAAGCGCAGTATTCGGAAGGAGGACTAACTGGTGCGCCCTATCGCTTCGGTCGGTATCCTCGTCGCTGATGTGGTTGCTAAGCCCGTGAGCCAATACCCTGAGCGCGGTGTGTGTGTCCATGTGGAGCGAATGGAGCTGCATGTGGGTGGCTGTGCGTCCAACACGGGGCTGGCGCTGGCGAAGCTGGGGCTGCCCGTGCGCATCGTGGGTAAGGTCGGGCGCGACCCATTTGGCGATTTCCTGCTTGCTGAGCTGAATCGCTATGGCGCAGATACGCGCGGCGTCCGACGCAGCGATACCGTAGGCACCTCCTGCACGATGGTGATGGTGCATCCCGACGGTGAGCGGTCGTTCATCCACTATCGCGGCGCGAACGCTGAGTTCACCCCCGACGACATCGACTGGTCGGTGATTGACGACTGCGCGGTGTTCCATCTGGCGGGGGCGTACCTGATGCCGCAGATGGACGGCGAGCCTGCCGCGCGTGTGCTGCAAGAAGCCAAACGACGCGGGATGACCACCTGCCTCGACACCACTTGGGACGCCAGCGGACAGTGGATGCGCCTGCTGCAGCCGTGTCTGCCCCACTTGGACTACATCACGCCCAACTACGGCGAGGCGAGCATGCTCACGGGCGAGACCGATCCCGAACGGATTGCTGACCGCCTACTTGCCGAGGGCGTCGGCACTGCGGTCATCAAGATGGACGCGCGAGGCTGCTTCGTGAAGAACCGTGAAGTCGCCTTCCACCTGCCTGCTTGCAGCGTGGAGGTTGTCGATATGCTGGGCGCGGGCGACTGCTTCACGGCGGGCTGGCTCGCGGGCATTGCGATGGGTTGGGACTTGCACCGCACGGCGCGCTTGGCGAACGCTGTGGGCGCGCTCTGCGTCTCCGCGCTCGGTGCAACCACAGGCGTGCGCTCGCTCGCCGAGACACTCCAGTTTATGGAGCAACAGTGCCCCGATGGAGGATAGCCCGAAGCCTATCTCGGCTGTTTGGGGTATACTTTCCTCTTAGGGTGATGACACGGATGCATAAGCTGCGGATTGTGATTGCCGACGACGAGCCGATCATTCTGTTAGACCTGCGGCAGATGCTGGAGGAGCTGGGCATGTCGGTGGTCGGCGAGGCGAGCGACGGGGCACAGGCGGTCGAAAAAGTGCGCGCGCTCAAGCCCGACCTCGCGATCCTGGATGTGAAGATGCCCGAAATGGATGGCATTGAGGCAGCTCGGATTCTGCACGAGGAGCGGCTCGCGCCTGTGATTCTGCTGACCGCCTACAGCGACAGCGAGCTGATCCAACGCGCCAAGCAGGCAGGCGTGTATGGTTACATCGTCAAGCCGTTCAAGCAGGCAGACCTGACCCCCGCGATTGAGGTCGCCCTCGCGCGCTATCAAGAGGCGCGCGAACTCGAACAGCAGGTGAAGGATCTCAAGGAGGCGCTGGAGACGCGCAAGATTATTGAACGCGCCAAGGGTATCCTGATGGACACCTACGGACTGCGCGAGCAAGAGGCGTACCGACGCATTCAGGTGCAGAGCATGAACACGCGCAAGAGCATGCGCGAAATCGCCGAGGCGATTATCATCGCGCACACCTTGCAGAACCCCTCCCGATGAAACTCTCCGTGATTACCGACGAAATCGCCGATGACCTGCAGACCGCCCTGCAGGTCGCGCGTGAGTTCGGCATCGACCGCGTGGAGCTGCGCACGCTGTGGGGCGTGAACATTGCGCAGGCGGACGAGGCGACCCTGCGCCGCGCAAAGTCGCTACTCCAAGACTACGGTATGGGCGTCTGCTCGCTGGCGACGCCCGTGTTCAAGACCGACCTGTTCGGCGCGTCCGAACGCGGACCGATGCACGCCGCGCAGGAGGCAGACCTCGCGGCGCAGCTGCCGATGCTCCAGCACTGCTTGGAAGTCGCCGCGTTTTTCGATGCGCCGCTGGTGCGCATCTTCGCGTTTTGGAGGGCAGGCGAGCTAACGCCCGAACGCGAGACGCAAATCCTCGGCTGGCTGGAGCAGGCGATACCCTACGCCGAGCGCGCGGGCATCATGCTGGGGCTGGAGAACGAGCATAGCTGTCAGGTTGGCACGGGCGCGGAGCTGGCGCGCGTGCTCCGTCAGCTGAACTCGCCGTACCTGGTGGGGGTGTGGGACCCCGGCAACGCCTTCGTGTTGGGCGAGTCGGCGCAGACGGGCTTCAACGCCGCGCAGCCCTATGTGCGCCATATCCACATCAAAGACGCCATCCGCCAGCCCGACGGAAGCCTACGCTGGGTCGTCGTCGGGCAGGGTGAGATCGGCTACCACGACCATTTCCAACAGATTGCCGCAAGCGGCTACACAGGCTACCTCTCGCTGGAGACGCACGCCCGAATTGAGGGGTTATCGCAGGCGGAGATCTCGCGCCAGTGCCTGCAAGCGATGCAATACCTTATCGAGCAAGCAACAGGAGGCAAGTAGATGGCTGGCATTACGGTACGCACTTTCCGCGAGCTACTGAAGCGCAAGTTGGTCAAGGGCGTTGGGCTTATCGTGCTGCTGCTGATTGCGGGCAGCATGGTGATTTTCTTCGCCATTCCGCCAGGCGCACCAATCCAACGCGAATCTGAAGGCTTGAATCAGCCCGTGCTGAAGGTCGGCGATATAGTGGTCACCGAGGCAGATCTGTTGCGCTTGATGAACCTACAAACTCAGGGTAACCTCCCCAGCGAGTACGGCGCGCTGCTGCAAATGCGCTATCAGACGGCGCAGAACCTCGCCAACCAGCTGGCGATAACGCTGGAGCTGGAGAAGCAAGGCTACACCGCCTCCCGTGCCGAAATCGAAGCCGCGAAGGAAGAGTATATCAAGTCGCAGCTGGACATGCTGCGTCAGCAACTGCTCCCTGAGGGCAAAGGGGATGACCGCGCCCTCGACAAAGCGCTGAAAGAGCGTGGCGCATCCCTCAGGCGCGTGCGCGAACAAATCCTCGCCGAGGCACCCGAACTGCTGTTTCGGATACGCGTCGTGAACGATAAGTTCCTCAAGAGCCTGCGCGAGAAATACAACCCGACCGACGAGCAGGTGCGCCTGATGTTCGAGCAGGTCTACCCCGCGCGCATTTTCGTCTCCGTCGAGAAGCATAAAGAGAAGGCGGAAGCGCGGATTAAGGAGGCACACGCTGCGCTCAAGGCGGGCAAGCCCTTCGCTGAAGTCGTGCAGCAATACTCCGACGACCCCGACGCCATCAAAAAGCAGGGCGGACGCATCACAGGCAGCGGCTACTACGAAATCCAAGAGCAACTGAGCAACCTGTTCGGCGCGGAGGTCGCCAACCGCGTCATGACCTTCAAGCCGAACAAAGACTTCACCGAGCCGCTGCAAGACAAGGAGAAAAAAGGCTACTACATTTACGCCATCGCCGAGCGCAAGATGGAACCGCCCCCTGACTTCGACAAGAACAAAGAGCAGTATCGCCAGGCGTTCATCAACATGCGCATCAGCAACGAGCAGCAGCGTGTCATGAACGCCGCGCTACAGAACTTCAAGCCCGAGTTCGTCGACCCCATCCTTGCGCAGTACGACGCGCTCACTAAGACCTTCGGCATGCCGACCCCTGAGCGACTCAAGACCCTCAAGGCGATTAACGACGCGCTGACCCCCGTCGTCAACTCAGCAAACCCGAATGTGCGCCTCGCGCAGTGGATGCAAATTCTGGTGCTGAACCAACTGGTACAAATCTCCAAAGAGGTCAAAGATAAGGAGGGCGAGAAGACCTACCGCGAGCAGCTGACTGCCGCCATTAACCGCTTCTTCAACGAAGGTGGGGAAGACCTCAACATCCGCCTGCTGCATGCGGAGATGCTTATTGAGGCAGGACAGAAGCAAAAAGCGCTGGACAACCTCGAAATCGCTGCGGGGATGGTCGTGCGCCCGAATGAGTTCCCGTTCCTGTTCAGCATAGCGGAGCTGTACGAGAAGGCGGGGCGCAAAGACCTCGCGCAGCAGACCCGCAAACGCGCGACCGACCTGCAGAAAGAGATGGCGCGCCGCCAGAAAGAGCAAGAGGAGATGATCCGCCGCCAACTGGAGGAACTGCGCAAGCAGCAGGAGGCGGAGCAGAAGAAGCAGCAAGAGGCGCAACAGCAATCGCAGGGCAATCAACCGCCTGCCGCCAACGCGCCACAGGGGAATACCCCGCAGGGGCAGGCTGCTCCCCGTGCGCCCCAGCAAGGGAAGTGAGATGCGCATCGCGGTCGTCGGGCTGGGCGCAGTCGGCAGCGCGGCGCTGCGCTTCCTCGCCCAGCAGGGGCACGAGGCAGTCGGCTACGAG
>Ga0197143_1002769_pt1 | contig 12458 bp, 8 predicted proteins | sample GBS70_MetaG_FD_148603 | JGI IMG/M metagenome (GOLD analysis project Ga0197143, IMG submission 148603) | Sediment microbial communities from Great Boiling Springs, Gerlach, Nevada, United States - GBS 70_MetaG | ecosystem: Environmental > Aquatic > Thermal springs > Hot (42-90C) > Sediment...
CGGCTAAAGATCCCGGCGGGAGAAGCTCCGGGCGGCCAGGGCCAGGCAGAGGGCGCAGTAGACAAAAGCATAGACGAGCATAGCCGGGCTGGGGGCGGAGATAGGCCCCAGGGGCCCGAGGAAGGCCCGAGCGGTGAGGGAGGAAGGTGGGAGGCTCTCGAGGAGCCAGAGGGTGTGCATCCGGTAGAGGCTGTCGGTGGGGAGGAGGAGACTCGAAAGTATCCCCAGCCTCCGCATGGTCTCGTTCCCTACCAGTGCTCCCACCTGCTCCACCGTTCCCCCTATCAGGGCTAGCGCGAAGATGGAGGCCACCGCCACCCCTGCGGCAGTGGTGGGCAGGAGGCTCGAGGCCAAAAGCCCCAGCGAGGCCACCACCAGCGGTTGGAGGCAGAAGAGGGCCAGGGCCCGGAGCTCGAGGGGAAGGGGAGCGGCCAGCTCTCGGCGCAGGATGAGGAGGAGGGCGAGGTAGAGGAGGGAGGCGTAGAGGGAGGCGAAGAGTCCGTATCCCAGAAACTTTCCCGCCACGATGGAGGCCCGGGGAACGGGCCGGGCGGCCACGGCCAGCATGAGCCCCGATTCCGCTTCCCCGGAGAGGGCTCCCACGGTGGAGAAAGCGGCCAAAAAGGCGGTGAGGAATCCGGCGAAGTAGACCCCCGTGGCCAGCATCTGCACGGTGAGGAGGGCGTGGAAAGCGGGGTCGAGGCCGGAGGCGGCCCGGGCGGCGAGCCAGAAAAGGGAAGAAAAACCGAGGGTGAGGAGGAGGGTGGCGAGGAATATCCTCTTCCGCGCCATCTCCCGGAAGGTGAACACCGCCGTGGCCCGGGTGCCCCGGAGGGCCAGGCGGAGGAGGCTATCTCCGCTCTGCCGGGGCGGTTCATGGGCCTCCCGGGCTCCTGGGGAAGGGGAAGGAGAAGAGGAAGGAGAAGGAGGAGGGGAAGGGGAAGGAGAAGGGGAAGGAGAAGGGAAAAGAGGAGAAGGAGGAGGAGAAGAAGAGAAAGAGGGACCCCCCTCTTCCGGGCGGGGTCGCTGATCTCCTACCACTTCGAGGAAGAGGTCCTCCAGGGTTCGCCTCCGGGGGAGGACCTCGAACACCTGGGCTCCTTCCCCCACCAGCCAGCTCACCAGGCGGGCAGCGGCGGCGGGGAGGGGTGTGGGGGGGTCGGCCATCCGGAACCGGGCCCGAAAAGCGCTTTCCCATCCCTCCACCCGCTCCAGGGCCAGGAGCTGCCAGCCCAGGGGGTGGACTCGTTCCCCCAGCGCCGCTCTTAGCCCTTCGTCCATCCTCATCCCTACCTCCAGGTGACCGAACCCCAGGAGCTCGGAAAGGGATCCCTGGGCCACCACCCGACCGTCGCGCATGAGGGCCACCCGGTCGGCCACGGCCTCCACCTCGGTGAGGAGGTGGCTGTTGAGGAAGACGGTTTTCCCTTCCGCTCTCAGCTCGAGGAGTAGCTCCCGCACCTCCTTCCGCCCCACCGGATCCAGGGCCGAGGTGGGCTCGTCGAGGAAGAGGAGGTCGGGTTCCCCCAGAAGGGCCACGGCCAGTCCCAGCCGCTGCTGCATCCCCTTGCTGAAGCTGCCCACCCGGATGCGGGCCGCCTCTCCCAGACCGGTGCGGGCGAGCATGCGCGACACGCGGACGGGATCGCGTTCCAGCCCGAGCAGCGCGGCGTGATAGGCAAGCACCTCCTCCGCCGTGGCCCAGTCCTGGTAGCGGAACTGCTCGGGCAGATACCCCACCCGCCTAAGCCCCCGGGGTCCGGGCGGCTGGCCGAAGAGGAGGGCCTCCCCCGCCGTGGGCCGAAGGAGACCCAAAAGGAGCCTCACCAGAGTACTCTTTCCGGCTCCGTTGGGACCGAGCAGGGCAAATATGGAGCCCCGGGGGACGGAGAGGCTGGCTTCTAGGCACCCCACCCTCCGGCCATAGACCTTGGTGAGGGAGCGGGCCAGAACGGGCGGGGCTTCCGCCGAGGCTCCCACAGGAGTGGAGTTGGGGGGATTACTCAAGGGGACCCGGCATGGAGCTCCGGTGATTATTCGGTAGCCACCTGGAGACGGAAAGATCCGCCGTCGTTACCTCCTCCTTACGGAGATCTGCGGAGCCTTCTGCCAGGGGTAGCGGCGAGGGCGGGAAAATCCGCCATCAAACCCCCTCCTCGGAGCCCCAGGTGACGTTTCGGGCTTCAAGGAAGGGAGGAGGCAAGGCGCAGGACCTCCGGAAGGCCGAGGCGCCCTCCGATGGCGTTGACCAGCCCCTTCTCCGCCCAGAGGAGGATGCCGCCCTGACCCTCCGGACAGCTCTCTCCGGAGCCGCAAAGGAAAAACCCCGGGCGCCCCCGCACCTGGACCTCCCGAACCGCCTCCGCCGGGGCGGGAAGGAGGAGCACTCCGCGAAGGTCCCCGGTAGCAGCAAGCTGGGCTTTGAGCTCGGGCGGGAGATCGGGCAGCGAGAGAACCGCCCGTTTCAGGGCTTCCGCCTCTTCTGGCCCCACTCCCTCCCAGGCGGGCGCCGGTCCCCTCACGATCATCACCCCCGCCTCGGGGTATTCCACCACCGCCTGGGCCTCCAGGCGCAGGCCCACGGTCCGGCCGTGGAGGGAGGAGGGAAGAGTCTCCCGGGCCCCCGCCGAGCGGAGGAAATCGTTAACTGCGGCCACGTCCAGGGTGATCCGGACCTCGGCGGGGGTGCGCACCCGGATCACCGGCGGGCCGAAGCCCTCCGGGACTTCCGAAGGGAGGGGAAGGGCGAACCCGAGGCGGGACTCCGCCTCGGCGGGCGGAAGGGGAGGGCTCAGCTCCCCTCCGGAAGACGTGGTCTGGCCGAAGCGGGAAAACTCCGTCCCCGCGGTCCGGGCCAGGTTTCTGAGCTGCTCCAGGCTCCGGTCGCTCAGGGGGACCACCTGGATTGTCTCCATCCGCAAAAGATCCAAAAGCCCTGCCGCCGCCCGCCGGGCGGGGGGGAAGGAGAGAAGAAGGGCCAGGGCCAGAAAGGCCAGCGCCCACCGGGCCCCAAGAGTCCTTCTCCGCCTCCTCTCGAGCTCCAGGTAGGGGCGGAGCTCCATTTCCCCGTCCGGCGAAAGCGTTTCCCTCATCGGCGCTGTGCCGAATATTTTACCCCTTTTGCCCGGGCGGAAGGAGTCCTGTTAGCCGTTTCCCGGCGAGGTGGGCATGGTTCCGGGGTGGCGGGATCCACCGGGATCTGGCAAGGCTTCCCGGCCAGGGCAGAGCGGCGGCACCCGGATTTTCGGGGCAGGTAGGAGTACTTTGCGGATACCCCCGGTGGCAGCAGGCCGGAGCTGGAGTTCAAGCTGGCTGCCTTTTAGGGGCTTTGGGGGCTTAAGAACACCACCCGGTTCTCCCAAGTCCAGCTACGGCTCCGTTCCGCCAGGGCGGCCAGGGCTTTCACCAGGCGGCTGTAATCGTGGGGTGGATGGCTTTGGGGTTGACGAGGACCGCGCCGGCGTGCTCCTGCCGGGGCCGGCTCAGGGCGGGGCGGCGCTTAAGGCTGCAGCGGGGCGATGGCCTCGAGGGCCTTTTCCACCTGGTCGGCCGGGTAGTCGTAGTCCTCTAGCCGGCCGTGGATGAAGGCGTCGTAGGCCGAGAGGTCGAAGTGGCCGTGGCCGCTCAGGTTGAAGAGGATCACCCGGTTCTCGCCCCTCTCCCGGGCCTCGAGAGCCTCGTCAATGACCGCCTTTATGGCGTGGGCCGACTCCGGGGCGGGGAGGATGCCCTCCGCCCGGGCGAACTGGAGCGCGGCCTCGAAGACGCTGAGCTGGGGATAGGCCCGGGCCTCCACCAGCCCGTCCTCCACCAGGGTGGAGACAATAGGGGCGGCGCCGTGGTAGCGGAGTCCCCCGGCGTGGATACCGGGCGGGGCGAAGGTGTGGCCCAGGGTGTGCATCCGGAGAAGGGGGGTTAGTCCCACCGTGTCCCCGAAGTCGTAGGCCACCTTGCCCTTGGTGAGGGAAGGGCAGGCGGAGGGCTCCACGGCCATGAGCCGCACCTTCTGGCCGGCGAACTTGTCGGCGGCGAAGGGAAGGGCCAACCCGGCGAAGTTGGACCCTCCTCCATGGCAACCGATGACCACATCGGGGTAGTCCCCGGCCAGGGCCATCTGCTTTTTGGCCTCCAATCCGATGACCGTCTGGTGGAGGAGGACGTGGTTGAGCACGCTTCCCAGGGAGTAGTTGGTGTCCGGGTGGGTGGCGGCGTCCTCCACCGCTTCCGAGATGGCTATGCCCAGGCTGCCCAGGGAGTCGGGGTCCTGGGCCAGGATTTTCTGCCCGGCCTGGGTCCGGGAGCTGGGGCTGGGGATCACCTCCGCTCCCCAGGACTCCATCAGGATCCGGCGGTAGGGCTTCTGTTCGTAGCTCACCCGCACCATGTAGACGGTGCATTCCAGGCCGAAGAAGCGGCAGGCCAGGCTCAGCGCGCTCCCCCACTGGCCGGCCCCGGTCTCGGTGGCCAGGCGGCGGATGCCCTCCCGCCGGTTGTAGTAGGCCTGGGCCACGGCGGTGTTGGGCTTGTGGCTGCCCGCCGGGCTCACTCCCTCGTATTTGTAGTAGATGCGGGCCGGGGTGCCCAGCGCCTCCTCCAGCCTCCGCGCCCGGTGGAGGGGGGTGGGGCGCCAGAGGGCATAGATCTCCCGCACCTCCTCGGGAATGGGGATCCAGCGCTCGGAGGAGACCTCCTGCTCTATCAGCGCCAGGGGGAAGATGGCGGCGAGGTCCTGCGGCCCCACCGGCTGCTTGGTGGCGGGGTGCAGGGGAGGAGGGGGTTTGCGGGTCATGTCCGCCAGCACGTTGTACCAGTGGGTGGGGATCTCCGCCTCCGGAAGCAAGTACCGCATGGTCATCCTGGCCAATCAGAGTAATCACTTCTATGCGAAAGGAAGATTACCTTCTTTTTTGTCTCTTCCCTCGGGGTCCCTTTTCGCCCCCATCGGTTTTCCAGCTAGGCCCCCCATGCCGCTCTGCCCCCACTCTTCTCCAAGCCGGGGGTCTGCCTTCCGGCCGTCAGAACTCTGGAGGCCGCTGCTTCTGTGCCCACGTGCTGAAAAACCGAGCGTTGACCCCTCCTCCGGGATGGTTTACCCTGGAGAAGGTTTCGACCGACCGGTCAGTCGAAAAGGCGGGGGAGTTTGTTTCGACTTCGGTGCGGCTGAGCGGCGAACTTCGGGAGTGAGGGCTGTGCTTTACGAGATCCTGCGGGACTTCACCGTGGGCAGTGTGCTGGCCGGCGAACTCCGGGAGTGAGGGAGGTTTCGGTGGAGATTAAGCGGCTTCGGCTTGAGGCGGGAGAACCTCTGGTCTCAGGGCGGGGTGTGCTGGGGCTCCTCCGGTGCGGAGCTGGAAGACGGCGAGCGATCCTGGGAGCGGGGTTTCTGCTCCTTCTTTTTTTCCTCTTCGGTGGCTGTGTCCGGCGGGGAGGGGAGGGTGCGGGGAGCCCGGGTGTGGCGGCTTCCCCTTCCGCTTCCCGGGAAAGGGGAGCTCCGGCTCTTTCCGTGGAGGCGGTGAAGGTGGGGAAGACCCGGGTGGAAAAGCGGATCTCCCTCGGAGCCCGGGTGGTGCCCCTTTTCGAGCACTCGGTGGGAGCCAAGATTCCCGGGCGCCTGGTGGAGGTGCCGGTGGAGGCGGGGCTCAAGGTGCGGAAGGGCCAGCTCCTGGCCCGTCTCGAGGACGCGGAGATCCGGAGGCAACTCGATCTGGCCCGGCTGCAGGAGGAGACGGCGGCTTCGGTCTATGAGAGAATGGACCGCCTCTATGCAGAGGGCGGGGTTTCCCAGCAGCAGTGGGAGCAGGCCCGGATACAGCTCGCCCAGGCCCGGACCTCCCGCTCTAGCCTGGAGGAGCAGCTCGGCCACACCCGGATCCTCTCCCCCGCCGACGGGGTGGTTTTAGAACGGCGGGCGGATCCGGGAGAGTATGTCACCCCCGGGGTGCCCCTCTTCACCGTGGCCGACGTCTCCGCCCTCTTCGCCGAAGCTCAGGTGGGGGAGGCAGAGGCCAGCTTTCTCCGGCCCGGACTTCCAGCCCGCATCTGGGTAGAAGCCGGGGCCGCTCCGGAGACGGGGAAGGTGGAATCCCTTTCTCCCTCTGCCGACCCCCGTACCCGGTCGGTAACGGTCAAAGTTCGTCTGCCTGCGGGAATCGGGCCCCGCCTGGGTTCCTACGCCCGAGTAGAGATCCCGGTGGCCTCGGCTGAAGCCCTGGCCGTGCCGGTGGAGGCCCTGGTGGAGAGATCCGGCCGCCGGGGAGTATTCGTGGCCGAGGGGGGAGTAGCCCGTTTCCGGGAAGTGGTGACGGGTCTTGACGACGGGCGGGTGGTGGAGGTGCGTTCCGGAGTGCGGGAAGGGGAAGCGGTGATCGTCACCGGCCTCCACCGCCTGGAGGACGGGATCCCGGTGGAGGTGACCGTCCGACCGTGATGGGGGAATTTCTGCGCCTGGTCCTCCGGCGACCGGTATTGGCCCTCATGCTGGTCCTCATAGTGGTTTTTCTGGGAATTCTCTCGGTTTTCAGCTTCCCCGTGGAGATGTTTCCCCGGATGAGCTTTCCGGTAGCGGTGGTTACCGTCCGCTATCCCGGGGCCGCTCCGGAGGACGTGGAGGAGCTGGTGATCCGGCCCCTCGAGGAGAGCCTCTCCACCCTGGGCGGGTTGCAGAGCATCCGCTCGGTGAGTCGGGAGGACATGGGTATCGTGACCATGGAATTCGATTGGGGGACGGATATAGACCTGACCACTCTTCAGATCCGGGAGCGGATAGACCGGGTACGGAGGAGCTTCCCCGAGGGAGTGGAGGCGCCCTTGGTGATGAAGTTCGACCCTTCAGCCCAGCCTGTCCTCACCCTGGCCCTCTCCGGCTCCGGTTCCCCGGCCGAGGCCCGGCGGCTGGCGGAGGAGGTGGTTAAGCCGCGCCTGGAGCGGCTGGCAGGGGTGGCTGCGGTGTCCGTGGTGGGGGGCGAGGAGCGGGAGGTGACGGTGGAGCTCGATCCCCAGCGGCTTAAGTTTTACGGCCTCTCTCCCGACCAGGTGGTGGCCCGGCTGCGGATGGAGAACCTGACCCTCCCGGGGGGCGAGGTGCGGTCCGGCTCCCGCAAGGACCAGGTGCGGGTGGCCGGAAGGTTTGAGAGCGTGGAGGAGATAGCCTCTCTCCCCATTCCCCTAGGGGTGGGGGGAGCTTCTATGGAAGCCGGCGCTTCATCCGGTCCCGGAACCGGCACCTGGGTGAGGCTCTCCGACCTCGGTCAAGTGAAGGAGGGCTACGGCGAGCCGGAGGCTTACTCCCGGCTCGACCGGAGGACCAGCGTGGGGCTCAGTGTACTCAAGCAGACCGACGCCAATACGGTGCGGGTTTCGCAAGCGGTGCGGAGGGAGCTTTCGCATCTTGAGAGGGAGCTTCCTCGGGGGACCAAAGTGGCCGTGGTGATGGACCAAGCGGAGTTCATCGGCTTCTCTTTGAGAAACATGGTCTCCCGGGCCCTGGAAGGAGCCATCCTGGCGGTAGGAGTCATACTGGTTTTCCTCCGTAATCTGAGAAGTACCCTGGTCCTCTCCCTGGCCATCCCCATCTCCCTTCTCGGGGCCCTGGCCCTCATGTATTTCTCCGGCTTCACCCTGAACATGATCAGCCTGGGCGGGCTGGCCCTCGGGGTGGGCAGACTGGTGGACGACGCCATAGTGGTGCTGGAGAATATCTTCCGCCACTGGGAGGAAGGAAGATCTCCCCGGGAGGCGGCCGCCTCCGGAGGCGGAGAGGTCATCGGGGCCATCACCGGGGTGACCCTGACCACGGTGGCCGTCTTCGTCCCCGTGGTGTTCACCCGGGGGCTGGCGGGGGAGCTCTTCCGGGAGTTCTCCCTGGCCTTCAGCTACGCCCTCCTGGCCTCCCTTTTTGTAGCCCTCGCCGTGATCCCTCTGGCCAGCTCCCGCCTCCTGGCCCGGCTGGGCCGGGTTTCCCGGGAGGCAAAGACCGACTCCCTCTCCGGCGGCTTCCTCCGCCGGCCCTACTACCGGGCCATAGGCTGGGCCCTTGATCACCGGGCTCTAGTGCTCGCCCTGGCCTTCGGGGTGTTCGTGGCCTCTCTGGGGCTCCTTCCCTTCCTCGGCGCGGAGTTCCTCCCGGCCATGGACCAGGGCCAGGTGGAGGTGACGGTGGAGATGCCCCGGGGGACCCCTCTCGAGGTCACCGATGGCCTGGTGGCCCGGGTGGAGGAGGCGGCTCTTTCTCTTCCCGAGGTGGAGTCGGTGCTGGCCACCTCGGGCGCCATCCCAGGGACGGCCTTCGGCCCTTCTACCGGGTCGTCCGAGGTGGGCTACGTCCAGATCAGGCTCAAAAAGAAACGGGAGAGAACCCGGTCGAGCCTGGAGATAGCGGAAGAGATAAGGAAGAAACTTTCCTCGCTGCCCGTCGAGAGGCTCTCCGTTCGCTCGGGAGGCGGGGCCCGGGGCAGTCAGGCCGCGGTCCAGGTGGAAATTCGGGGAGAGGATCTGGAGAAGCTGAGGAGCCTGGGTCGGGACCTGGAGGAGAAGATGGCCCGGGTGCCGGGGATCCGGAACCTTTCTTCCAACCTTTCCGAGACCCTGCCCGAGGTTCGGCTTTCCCTGGACCGGGCGGAGCTGGCCGCCCGGGGGCTGAGTCCTTCCCAGGTGGGAGCAGCCATCCGGCTGGCTCTGCGGGGAGAGGTGGCCACCCGCTATCGGGTGGGAGCGGAGGAGCTGGACGTACGGGTGCGGGTGGGAGGGGAACTCGACCGCTCTCCGGAAAGGATTCTCGATCTTCCTCTGGCCCTCCCGGGAGGGGGGATGGTGCGGCTGGGCGAGGTGGCCCGGATGGAGCCGGGTTCCGGGCCTCCGGAGATCTCGCGCCTGGACCGGGCGAGAACGGTGCGCCTGACGGCCGACGTGGCAGGCCGCTCCCTGGGGGCGGTCTACCGGGACATCTCCTCCCTCACCCGCTCTCTCGAGCTACCTCCCGGCTATACCGTGGAGCTGGGAGGGGAGCAGGAGAGCATGATGGAGTCCTTCTCCGCCCTGGGCAAAGCGCTTCTGGCGGGGATACTGCTCGTTTACATGATCCTGGCCGCCCAGTTCGAGTCCCTTCTCCACCCCTTCACCATCCTGGTCTCCGTGCCCCTGGGAATAACCGGCGCTCTTGGGGGGCTGGCCCTGACCGGCCGCACCCTCAACATCTCCTCCTTCATCGGCATCATCATGCTGACGGGGATCGTGGTCTCCAACGCCATCATCTTGGTGGACTACGCCCTGCTTCTTCACCGGGGAGGGCTCCCCCGGCGGGAGGCGGTGATGCGGGCCGGGGCGCTCCGGCTCCGACCGGTGCTCATGACCACTCTGACCACCGTGCTGGGGCTGGTGCCTCTCGCCCTGGGGATAGGCGAGGGAGCCGAATTCCAGGCCCCCATGGCCACGGCGGCGCTCTTCGGACTTCTCTTCAGCACCCTCCTCACCCTGATCGTAGTTCCGGTCATCTACACCCTGGTGGACGACCTGGGCCTCTGGATCGGCCGGAGGGGGAAGAGAGGCCGGGGGAGAAAGCAGGGGGAGAGCGGTGTGACGCCTCTTCCCGAGCCGGCGGGGGTGGCGGGTTGACGGAAGCGAAGGAAAGCGGGCCGATCCGAGACGATCGGCGGGAGGCCATCCTCCGGGCGGCCTGCAGCGTCTTTTCCCGGCAGGGTTTCCATGAGGCCCGGGTGGAGGAGATCGCCCGGGAGGCCGGGGTGGGGAAGGGCACCGTCTACTTCTACTTTCCCACCAAGGAGGCTCTCCTCGGCGAGGCCATCCGCTCCGGGTTTCAGACCTACCTCCGGGTTCTGGAGGAAGCGGCCCGGAGCCCGGGGACTGTCCGGGAGCGGCTCACCAGGATGGTGGAAGCGGGGCTTTCCCTGGCCCTTTCCTTTGCTCCGGCGGGCCTCCTTCTCCGGGAACTGCCCCCTGTGGGCGGGGAGGTACTCGGGGAGCTGGCCCGGGGCCGGAGGGAGGTGCTGGAGCTTTTCGCCTCTCTGATCCGGGAGGGGGTGGCTTCGGGAGAACTGGGCGAGGTTCCCCCGGAAACGGCGGCTCTGGTGCTGGCCGGCTCTCTCCGCTCGTTTTTCCTGGAGAGGATCTTCTCCGGGGTTTCTCACCCTCCCCGGGAGACCGCCCGGGAGCTGGTGGAGCTTCTCTTTCGGGGACTGGGGAGAAGGCCGAACGGTCCGGATGCATCCGGGTTTCCCGGCCCCCGCTGAGCTGATGCCGGGCTTTTCCGGGCGGTAGCTCTCCGGCTCTTGGAGTATCCTTCCGCTCACCACCCCGGAACCCCATGCCTCGGGGTGCCTCTGGTTGTGGGGCTTCCGGCCACGGGAGGTAGTGGCCTCGAAGATTAGATCTATCCACAGCCCCCGGGGGTCCCCGTTCCACCCCCGCACCAGGGGGCGAGGTCCGTCCGGTGGAGCGGGCCATCCCTGATCGGCCGGAAGACGACGGTGGGGCGTTTCCCCATGATTGGGACTTGCCCCTCTCCCCAAAACGGTTAAAATGAAGGCTACCTTGATAATGAGTCTCTCCTTGCTCTGCGCTGACGGGGAGTGTGAGAGGGCTCCCTCCTTCTGTCTCATCGAGGTGGCGGAGGTGCTGGCCCGGGCGGTGGACATGGTGGGGAGAGAGTCCCCCTGGTCTCTGGCCGAGCACAGCCGGATCACCACCGCTGCTGCTGTCCAGATCGGGGAGGCCATGGGGCTTCCCCGCCCGGAGCTGGAGAACCTCTATCTGGCCTCCCTGCTCCACGATGTAGGCTTGATATCCTCCCGCGATCGCCTGGCCCTGGGCAGAGGACTTCTTTCCTGGGAGGAGACGGTCCGCCATCAGGAGGAAGGCTACCTCCTCCTGCGGGGCTCCCCCTGGATGGAGCCGGTGGCCGAGGTGGTGAGACACCACCACGACACCTGGCGGGGCCCCAACCCCTGCGGGCTGGCGGGAGGGGATCTGCCCCTTCTGAGCCGGATACTGCACCTGGCCAACCGGGTGGCCCTCCTCTGGCGCCGCCACTCCCCCCGGCAGAGGGAGCTGATCAGGCGGCACGTGGCCCGCTACCGGGGAAGGGATTACTGCCCCGAGGTGACCGATGCCTTCGAGGAGGCCAGCCGAAAAGACGCCTTCTGGTTCCTTTTAGGCGAACCGGGATTCGATCCCCTCTCCCTTTTACGGCGGGTGGTAGGGAGGGGACAGTGCTTCTATTCGGTGGCCGAGCTGAAGGATCTGGCCCGCATCTTCGCCGGAGTGGTGGACAGAAAAAGCCCCCACACCCGGTCCCATTCTCTCGGAGTGGCGGCGGTGGCCCGGGAGCTGGGCAAGAGGACAGGGGATTTCGGGTCTCTGGATCTGGATCTTTTGGAAGTGGCGGGGCTTCTGCACGACCTGGGGAAGCTCGGCACTCCGGAGGCCGTCCTGGACAAGCCCGGACCCCTTGATCCGGAGGAGTGGCACGTCATGCGCCGCCACGTTTTCGACACCTTCTCCCTCCTCCGCTCCATACCCGGGCTGGGCAAGGTGACTCTGTGGGCCTCCTGCCACCACGAGCGGCTGGACGGCTCCGGCTACCCCTTCGGCCTTTCGGCCCGGAACCTCGGTCTCGGGGAGAGGGTGGTGGCGGTGGCCGATGTTTTCCAGGCCATGAGTCAGGGCCGCCCCTACCGTCCGGAGCTGGACGAGAACACTATTCTCCAGAGACTCTCCCGGGAGGCCCGGGAGGGGAGGCTGGATGGGGATCTGGTGGCCCTGGTGGCGGAGGATCCCGAAACCTTCTTCGCCCTGGCCCGAGGGCCGGGGGAGGGGTTTTCGGAATCGCCCTCCGGGCCGGATGATTCTGTGTTGGACCCGGTGGCTATCCCGGATTCCGGGCTTCCCGCAGAAGGGCTCCCAGGCGCAGGGCCAGCTCCACCGCCTCTCCGGGGTCGCGAGCCGCCCGGTAAAGGGAAGAAGGGAAAGCGGGTCCGGCTTCTCCCTTCTCCGCCTCCGGGGGAAGCATCTTCCCTCCCGGGGGGAGAAGGGTCCAGCTTTGCAGCCCGATCACCGGCTTCCCCATCCGCAGGGCCAGAGCGATCTCGGAGAGAGTCCCGAACCCTCCGCCCACGGCGACGACGGCATCTGCCGCCCGGGTGAGGAGGACGTTCCGGGCCTCGCCCATGCCGGTGGGAAAAGCCAGGGTCAGGTGGGGATTTCCCTGGCGGCGGGACTCTCCCGGGAGGAAACCCACCACCAGGCCTCTCTTGTGCCTCGCCCCCCGGGCGGCGGCTTTCATCACCCCGCCCAGTCCCCCGCAGAGGAGAATAGCTCCCCGGCGGGCGGCCTCCTCCCCCACCTTTTCCGCCAGCTCCTCCTCCCGGGGGCTTGCGTGGCCGGGGCCGATGACCGCCAGGTAAAACCTCTCTTCGGGGGCTGGTTCCCTCTCTTCGGGGACCGGT
>Ga0197143_1002770_pt1 | contig 12457 bp, 13 predicted proteins | sample GBS70_MetaG_FD_148603 | JGI IMG/M metagenome (GOLD analysis project Ga0197143, IMG submission 148603) | Sediment microbial communities from Great Boiling Springs, Gerlach, Nevada, United States - GBS 70_MetaG | ecosystem: Environmental > Aquatic > Thermal springs > Hot (42-90C) > Sediment...
TGCTGGTGAAACGGTATCTTGAGAGACTTAAGGGGTGGAAGAGTGCTCCCTTGGAACTTCTCAAGAGTAATCCTTATTTTAGGGATTATCTTGAAGAGTTCCTAAACCCTTGGCAGGGCTCACCTTAAAGTGAGTGTGCATGGAACGTTTGTCCATGCAGGGGGGAACTCTTGGATGGAGATTTAGTTATAAAACTGGTAAAGGACCTGATACTTTTATTTCTGGATTTGAAGTTACTTGGTCTTCCACACCTACTAAGTTTGGGATACAGTATCTTAATTTTCTCTTTAAATATGAATGGGAACTTGAGAAAAGTCCTGCAGGAAAATATCAGTGGGTTGCTAAAGATGCTCCAGAAATTATTCCAGATGCACATGATCCTAATAAAAAACACAAACCAAGAATGCTTACTGCTGATTTAGCTCTTAGATTTGATCCTGTATATTCCAAAATAGCTAAAAGATTTCTTGAAAATCCAAAAGAATTTGAAAGAGCCTTTGCAGTAGCTTGGTTTAAACTTACTCACAGAGATATGGGGCCAAAAACCTGTTATGTGGGTCCATATATTCCTAAGGAAGAATTTATCTGGCAAGATCCTCTTCCTGAACGCGACTATGAGATAGTTGAAGAAAAAGATATAGAAATTCTTAAAAAAAGGCTCTTAGAGTCAGGGTTAAATATCTCTCAACTTGTTTATACAGCTTGGTCTTCTGCTGCCTCTTATAGAGATTCTGACAGAAGAGGAGGAGCTAATGGTGCAAGGATAAGACTATATCCTATAAATCAATGGGAAGTAAATCACCCAGAAGATCTTCAAAAGATAATTCCAGTTTATGAGCAAATTCAAAAGGAATTTAATGAGGAGCAGAAGAAAAAAGGAAGTAACAAAAGGATTTCTATTGCAGATTTAATAATACTTGGAGGATGTGCAGCAATAGAATCTGCTGCTAAAAAAGCTGGGGTTGAGGTAAAAGTACCTTTTATTCCTGGAAGGGTTGATGCTACAGAAGAACATATTGATGTAGAATTTTATAAGGAAATAGAACCTTTTGCTGATGGTTTTAGAAATTATTTTAAATATCCAGAAAAAATTGATGAAAGTGATGTATATACTACTCCAGAATATTATTTAGTTGACAAGGCTCAACTTTTAAAACTTACAGTTCCGGAAACGGTAGTATTAATAGGAGGTTTAAGAGTATTAGGGGCAACTTATAAATACAACAATTACGGAGTTTTTACTGAAAATCCTGGGGTTTTAACTAATGACTTTTTTGTAAATCTTTTGGATATGGGAATTGAGTGGATGCAAGCAGATAATTATAGATATTTATTTAAAGGATACGACAGAAAGAGTGGAAATTTAAAATGGACTGCAACAAGAGTTGATCTTATTTTGGGGCACCATGATGAATTGCGTACAATTGCTGAAGTGTATGCTGCTGATGATGCAAAGGAAAAATTTGTTAATGATTTTATAAAAGCTTGGGATAAAGTTATGAATCTTGACAGATTTGATTTAAAATTTAAAAGATAAGACAATACAAATAAGATAAGAAGTTTTAGAAAAATTCTCAAATATTTGCAATTTTATTAAATTGTGCTATATTTGGCTTAGCTTTAAAGGAGGAGGTTTTATGTTACCTGTGGTAAGAGAAATTGAGAAAAAATATATGCGTTCTGATCTTCCAAAATTTAATCCAGGAGATACTGTTAAAGTTTATTTTAGACTAAAAGAAGGGGAAGAAAAAGAAAGGGTTCAAATTTTTGAGGGTGTAGTGATTAGAAGAAGAGGTTCTGGAGTTAACGCTACTTTTACTGTGAGAAAAGTTTCTTTTGGAGTTGGAGTTGAGAGAACTTTTCCTCTTCATTCTCCTCGGATTGAAAAAATAGAAATTGTTAAAAGAGGAAGGGTTAGAAGAGCAAGACTTTACTATCTTAGAGAACGGTCTGGAAAATCTGCTCGTATAAAAGAAAGATTTGATAATAAAATTATGGAATAAACTTTTGAAAATTTGAAAAATACATTATTTGACCTTTCGTGCTATCCAAATTTAGAAGTTAAATTCAGAAAATTAGGTTATTCTTTAATTGCGGGAGTAGATGAAGCTGGTCGTGGTGCTCTTGCTGGTCCAGTTTTTGCAGCTGCTGTAATATTACCTGCTGAAATTGAAGATTCAGAAATAAAAGATTCCAAACTTCTTTCTTCTCAAAAAAGAGAAGAACTCTTTGATTATATTTGCAAAATTGCTCTTGATTATTCTATAGCTTACGTAGATGTCGAAGAAATTAATAAAATAGGTATTTTTCAAGCTACCTCTAAAGCTATGTTTAAAGCCTTAAAAAATTTAAAAATTAAACCACAACTTGTTTTAATAGATGGTCCTTGGTTTATTTCTGAATATAAGGGGCTTCAAAAAGCTATAGTTAATGGGGATAAATTTTGTCTTTCCGTTTCAGCAGCATCCATTCTTGCAAAAGTGTCAAGGGATAGATACATGAAAGAGATTGAAAAACTCTATCCTCAATATGCCTTTTCTCAACATAAAGGATATGCAACAAAACTTCATTTTGAAAATATTGAAAAATATGGACCTTCTCCACTTCACAGAATTTATTATAAATGCTTTCAAAAATGAAAATTAAAAGATTTTTTCAAAGACTTACCTCAAAAGAAAAAGGTAAAAAAGCTGAAGAATTAGCAGTAGAGTACCTTAATTCCAAAGGATTTAAAATTTTAGAAAAAAATTATAGAACCTCTTTTGGAGAAATAGATATTATTGCTAAGAAAAAAACTACTTTAATTTTTGTAGAGGTAAAAAGCGAATTCGGTGAAAACGAATTTCTTGCTGAAGAAAAGGTAGATTTTAGGAAAAGAGAAAAAATTTTAAAAGTAGCAGAATATTTTCTTCTTAAAAATTTTCAAAAATTAAGTAAAATAAAGGAGATAAGATTTGATGTTATAGTGGTAAGAATAGGACAGGAGGAGATAGTTCATTATGAATCTGCTTTTTACAAAGAAAGAAATTTCACCTGGTATTAGTTTGGAAAAGCTTCTTAAACTTTCTGAAAGTGAAATAGAGAAAACATTAGCAGGTTTAAAATTTTATGAAATTTATGATTTGGTTCTAAGTACTCCTTGGGAGCAAAGGGCAAAATTAATCCTTTATTCTCCCTATCCAGAAGGAGTGGTTAAAAATCTTCCTCCTCAAGAACTATTTCTTACTTTAAAAGCCTCTTCCCTTGATTTAGCTGTGGAGCTTCTTTCTTATGCTAAGGGAAGTCAAATTCAATTTATGTTTGATATAGATGCCTGGTATAAAGATAGAATAAAAGCAGAAAGAGTTGCTTCTTGGATTATTCTTCTTTTCAACGCAGGAGAAGATAAGGTTTTAGAGTGGTTAAGAATTGTAGATTGGGACTTTTTGATAGCTATACTTCAAAAATTTATAAAAGTTTATAAAAAGCCTGATGATATGGAACTTATAGAGGCAATGGATTTTCTTCCTCCCTATACCCTTGATGATTTTTATTTTATAGAGTTTAAAGTGCCTTCTCTTGAATTTTATTTTAGAAGGATAATTGAGATTTTAAGAGAAGAGATGCCAGATACATATTTTGCTCTTATGGAATCTGTAATATGGGAAATTCCTGCAGAAGTAGAAGAAAGAGCTTATAGATGGAGAAATGGTAGGCTTGCAGATGAAGGTATACCGGAGTATTTTGAAGCTCTTGATATTTATTCTTATGTTCCTCTAAAAAGTTTAAGAAAAATAGATCCTAAATATTTACCTGTAAGGGAGGAAAGCCAGCCATCTATTAATATTATGGTTTATACAGGTTTAGAAGAACTTTTTATTTTTAAAGTCTTTGAGATATTAGATGATTTAAGTCAAATAGAAAGAATAAAAAGAGAACTTGCCTGGATTGCAAATAAAGTAATAATTGTTGATAATGTTATCATTGATGAAATAGAACAAATCAAAAAGAGTTTGGATAAAGTATGGGGTTCTTTAAACATAGGACTTGAATACATTTCTATGGGAAACTTAGAAATAGCAAAAAAGATTTTAGAAGAACACTTTTTAGAAGACATTTTTAGAGTTTCTCAAAATGTTTTAAAAGAATTGAGAAAATTTGCACTTAATCTCACCAAAAATAAAGATTTTGATTCTTCCATTTTTAACTATCTTGATCAGCCCTATTATGGATATTTAAAAGGGGTTTTAGCAAAAAAAATAAATGAAATAGCACTATTTCAACCTGATAAAATAGGAACAGAAAGAGAATACACTATCTTTAAAAGAATAGGTGAAATAAAAATGGTAAGAAGATATATTGAAGAAATAGGTTATATGGCACCACTTATAGAAAAGATGTTTGGTTCTTCTCTTTCTTGGATAAATGAAGTAAATAAACCAGGAAGAAATTTTGATGCTAATTTTCTTACTTGGAGTTCTTTAATAGTTACTGCACTTTCTCAATTTCTTTTTAAAGGAGAATTTGTTTTTAAAGCGCTTCCTAAAAGTGCATGGAAAGAAGTGATTAATAAATTAATAGAGGAAAAAGAGGGGGTATGTTACCTAAGAAAGGAATTAAAGGAGGAGTTGTTTAAAAATTTTGAAAATTTTGCAAGAAGTGAGTGGTATTTAGAAAAAGAGTTACTTGAATCTTTTTTAAACTTTGTAATAAAAAGATTTGAAGATGAGTTTAAGTATTTAGATCTTAAAGAACCTCCAGATCCAAAGTATCAAAATCTTATACTTATAGACCTTAAAGCTTAAAAACAATATGAAGCATAGAAAGATAAACTTAAGAGAATCAGCTCTTATTATACTAAAACAAAGATATCTTTTAAAAAATGAAAAAAATGAAATAATTGAAACTCCTGAGGAACTCTTTGAAAGAGTTGCTAAGGCTGTAGCCAGTGCTGAGGCAAATTTCTCTAAGGATCCCTATATTTGTGAAAAATATGCTGAAAAATTTTATGAAATGATGGCTAATCTTGATTTTTTACCCAATTCTCCCACTTTGATGAATGCAGGATGTCCTTTAGGACAGCTTTCTGCCTGTTTTGTTTTACCTATTGAAGATTCCTTAGACTCAATTTTTGAAACCTTAAAATACACCGCCCTTATACATAAATCTGGAGGAGGAACAGGTTTTTCCTTCTCAAAAATTAGACCTAAAGGAGATATAGTTGCTTCTACTCAAGGAGTAGCAAGTGGTCCCCTTTCTTTTATAAAAGTATTTGATAGTGCTACAGAGGCTATAAAACAAGGTGGGAAAAGACGTGGTGCTAATATGGGAATTTTAAGAATTGACCATCCAGATATAGAAGAATTTATATTAGCCAAAAGAAACGAAAACACTCTTACTAACTTTAATTTATCTGTAGCTATAACTGATCAGTTTATGTCTGCTTTAGAAAAAAAAGAAAAATTTCCTTTAATAAATCCAAGAAATAAAAAGGTAGTAAAATATGTAGATCCTGAGGAAATTTTTTTCTTAATAGCTGAATCTGCATGGGAAACTGGTGACCCAGGGGTCATTTTTATAGATATTATAAATAAATATAATCCTACTCCTCATTTAGGAGAAATTTCCGCTACAAATCCCTGCGGGGAACAACCACTTCTTCCCTTTGAATCTTGTAATTTGGGTTCTATTAATATAGCTAATTTTGTTGAAGAAGGTAAAATTGATTGGGAAGCACTTAAAAAAACAATTCATTTAGCTGTAAGATTTCTTGATAATGTAATAGAAATTAACAGATTTCCCGTTCCTCAAATAGATAAAATTACCAGACTTACAAGAAAAATAGGTCTCGGGGTAATGGGTTTTGCTGATTTTCTTATAAAACTAAATGTTTCTTATTCTGAGCCACTTGCTATAGAGATGGCTAAAAAAATTATGAAGTTTATAAACGAAGAATCTGTAAAAGCTTCTTGTGAGCTTGCTAAAGAAAGAGGGAATTTTCCTGCCTATGCAGGTAGTATTTGGGATAGACCTGAAACACCTTTTATGAGAAATGCAACAACTACTACTATTGCTCCTACAGGAAGTATTTCTTTAATTGCTGGGGTTTCCTCAGGTATAGAACCTCTTTTTGGAATTTATTATGAAAGAAAAACCCTTGAAAATATTTTTATAAAAGAATTTCACCCACTTTTTATTGAAATTTTAGAGAGAGAAAATTTTTCCGAAAATGAAATAGAAAGCATTTTAGAAGAAGTTAAAGAAAGGGGCATTTTAAAGGATATGAAATTGCCCGAAAAGATAAAAAGACTCTTTGTAACAACTTATGAAATAGCTCCGGAGCAACATTTAGCTATTCAGAAGGCTTTTCAAAAGTTTACACATAATGCAGTATCTAAAACAATTAATTTACCTAAGGAAGCAACTGTAGAGGATGTAAAAAATATTTATTTAAAAGCTTATAAATTGGGATTGAAAGGAGTTACCGTATTTAGGTATGGTTCAAAAAGAGAACAGGTAATTTATATAGGAGACTCTGAAGAGAGAGAATCCTCTTGTCCTATTTGCAGTTTTTCTTTAATCTAAAGTGTGGGGGGAAAATGAAAGAAGTAAATATAGCTTTACTTGGTTTTGGAACAGTAGGAACAGGGGTTTATGAATTGTTAACCAAAAATTCCGATCTTATAAAAGAAAGAATAGGAATAAAACCAGTTATAAGAAAGATTTTGGTTAAGAACTTGGGAAAGAAAAGAGAAATAAAGGTAGATAAAAATCTTTTAACCACTAATATAGAGGAAATTTTAAGAGACCCTGAAATTTCCATTATTTGTGAATTAATGGGTGGTATAGAGCCAGCTAAAGATTATGTTTTAAAAGCCTTGCAAAAAGGAAAGGAAGTGGTTACAGCAAATAAAGCAATTTTAGCTCAACATGGAGATGAAATTTGGGAAGAGGCAAGAAAAAGAAAAAGATTTTTGGGTTTTGAAGCTTCAGTAGGTGGAGGTATACCTATAATAAAAACCCTGAAAGAGGCTTTGATCGGAAATAATATAAAATCCATAATAGGAATTATAAACGGAACTACTAATTATATTTTAACCCGAATGCTTGAAAATAATCTCAATTTTAAAGATGCATTGAAAGCGGCACAAACAAAAGGATATGCTGAAGCAGATCCAACTCTTGATATAAAAGGTATTGACTCCGCTCATAAAATTTCTATTTTAGCTTCTCTTGCCTTTGGATTTCACATACCTGTTTCAAAAGTTTATACAGAGGGAATAGACGAAATAGATTTAATGGATTTAAAGTTTGCTAAAGACTTTGGATATATGGTTAAGCTATTAGCTTTTGCTTTAAAAAGAAAAGGAAAAATTGAAATAAGAGTACATCCCACTCTTATTCCTGAAAATCATGTATTAACCTCCGTACGTTTAAATTATAATGCTCTTTATATTACAGGAGATTTTGCAGGAGATATTTTACTTTATGGATTAGGAGCAGGTAAAGAACCTACTGCAAGTGCAGTTATAAGTGACATAATAGATGCGATAGAATATTCTTACTTTGGAAAAAAGCCTTTTATAAAATATCCATTGACAAAAAATAATAACTTTTTTAATATAAGACCTATAGAAGAAGTAGAATTTAAATATTATTTTAGGTTCTCTGCCATAGATAAACCTGGTGTTTTATCTAAAATTTCTGGCATCTTGGGTAAAAACAACATAAGCATAGCTTCAGTAATCCAAATAGGAAGACAAAAAAAGAAAGGCTCAGTTCCTGTGGTTATGCTAACCCACGAAACGAAAGAAAAAAATGTAATCAAAGCTTTACAAGAGATTGATAAACTTGATGTAGTTACTGCACCCACCAAAAAAATTAGAATTTTGTAATAAAAGGGGTTTAAAATGATAATAAAGGTTCCTAAGGGACATTATGAAATAGTTGAAAAAAGAGGAGTGATATTAAAAACTGATTTTTTAGGAAGTGGAATAGCTCTTGGGATGATTGATAAAGAAAATGAAATTGCAGGATTATGTCATTTTGTCTTACCCTACAAAGAACATGATTTAGAAATTGAAGCAGGAGAATTAATTTTATCTGGACAGACCTTACTACCTTTATTTTTTGAAGAGTTAGAAAACAAAGGCTTTAATTTTTCCTCTGCCAAAATAGCTATTGCAGGTGGTAGCAAATATAAAAATTCTCCTGAGGCTCTTAACATAGGAGAAATAAATTTTAAAGTGGTTCAGAGCTTTTTACTTAAATATCCTATTAATCCTGAAAATATTATACTAAGAGTTGGCTTTAACTGTCAAAGCTTTTTAGAAATTAATTTAAAGGAAAAAATTTTAAAAATAAATCTAAATGGAGAGGAAGAAGTATTATGAAAAGGCAAATTTTAGAAAGGATTTTTGATAAAGTTGACACTATTCCTGCTTTTCCTAAAGTAGCTTTTCAGGCACTTGAATTATTAAAAAAAGAGGATGTAGATTTTAGAGAGCTTGAAAGGATAATAAAAAGTGATCCAGGAATTACCGCTAATTTTTTAAAAATTGTAAATTCACCAGCCTTTGGTTTACCTCAGAAAATAGATTCTCTATTTAAAGCCTTTATGTTTTTAGGAATTAATCAAATTAAATTTATTGTTGTGGCTTCAGTTGCTAAAAAATATTTTAGTAAAGATTTAATAGATTATGGAATTAGCGTAGAAGATATATGGTTTCATTCACTTTCTTGTGGAATTATAGCTGAGGAGATAGCTTTTGATATTGGTTTTTCACCTGCCAAAATAGAAACAGTATATATAGCCTCAATTTTACATGATATAGGCAAAATAGTGCTTGATCTATATACCAAATTAGAAATTAAGGAATTTCAGAAAATTGCAAGAGAAAAGATAGACTGGGATTTTATTCAGGTAGAGTGGTTGGTTTTAGGGGTTGATCACGGGCTTGTAGGAGCACATCTATTAGAAAGGTGGGAGTTTCCCAAATATATTTCCTTTGCCATAAGAGCTCATCATGATAGTGATCTTATGCTTCAAAGTGATATAGCAAGTATTGTTGCACTTTCAAATATTTTGGCAAATATGCTCGGAATAGGCGGAGGAGTAGATGTTTTTAATTATAGAATTCCTGAAAATTTATTAAAAAATCTTAACATAGAACCAGAAAAAATATATAAATATCTAAAGGTTGGATTATATAAGTCTTTATTAATTCAAAGAGAATTTGTTTAAAAATTTACCTCTATAATTGAGTTAAAAGTCTAAATTCATTTAAAATAGTAACCACATTTAAAAAATTTCCCTTGACAAAAATTTTGAAAGTGTTAATAATTTATTTCAAATTTTTAAAAATCTAAAATTATAAAAGGAGGGGGGTAAGCCATGAAGAAGTTGGTGTCTTTCGTAATGAGTTTAGCTTTAGTAGGTATGATTGGGTTGACTGCTGGATGTAAGAAAAAAGAAGAAGCTCCTAAAGAAGAAGCACCTAAAGTAGAAGCACCTGCACAGCCAGCACCAGCTGAAAATGAAACTGCACCAGCTCCTGAAAAACCCGCAGAACAACCAGCTGAAAAGAAATAATTAAAACTCATGCTTTAAGTTTTAAAGTCCCTCCCATTAAAAAGGGAGGGACTTTTATTTTGTTAATTTATTTTTTATGTAATTTGTGCTTTTTAAAAAGAATATCATTAATTTCTACATATCTGGGATATTTCTTTTTATATTCAATAATTACTTTTGGATCTTCGCGATAATATTCAGTTAAAAATTTAATGTTTGCCAATTCTATAATATCTCTATCATAAATAACTATTCTTTCTCCTTTAAATTTTTTATAGTATCCCCAAGCATTACCATAGGGTGGACCATAAATTATTGCATAATTTCTAAATAAAATATCTGGGTATAATCCAAAATAAATCATTATATTGTACCAAGAATATCCTCTTTTTCTCATTTGTATAATTATATCTGGTTCTATTCCACGGTATTTGTGGATTAAAAAAATTATGGGTATTTCTTCTTCTAAAATAAAGGGATGTCTTTTTTTAATAATAATTATTTTTTCAACAGGAACTCTATAATAATCTCCTACAGAAAAATAAAAATGTGAAAGCCTGCCGTCATTTATAAAGATTCCTACATCTATATCCTTTCCATAAGAAGATTTTAGATTAAAAGGAATTAAAAAATAAACCAAAATAAAAGTTAAGGTTAAAAACTTAAGGTGTTTCATTTTATCACCCCCTATTTTAAAATTCTAAATAAATACTCTCAAAAAATATGCCTAAAATTTAGGCAGGATAAATAAGCAATTGGTTAATTTAAAGAATGCAGAAATTTCAAGTTTATTGCAATTATTGCAAAGAAAAGAGACTTTGTTGTTTTAGACCTTGAGGGCTTAATTCTTCAGGAGGTTCAAAGATCTTTATAATTCCGTATTCTCCATCATAACCAGGTTTAGCAAATATTTTTCCCTCTCTTACTCTTTTAATTCCTTCTAATAATTTGGAAGGAAAAATCTTTTCAAGTTCCTTTAAATCTATTTTTAAAAGAAGATCAAATTCAGTTCCTATAAGAGAGGTATATTGTTTATATAACTTTTCTACAGATGAACTCATTTTGTTAAGATTAAAAACTTCAGCTATTATTTCTGTAAAGGGGACTAAATGAACCGATAATGGTTTATTAGAAGGAATATATCCCTCTTCTCTATCAGCTAAAATTTCTATTCTATGAAGTACTCCTATAGTTAAAGGATTACCACATTTTGGGCATCTATATCCTATAACTTTTGTTTCCTTAGGAGAAAGGCATACTTTACAAGCTCTATGTCCATCGTAATGATATTTCCCTTCTTCAGGATAAAATTCTATGGTGAAAGCAATATTTCCAGTTTTAATAGATTGATAGATATTATCATAGGTTAAAGGATAAAAAAAGGCTGTTGCTTCTCTTCCTAATTTAGAAAGAGAATGGGCATCTGAAAAGGATATTAAGGTTATATTATCAAGTTTGGAAATTCTCCAATTCATTTCTGGGTCAGATGAAAGACCAGTTTCTATAGCATAAATATAAGGAGTAGCTTCTCCAAAGGCTTCTTCTAAAGAATCAAAACCTGAAAAGGCACCAAAAACTGAATACCAAGGAGTCCAAGCATGTGCAGGTATAATTAAAATTTTGTGGGAGATTTTAAGTAAATCTAAAGTTAACTTTTCACAATCTATACCAAAGGTAGGTCTTCCATCTATAAGGAGATTTCCCAGTTTTGATAAATAAAGATTTATTTCTTCTACAGTTTCAAAATCTGGAGCTATTATAATAAGATGTACTCTTCTATTTGATTTTTTATTTTTTGAAAAAATGAGAGATATTTCAGAGGTTAAAATAAATTTGGGTCCATCAGGAAGTTTATTAAAAAAATAAAGTCCCGATTTTATGTCATATTCTAAGTATTCTTTTAATTCTTTTAGCCACATAGGGTGGGTAAAATCACCTGTTCCTATAACTTGAAGACCCTTCAATTTTCCTGTTTCAGCTAAAAAAGGAATTTCCATAAATTTACTACAGGCACGGCTGTATTTAGAATGAATATGCAAATCTGCAATAAAGGTTTTTTTAAGAAGTTCTTCAGAGGGGAGTTTTTGATTTTTTTTCATATTTTATTAACTTTATTTAAGTGCCGGGGGCGGGATTTGAACCCGCATGGGAGTACTCCCACTGGATCCTGAATCCACTATGTCATTGACGAAAGCCTGTAAAATAAAGGTTTTTAGCACCTGACCTCCTACCACACCACTTAACCACACCACACATCACCTCCTAACCTATTAGAAATAAGATTAATGTATGTATATACAAAAATCAAGTTTCTATATTGCTGAAATAGAGGGAAAAGGAGAGGGACAATTTTATTTTTTAAATAATTTTTTGCGTTTTTGTAAAATTTTTGCTTTGTATGTATAGCTTTTTGGAAATGTTAGTGATTTTTAAATATGATTCTTTAAGGCTTCAGCGTGTTAAATGTTTAATATATATAAAAAAAGAAAACGAAAGGAGGAAAGACATGCCAAGAAAGAAGTCTCAGAAGTTGGAAACTACTTTGAATAGTTTGGGTAGTGACTCCCATGCTAAGTTGCTTAATGAACTTTTGCGTTTGATTAAAAACTACACCACCACACCACAGAAAAGAGAAAGAAAAAGACGCCACACCAGGGAACCTCGTGTGGGTTTCAATCTTCTCATCCCTTACAATCTTTACGTGCAATTGAAAAACTACGTTGAACTCTACGCTAACAGAGGAGAATCAATGACTGAAGTTATACTTGCTGGTTTGGAAAAGGAATTGAAAGAAAGGTATGCAAGAAAAGTTCTTCCTGAAGAAGCACAAACCTGTTTAGAAAGTAAGACCAATTAAAGAAGCTGACGTGACTAAACTTGAACTGGAAACTGCTTCTACAAATTTTT
>Ga0197143_1002771_pt1 | contig 12456 bp, 5 predicted proteins | sample GBS70_MetaG_FD_148603 | JGI IMG/M metagenome (GOLD analysis project Ga0197143, IMG submission 148603) | Sediment microbial communities from Great Boiling Springs, Gerlach, Nevada, United States - GBS 70_MetaG | ecosystem: Environmental > Aquatic > Thermal springs > Hot (42-90C) > Sediment...
GCCTTAGCATACCAAGGGGTGCGCGGGTCACGATAAGCAAGGTAAAGCGCGTAAGTTTCGGACTTAAGCCGCTTGGCTTTAGTTCGCCACCTTTCAATCTTGGCTTTCACTTTCCTCCCATTCCACAGTGTAGCCGTAATCCCTAAGGAGTTTATCTAAATCTTTTTGCTTTTTGGCCATCTCGCCCGTTGGATCGTACACTTCCAGTAAAAGGGAAACGTCTTTCAAGTCTTGGAGCTCTTTGAGCAGTTTAAGTAAGGGGTAGGTGAATTCTGCGCTTGTCCGGACCCGCAAGGTGAGAGGTTTCTGCTTTAGAGGTGGAGGAGGTGGAGGTGGCACCTCCGGCGCGACCAGGACGGTGCGGTTATCTTTGAGCACTTCTTCGGGTACTTCTTGATTAATGTAGACTGTTTCACCTAAGCGTATACCGAATACCCCTCGCCTTGCTCCCTCCGCGATGGCATTATGGACTGCTTTCTGAGGTTCCCTTGGGATTGGCTGGCCTGCTACTCCAGTGAAGAGGTTGATGGCCTGGGAAATTGGCACTTCGTTTGCTTCTTCAACTTTAAGCGTTTCTTTCAGGTACTCTGGCGCCACTTGTTCCAAGAGTATCCCTGCTTGTTCTAAAGCTTGTTTCACATACCGGTCAAAAAAGTCCGCTTTTATAACCTCAGGGCTTCGGACAGCCACTTTGGTCAATCCACTTTCGCTTGGACGGTACACATTTAGGTAGGCCCGGAACAGTATTGACTTAATCAGTGTTTCCTTCTCCTTCAACTGCTCTCGCACTTGGTCTCGGTCATCTTGCCCCATTTCTTTAAACGATGGCGATTGCTCTATATCTTTAAGAGCCAGGTAACGTCGGACAGCGCTTTGCAAATTGGCGAGCTGGGCTGTTTCAGGAGCCAGGAAGACTAACATGTTAGGATTAGTGCGACGGGCATCCCCTGCGAATTGCAAAGCTTCTTTCATCCATCCTTCTACATCGGACACGTTAAGCGGAAGCACTACCAGCGTTGGTTGCGCTCGGTCGGGCACGAGACGGGGTTCCTGGGGGGCTACGACCATATAGAAGACACCTTCGCCTTTCCCAGCAAGCTTGTTAAGCCATTCAACTGATGCTTGGTCCACCTGCTCATCGGTCACTTCAGCTTCAAAGTCCAGGATGACTTTGTTGAGGTTGGGCTTAGCTTCAAAGAGGTAACGGCGGTCACGGTAGCGTAGGTACCAAAGCTCATCGCGCAGCCTTGTTAGCACTTCTGTGACCATTGCTGGGTTGATGCTTGGACGCAGTAGGGCAGTGCGGATTTCTTCTTCTGTTGCTCCGGCGTCCCTCTTAGCCGCGGAGATGCTGTAAAGGAAGGCACAAGTAGCTGCTCCTTTACCTAATTGCTCCTTGGCGTATTCACCACCCAGCTTACGCTCTACCTCACTTGCACGCTCCAGGATATCCCCAGTCACGATAGCATCCCAGCCGCTGTCCAGAAGCCGAACCACTTCCCCACGGATGTGGCGGTCGGCCAGGTCAATGTGGTAAGGCTGAATGAGGATTGCTGAGCTTGGGCGCTGGTTAAAGAGTCTACGCAGGACCAAGGCTAAAAGGCGCAATGCCCCACGGGTTCGCTGGAATTGATGGTGCGGACCCCACCGTTCATACAGAAGATCCACCAACTCTGGGTGAAAGGGGTAGGCTTTGAGCATCCGCTCCTTGTAATCGGGGAAGCGCAATCGGTCTGGGAAGAAGCGAGCGTATTCATCGTAGTAATCACGCATCGCTTCTATGGCTTTTTTCCAATCCCGCTCAGTGCCAACACTTTTGAAAAGGCGGCGTCGGAGCACGCCGAAGACTTCATCTTGAGCGACGGGTGTTTCCACCAGTTCTATGCGGCCGAGGATTTTCTTGGCATATTGGAACAAGCGTTCCGCTGCTTCTTGGCTTTCCGCTGCAACCTCCAGGGATGAACCGGGCAAGGCTATCACCAATACGCTCCGAGGGACAGCACTAACAGCTGAGGTCAATTCGGCCAGAAATATTCCTGTCTGCTCCATAAGGTTGCTTTCCCCAACTTTTACTGCCCTTGCCTTAACCAGGTAATCCAGCACTTCGTCCATTAGAATTAGCGCCGGCTGATAGTGCTTAAGAAGCTGAGTTAATCTTTCACCGCCTGGTGAAGTACGGGTTTGGTCGGCATCGGCGAGCATTTGGTAACCTTCGCGGCCTCCCAGCTGGTAGGCCAGTTCACCCCAAAGGGTGCGTATGGTAAGCCCATCCTCGGTGCGCTTTTCACGCACGTCCAATGCGCGTCCGTCCAGGACAGCTGCGCGGACACCAGTGGGGAGCGAGCGAAAGTTTAGCCTTTCCAGGATTGGCAGGATTGCTTCATGCTCGTTCAGGATTTGGGGTGAGCGGGCGATGTGGAAGAGGGCAGTCATAGTGTGAGTCTTTCCCCCGCCGAATGGGGTTTCAAGCCTTAGGACGGGGGCGCCACGGCCTTGCCCTGCCAGCCGTCCCACTACTCGCTCCAAAAGGTCCGAAAGGGCGCGGGTCATGTAAGTGCGGTTGAAGAACCTTTCCGCATCGGTGTAGTCTTTATCCGCTGAGCCCTGCATCACATGGTGTAAGCTTATGGCGAAGAGGGAAGGGTCAGGATCCCGCAGGAAGACATCTGGGTGGGGCTCGCACACTTCCCAAACTCGCTTTGCACTATATGCTACCATCTCAGTTCACCTCCTTGTAAGAAAAATTTGCTAGGTTGCCAATTCCAATCCTCTTACCCCCGTAATACGCCATTTGAGGGGGTACCGGGGTTTTGGGCCTCATCTGTGGATAACCTCATGGGATTTCTCCTCAAAATAGCCGAAGTTGACGTTTGCGAGGAGTTTGTTGTTCAACTTGCCGCAATAGGCTGCGCTTACTGCTTAGGATTTGCCCCAGCACTTTGGCTTCTTCCTCAACTCCTCCACCGTTCTGCCCTTGCTCTATTTCCAGAAGGGCCTGTGCTGTATGCCAGAAATTATGGTCATGGGATATGATACCAGCCCGGCTCAAGAAATCCGAAAGTGCTTCCACTTCGCCCTTGCGCTGAAGGTAAAGTGCTATGTGCAGCTGATCTATTTCTGGCAGGGAGGCGGCCATTCCATCCTCTATGGCTTTATCCAGCGCTTTGCGGCACGTCTCGTTTTGGAGGCGCTCAATGAAAGTGGGTAGCCACATTACATCCCCTTTGCGCTGCACGAGGCGATATTTTGCTGTAAGCGAATCCAGTTCTGCCCCAACACTCTTGGCCAACTTGTTGGCTTCATCAAAGGCGAGCTCTTCACCCCCGTAGGCCCAGCGGTAGAGGATGTAGAAGCGGGTTGGTTCGTCCAAGTAAGCCAGGCCCAACTGCTCAAGGGCGAATGCAGTGACGATGCTGCGGGCTTCATCCAAAAGGTTACTCACCGTTACTTCCCGGCCATCGGGGTGCATAACCTTGCGGTATTTTCCAAAGACACCTACCGCTGGGCCAATGGCGGAGATGAAGAAGTCTGCGCCACGGATATCCGCTTTCCAGAATTCTCTGAGCCGTTCAGGGATGACTTGCTCTAACTCTGCTCGCACTTGAGCATACCAACCGATCCCAGCTTTTTCTGGTCGCCTGCGGCAGGCCATGAGGATGGTGCTTTGGATGGCTCCCTTGCCCCGCTGGTGTGTGGAGGCCTCCATCTCGGTGTGCACGGGGAAGGATGCAGTTGGATAGAGGCCAGCTTTAAGGAGGGATTGGATAAGGGATTCCCAAGCTTTCGTTGAGCGATGGGTGAACATCACTACGGCCATCCCTTCGGGTTTGAGGACGCGGTAGATTTCCTCAAAGGACTTTTGCATCAGCTGCTGGTAGTGCCTCTGGGCAATTTCTTCTCCCTTCTTGCCTCCGCCGAATCTGGCGGGGTTGACGACGGCTTCTTCGTCTTTAGGCGCCAGTTGTGTGCTAAAGGCTTCGGGGTAGAGGTCGCCCACAGTGCGCCGCAGCCAGACATAGAAGAAGTCGGAGAGGTCGGCGTAGGAGACATTGTCGGCGTAGGGCGGGTCAACGACGACGGCGTCAAAGTGCCGGTCCGGGAAGGGCAGGGCGGCGGCGGAACCGAGGTGGGCGGAGCCCGCCTGCGGGATGCGGGATTCGCGGGTAGGGTATTCTGCAACGTAGGAGATGCCGGCTCCCCAGCTGCTTGTCAGCCCGGCAAATGGATTTGTTTCAACGTAGTCCCAGGTCATATGCAGATGATGCCCAGAGAAAGCGCTCTGTATCTTCTCGTGGGTGTTATCCCAGCGGCTAAGGACATCGTTTCGTTCAGCGAGTTTGTCCAGAGCAAATGCCAGATACGTTGCCACGGCTCTGGCGAAGTTGGGGTCGTTACTTTCCTGCAGGATTTGCCGATAGGCTTCCCGCACCCACTTGCCGAAGGTCACCAGCGCCAGCAACTGGCGGGGGTTAAAAAGTTGACCCCATTCTCGGAAGCCATAGCCCCGACCGCTGACAATGTTGGGGTTGTGCTGGTCCATCGGCTCCTCTGGCGCCCAACTGAGCCCAAAAGCCCAAGGGGACGGGGTTTGCAAAAGGTTTTGCAGTGCTTGCTCGGCTTTGCGGAAAGCCTCCAAGTCTTCCTTCGTTGCCAGCCGATAGTTTCGCCCTTGCCCTTTGCCCCGCGTAGTCACTACAGAGACGAGGCGATGCCCCATCCGTCCTGCTTGTGCTTCGGCTTTGACATATTTGTCCTTGGCGCTTGTTCCGCAAACTAAGCAGACGGCGTTGCCCCTGCTGACTGTGCCCTTTGAGGGGTCAAAGTCAACAGCGCCCCCTTGCACGATGACGAAATCCACTCGTTTCGCCTCACGGTTTGGAATGGGTTTGAGTGCCACTTTTTTATTGGCTTTGCGGGCAAGCCAGAACTGCCTAAAGAGCGGGATTTCGGCTCCGCAAGATGGGTTTGGGCAGCGGATGGTTCGGCTCCAGATGTAGGCGATGGGCGTTTCGCCGCCAATAGTAGGGTAGAAGGCAACAAGTTCTTTTTTCGCTTGCTCCAGAATCCACTCGCCCCAGCGTTTCACTTCATTGATAAGTTTTTGCCTGAAACGCTGCGGGAATTCAATGGTAGCCTTCAATATGGTGTAAGCGATGGGGTTGTATTCAAGGGCGTAGGCTTCACAGCCCAGGCGTAAGGCTTCTAAGGGGATGCTTCCACCACCGGCAAATGAATCCAAAACTTTTGGCGGACGGTCACCGAAGCGCTTACGGATAAGTTTTCGTGCGTGCTCAAGCAGGTAGCGTCCGCCGAGGTCGCCATCGTGCACTTCCCATCTGCAAAGGTTGGCGATAAACTTCTCATCCACTTCCGCTTCTTCGGTGAGGAGTGCGCCTAAGATGGCAGCTCTCGCCACGACAAGAGGACGGCGTGCCCACCAGACATGGAGCGTGGAGATATGTCCGTGGCGGATGGCTTTCTCCCGTCGCGCTTCTGCCGAAAGTTCCCCGAGTGGAAGCAGGGTTTCAATCAGAAATCGGCAAGCTTCCGTCATGACTTGCCCTCCTCATCCTTGCTCACTACTTTCCAGTCCTCTACGATAAATTTTATCACGCCTGTCACAGGTTGAGCTTTTAGGGAAGCGGCGGGGTTCTGGATAATGTGCAATTTGGGTTCGGTCAAAGCATTCTCCACGATGTAGAGCCAATAGGCATTTTGCAAGCGTTCCGCCATCTGCCATTCATGGGATGTCATTTCCACAACTCCTGTCGTTGCGAAGGCTTTGACTTCAATGTAGCGGGTCTCTGTGGGGGAAGAGGAGAAGATGTCGTAGCCTGGGTATTCGCGACTTACGTCTTTGGGCTCCCGCCCACACGCACTTTCATATTCCATCGCTACCCGCATCCCCGCTTCTTCTATTTTACGCTTAGTGGCTTCATCTTCAGGGCGGACGGCCGGCACCTCAGTAGCTTTAGGGAGTATGAGGGCAACGGCCTCCAGTTCTGGTTCAAGCATTGTAATTTCCCGCTCTTTTTCCAATTCTTCAAGGCGTTTGTCTCGCTCCTGGCGGAGGGTTTTGAGGTTTTCTTCTTCTTGTCGGATTGCGGCACCTACGTCCTCGCCCATCGCTTGGCGTTGATAGTAGGCGAGGAGCTTGGCATTTGATTCACGGATGAGTTCTTTGTAAGAGGCTTCAAGCCAACGCTTTTTTATGCTTACTTCCCTTTCCCTTCTCTTTTCGGCTTCCTTTTTTATGGTTTCCAAGCTTTTAAGCAAGTGCTGGCGGGTTGATTGGCCAGCCTTAAGCAGGAGGTCTGGGAGGTTTTCAGGGAGTGGCATGCCTTCGGGCAGCGGTTCCAGTTCCCAGACCATGCGTGGGTCCACTTCTCTGGTCTCGCCAGTGATTTCATCGTGGAAGAGGGCGATGAGCCGTTCCAGGACTGGTTTTGGTTGTCCATCTTGGAGGCGAGCTCGGTAGAGCCAGATGGTTCCGTAACGCATTTTTTCGTCTACCAGAATAGCACGGACAGGCTTTTCGTCACGCCAGAAGTGGTCTATTAGGGCTTCTAAGAGGGGGTGACCTGGGGCGAAAAATTCAGCATCAGCTTGCTTAGCAATGTTCCGTTCAAAAGCTATGCGCAAGCCGCGGGCGAAGGCTTCGTTCCGCAAATTGTGCTGCTTGAGGAATTCCCTAGGGACAGTGATGCGGAATACATTTGGGTGGCGTCCGTCTTCAACAAGTTTACCACCTATTGGTCGGACGGCTAAGCGGGTAAAGCGTTCAACATCCCAAGGAACAAGCCGGCGCAAGATGGAATCAGCCTCGTTCTTCTGAACGGCGGAAAGGTCAATGTAGTGGCCAGCCAAGGCGTTTTCCTCTAAAGTGCGGCGTAAGTTCTCCAAACGCTCTTCAATGTTAACCAGCACCTGCTCCAGTTCAGGTTCTTCTTCCCCCTTGAGGATAGACCGCATTATTAGCTCTTCCAAAGGGACTCCTTCCAACAGAGTTCCTATCACGTCGTAGACTGTGTCGCCCAGGCGCTGGCGCATAAGTTCCAGCTTCTCCATGAGCCGTTGGAGGACTCTGCCTTCACAAGTTTCGGGGTAGAGCATGTTGAAGACGAAGCAGTCCCTCTTTTGGCCGTAGCGGTGGATGCGCCCCATGCGTTGCTCCAAACGGTTCGGGTTCCAAGGGAGGTCATAGTTGAGCATAAGGCGGCAAAATTGAAGGTTCAGCCCTTCTCCGGCAGCGTCGGTGGCTACCATTACCTGCACCTGGACTTCGTCACGGAAGCGGCGTTCCTCATCAATGCGAGCCTGTAAGTTCATCTGGCCATGGATGATAGCACATGGGAAACCCCATTCGCGTAACCTACGCTCTAAGGCAGTGAGGGTATCCTTAAATTCGGTGAAGACAAGCAATTTCTCATCGGGATGCTGGCGCAGATATTGCTCTACAACCCTTCGCAATTCTTGTATCTTAGCTTCTTCGCCGGCTTTTTCTGCTTCCTGGGCCAAGCGTATAAGTTCATCCAGTTCCCTAAGCTCTTCTTCCAGTTCTGCCAAGTTTCGGGCGGCAGTTAGTCCTTCAAGCCGCTCTTGAAAACTCTCCCATTCCCTTGCAGTCATTTCGGCCAAGTCTTGCTGGGCTTCTTCATCCCATTCAAACAATTCTTCTTCTGAGAGGAGCCGCTCCCATTCTTCTTGAAGTCTCTTGAGCTTGCTTTTGCGGCGGCGGAGGGATTCTTGGACGGCGAAGAGGCTAGAGGATAGGCGGCGTTGAAGGACAGTTAAGGCAAGAGCTACATTCCGACTTTTGCGGTCAGTCCTTCCGGAGACTGCGGCATACCAGCGGCGCACGTAGGCAGTAACCGCTTCGTACAAGCGCTTTTCGGCCTCAGTCAAGTGGACGGTTAAGGTTCTCACTTCCCGCTTCCGGAAAAGAGGCTGTCCTTGGAGGTCAGTGACCTGCTCCTTAGTGCGACGGAGGACGAAGGGCAATCCTTCTGAGCGAATAGCTTCTTTCAGTTGTTCGGGGTTGGCAAAGAGGCGTGGCTCAAGGAGGCTTAGGAGCATAAAGTAAGCATAGTCATCGCCTTTGTGAGGAGTAGCAGTTAGGAAAAGGAGATGTGTGGTCTTAGGAGCAAGGGCTTCGCCCAGTTGGTAACGTTTGGTCTTGTAGACCTTCTGCCCGTATCGGGTAGCGGAAAGTTTGTGTGCTTCATCTATAATTACAAGGTCCCAATGTTGGCGAGCAAGGATATCGCGGACTTCATCTTTTCGGGCCAAGTCCATGGAGACAAGGATTTGGGAATTGTTATCAAAGAAATCGGAAGAGTAAAGGCTATTCAAAAGTTCTCGGCGCAAGGGGACGAAGTTTTCTCGGAACCAATCGCTCATCTCGCGCTGCCACTGGTCCTGAAGGTGCGCGGGGACTACAAAGAGTGTGCGGTTTACGACCTTGCGTGCCTTAAGTTCTTTTAGGACAAGGCCAGCCATTATTGTCTTGCCCAAGCCTGGGTCATCAGCTAATAGGAAGCGGATGCGGGGCAAGGGTAATATGTAGCCGTAGATAGCATCAACCTGGTGAGGTAGCAGGTCAACTTGGCTAACATTCACGGCATAATGGGGGTCAAAGGCGTAAGCCAAGCGCATGCGTAACGCTTCGGCAAAGAGCAAGAAGAGGTCACGCTGGACGGCTTTGGATAGGAAATCCTCCCAGAAGGTAGGGATTCTCCGCACCCGTCGGGCCAATTCTTCCCTGGTGAGCAAAAATTTTTCCGCCCGCTGCGAAGGGTAAAATATGACCCCCAGGACCACTTGTGTCTCTTCTTCTTTTAGGCTGAATACTTCTGCCTCTTCCGAAAAGGGCTCTATTCGCACCCTGTCGCCAACTTTGAGCTCCATAAGCCTCCCCCCGCTTGGTTTAATTAATTCCCTTTAGCCAAAACAAACCGAGTTTTTCATTGGAATTCTTCTTGGAGGATACCCATAAGGTGAGAATCGTGGTAGTGGCCTTCAAGGAAGATGGCTTGACGGCGTGTCCCTTCGTAGCGGAAGCCAGCCTTTTCGTAGCAACGGCGGGCCCGCACGTTCTCGTCAACGACTTCCAGTTCCACCCGGTGGAGGTTCAGCTCTTCAAAGGCGAAGCGAAGCATTGTGCGGGTAGCATCGGTGCCGTACCCTTGGTCCCAGTATGCTTTTTCCCCCAAAGCGATGGCGAAGCGGGCCCAGCGGTTTTTCCAGTCAATTCGGTACAGGCCGATGTTGCCGATTGGCACCCATTCATCTCCTACCCGGGCGTCCACAGCGAAGGCAAAAGTCTCTTTCCGCTGGATGCGCTGAAGCAAGTCTTCCAGCCGTTGTTCTTCCTGTGCAGACGATATGGGCATGTACATTAACAAGTAGCGGCGCACCTCCGGGTCATTGAACCAGCGGACGAAGTTGGGGATATCAGACCGCTCTATAGCCCGCAAACGGACTCGCTCTCCGTAAATCATGGTTTGCCTCCTCTACAAAAGGATTACCCCTTTACCCCTCCGGTTCAATCCACACCCCTGCCCGCTCGCTTATCTCCCACAACGCGCTGAAAGCCGCATCCCGCACCCCGGCATCCTCATCCTTCAGGGCTCCCCGCAGGGCTTGAATGGTCTCTGGGTCGGCGGCTCCCAGGCGCCCCAGCGCCTCCGCCGCATTCCTCCGCACCCAGGCATCCTTATCCTTCAAGGCCTTCCGCAGGGCTTGGATGGTCTCTGGGTCGGCAACCCCCAGGCGCCCCAGCGCCTCTGCCGCATTCCTCCGCACCCCGGCATCCTCATCCTTCAGTGCCTCCTGCAGGGTCTGGATGGTCTCCTCATCAGTGGCCCCAAGGAGCCCCAGTGCCAACGCCGCTTTTGCCCGCACCTGGGCATCCTCATCCTTCAGTGCCTCCCGCAGGGTCTGGATGGCTTCCTCAGTGGCCCCCAGGCTCCCCAGCGCATCCGCCGCACTCAACCGCACCTGGGCATCCTCATCCTTCAGTGCCTCCCGCAGGGCCTGGATGGTCTCCTTATCAGTGGCCCCAAGGAACCACAGTGCCAACGCCGCATTTGCCCGCACTTCAGTATCCTCATCCTTCAGGTCCTCCTGCAGGGCTTGGATGGTCTCCGGGTCGGCGGCCCCCAGGCTCCTCAATGCAAATGCCGCATTCATCCGTACCAAGGTATTCTCATCCTTCAGGGCCTCCCGTAGGGCTTGGATGGTCTCCTCATCAGTGGCCCCAAGGAACCACAGTGCCAACGCCGCATTTGCCCGCACCAAGGCATCCTCATCCTTCAGGGCCTCCTGCAGGGCCAGGAAGGCTTCCTCGGTGGCCCCCAGGCGTCCCAGCGCCTCTGCCGCACTCAACCGCACCCGGGCATACTTATCCTTCAGGGCCTCCTGGAGGGCCCGGAGGGTCTGGTCATCGGCAGCCCCCAGTTGCCCCAATGCCTTTGCTGCATTAATACGAATACGCACTCCAGTGACCTCATCCTTCAGGGCCCGCAGGAAGAAATCCCGCACCTCCCGGTCAGGCCGGAGGGAGAGGGCCCGAAGGGCTTCCTCTTGCTGTTTTTCATACCCCTCTTTCCACATCCGCAGGAGTTCGGTCCGGATTTCCCGGCGCAGCCCTTCCTCCACCCGCGCTGCCTCGCCAACGCACTGCCCAGCCAGGAAGAGGCGGCGGCGCAAAAGGTCATCTGCGTCAGGAGAATAGATTTGCCGGATGAACTCGGTTGCATCGTCGGTCATCCCAGCGTAGAGGAGGACCACTTCCCGCCACCAGGGGTTAAAGAGGCGGTCCGGCTGGAGGAGTCGGTCGCGCAACTTATCGTCGTGCAGAATGGCCCCGGCCGCAAAGTACTCCTGGAAGGCCTGGTGGGCGAAGGTGAGATACTCGCCGTCGGCCAGGAGGCCGGTGCGTCGCTCTACCCAGTCCAGGAGTTCCCTGGCCCGCTCCGCGGGCTGGCCCAAGGAGGGGAGGGCATCGGCTATGAGTCTCTCCACTTCCCGGCGGGGGAGGAAGCGGACGCCCTGCTCGTGGAAGTGGTAGCCAATCCGCCGCATCAGGGATTCCTTCTGGGCCAGGTTCAAGCCGGTGGCTCCTCGGTCCTCAATCCCTCGGTCCACATCCCACTGCTCCAGGAGAAACTCCGTGCAGCGGCGGTAAAGGGCGGCCCGCTCTCGGGGTAGGACTACGTCTACCCGGTGGACCATAGCCATCACGGAAAGGAGCATGGGGTTGGCCGCCAGCCGCTGGAGGCGGTCGCTGCGCTCAATGGCCTGGATTAGGTCATCGGCTCGCTCCTTCGCCTTCCGGCGTCGGATTTCGGCTTGGTCGGGGGATTCCTCCCGCTCCACCACGCTGCCCTCCACCGCCTGGTACCATTTGCGGATGAACTCCTCCCGGCGCGGCGGGTCAAAGGGGTCAATGGCCAAGGTGGAGAAGTCTGGGGAGAGCATCTCGCGCCATCCAGCGATGCGGCTGGTGACTATGAAGCGGTTCTTCTCCTCCACCGCGGCCAGGGCGTTCACCGCGTCACACACGCTCCGGTACGCTTCGTCTCCCAGGCCCAGAACCTCGTCCAGGCCGTCCAGGAGGAATAGGCAGCGGCCTCGCTGGGCCTGGCGCTCAAAGTAGCCGGGGGGTGGGTTCAGGACCTCCTTGCTTTGGCGGCGGACATGCTCTTCGGCGAAGGCGGTCAGTGGACCTGTGGCGGTTGCAGCCTCTCGCAGGGGAAGGAATACCGGGAGGCGCCGTTCAGCCCTGGGGTCTAACTGCCGCAGTAGTGATGGATTACCGGTCAGTGCCAGCGCGTGGGCCAGGGCCAGGAAGCGCAGGAAAGTGGTTTTGCCTGCGCCCGGCTCTCCCAGAATCACAGCGGTCCGGTGGCGCAAAGCTTCAGACAAGGGGATGGGGCGCCTTTCTTTCTGTTCCAGTTCCAGTAGGGGCAGAGCCCGCTCCTCTTCCACAGAGCCGGGGGCGGAAGGGAAATCGCGGGGAAGGCGGCGCTCTCGGCGGTATTCGGAGAGAGCAGGCAGGACGAAGACGTCGGAGAGGCGAGGCTCCCGCTCCGGCGTGGTGGCAAAGACTCCAATGAGGGAGACTTTATTACACTCTGTGGCCATCCACTTCAGGTACCGTCGCTCAAAGCGGCGGTCGGCCCATTCCTGGCCCAATAGCCCTAAAAGATATCCGGCCAGGCGGCGCAGGAGGCCGGTTAAGGCCTCCCGGAAAAGAGTAATCAGAGCGCCCAGAGTGGCACCGAATAAGGCCACAATCGCGTAACAGAGCCATTCAGGAAGTTCCTGCCAATCCATCGGTTCACCCTCTTATAGCCTTACAATCGCCCAGGCAATGAGGCAGAGGCCGGCTAAGAGCAGGGCGATGCCTATGTACCAAAGGAGGTGGAGGGCGAAGACTTGCTCCTGGTGACG
>Ga0197143_1002773_pt1 | contig 12451 bp, 16 predicted proteins | sample GBS70_MetaG_FD_148603 | JGI IMG/M metagenome (GOLD analysis project Ga0197143, IMG submission 148603) | Sediment microbial communities from Great Boiling Springs, Gerlach, Nevada, United States - GBS 70_MetaG | ecosystem: Environmental > Aquatic > Thermal springs > Hot (42-90C) > Sediment...
ATGCTCGCAATATGCTTGATCCCCTGAACGAAATCGTCAAGACGGATATTCTCGTTGGGCGCATGAGTATTAGAGTGCGCGTAGCCGATCCCCGTCGAGACCGCGGGGATGCCCAGCCTCTGACAGAGCGTGTACATCGGGCCACTCGCTGCGGACGTCGGGTGCACCGCTGGCTTGACCCCGTAAATCTCTTGCGCGGTGCGCTGGACTACTTCTACTAATGGGTCATCCATCGGCGTGCGGGCAGGGTTGACCCCGTGCATCCCGATCACTTCGATGTCCCCAAAGCCGTGTCTCTTCAAGTGCTTCTTCAGGAGCGTGAGGATCTTTTCGGGCTTCTGGTCGGGCACCAAGCGAAAGTCTATCTTCGCCCGCGCTTCGGCGGGGAGGACGGTCTTGGGCCCTGGCCCGCTGTAGCCGCTCCAGATCCCACAGATCGTGCATGTGGGCTCAAAGTAGTGCTTCTTGAGGAGCTTCTTGCCCGAAAGCCCTAAGAGATACTTTTTGATCCCGAACTTCTTGCGCCAGCCGCGCTCGTCGAAGTCCAGCTCATAGACGGCTTGGAGCTCAGCTCGGCTGGGCGGACGCACATCATCATAAAAGCCCTGAATCTGAATCTTTTCGTTCTCGTCTTTGAGGGTATTCAGCGCCCAGACCAAGCGCCACGCGGGGTTGGGCACGATCGTCCCCCACGACGAGTGCTGATCGCTCACGGCTCCCTTGGCGCGCAGCTCGACGTAACAGATCCCCTTCAGCCCCAAATAAATCTGAGGGATGTCTCTCAGATCTTTATGCCCAAACTCCCAGATGCACCCATCAGCTTTTAAGAGATTCTTATGCTCTTTGACGAACTGCCCTAGATGGGGGCTGCCGATCTCTTCCTCCCCCTCGATCACAAACTTTACCGTGATGGGGAGCTTCCCGAAAGCCTTCAGATACGCTTCTATGGCGCACAGGCGCGCTGTCAGATCGCCCTTATTGTCAGAAGACCCGCGCGCGTAGAGCTTCCCATCCCGGATCTGCGGGTCCCACGGGTCAGATTCCCACAGCTCTAAGGGCTCCGGGGGCTGCACATCGTAATGATCGTAGAACATCAACGTTTTGTCGCTTTCGCCCTCCAGCTCGCCGTAGACGACGGGAAAGCCATCCGTAGGGAAGATCTGGGTCTTGAAGCCGACGCTCTTGAGCATCTGTTGGACGAGCTTGGCACATGGCTCCATCCCCAGATTCTGCGCAGCGACGCTGGGCTGGCGCAGGAGCGTCTTGAGACGCTCAATAAACTCTTCACGATGCTCATCAATGTAGCGAAAGACTTGTTCCATAGAGACCCCCTTATCGCAGTTTCTCCAGTTCGTTCCGATCCCATGAGCTTTTGGGATAGATCGCCAGAGCCCTGTGAAACGCGGCTCTCGCTTCGGCGATCTTCCCCAGCTTGGCGTAGGCGACCCCTTGCCACCGATAGGAGAGAAACAAAACAGTTTGATCTGAGGTCAACGCTTCGCTCTGCTGTAGCTCGCTTAAAGCTTTCTCCGCGCTACCGCCAAAGAGCATCGGCGCATAGAGATAATAAACCCCCAAGGCTAAGTGCGCCTCAGCATTGTGGGGATCGAGCTCGAGCGCCCGCTCAAGATTGCTCTTTGCTTCCAGGGCGTGAGCGAGCGCATGGAGCCATCCCTTCAAACTGATAATGCGCATCTGGGACTCTCCCAGCAGCCGATAGCCCTCAGCGAGCTCAGGGGCTAGCTCAGTCAATCTTCGAGCGAGCTGCTCAGCAGCAAGATAATACGGAAGGGCTTCGTGAGCTTGGGTGACGTCCTCCCACGACATCCCTTGGTACCACGTGCCCAGCTCAAATTCGAGCCGCGCCTGCCATAAGAGTCTTTGGGTTTGGGGAAGTTCTGCGAGCTGATCGAGGAGCGCACGCGCTTGCTGTAAGAGTTCCCGCGCTTGCAGATATTGGGGCTCGCCCCCAGAGTTGTAGAGCTGGCGGCGACCCTCAGCGTAAAGACGCTCGATCTCGTCGAGCGAGCTGACAGAATCTGAGCTTAAGATAGCACTACTCTTCGGTGGAGGTGGAGCGGGGCGTAGCGTGGGCGCTGCCAGATCCGAAGCGCTCTCAGAGTGCTTGGAGCTCTGGTGAGAGACCCATAAGCTCCCGCACGCGGCAAGCACCCCTAAACTTGCGATGAGCGCCCATCTGAGCTTTTTCACAGTCTTCATCAATACCGAATTGTCACGGATTCTGCAACTTCTCCCAGGCTCCAGTCCATGAAATCAAAATACCCCTTGAAGACAAACAGGCTGGCCGTCCCCAACGCGATCAAGAATAGACTGAGGAGTGTGCGACGGCGGTTACGAAAGACATTTCTCAGTGCGAGCTTCAGCACTTCTGGGAGCCTCCAGAGAGCGCATTAGTGGTGCCGAGGGAGGGAGTCGAACCCTCACGGGGGGTGAGCCCCACGGGATTTTGAGTCCCGCGCGTCTGCCTGTTCCGCCACCTCGGCTGCTGTTCTATTATATCCGTCCAGATCAGCCCCGTCAACGCCTCGACACAAAAAAGTGTCAGAAACTGGACGACCCCGTTTATAATATGCTAGGATGCAGGTCGGGATGGAATACGACCCGATCGTGCTCAGCCAACGGATACGCCTTGCTTACGCTGAGCACTTGATACGTTGTACCGATCTGCCTCCGAGCGAGATGGAGGAGCTCTTGAGTCTAGACGGCGATCTCGATGCGGCTCGGCGTTGGCTCGCCTTCGGTATAGCCAAGCGCCGCTACGATCCCGCGGAGGTGCGGGGCTTGCTCATCTATCTGTTTAGTAATTATTATCCGTCCTTGGTGAGCGACCCTGCCAAAGGGGAGCTCCTGCGTCGCGCTCTCAAGAACAAGACTCTCAAGCTTAGTGAGCTCACCCTCGAGAAGCTCAGTGGCACATATCTTGATTGGCAGGATGTCTTTCGATTGGTCGGGAAGGAATTCAACCCCACACGCGTCAAGGAGCGCGTTCGGGCGATCTACGAGGAGCTGAAAGGAGCCCACCATGAACGATAAATGGTTTCGCGAGCTGATCAAGCCGCTGCCACCAAGCTCAGATCATACACACCCAGCGCGAGCGGTCTTGCAGGCATATCTCTCCGGGCGACTTCCCGACATCTGGCGCACGGGAGCGCACTCGCTCGATGCTTGGACGCTTACGGAAGTCTCTCAGCATCTGTTGACGTGCAGAGACTGCGCGCAGCAGCTCGCGCTCATGCGCCGCCGAGAACTCGAGCAGATCGCGCTTCCCAACGCACTCCGCACCCACGTCATCGTCTATGCGATCGCCCTGGCAGCACTCCTCGTAGTAAATGCTTTCTTGGTGATGATGGTACCTACGCCTGGGGTCTTACGGCCTTGCGGGGTTGCGGTTGATAAGACGGGCTCAGCAGGGGCAGGCGAACCGCTCGAGGTGCTGGACTCGTCTCTCAGGGTATGCACCTCTGTGCCGGCACCGCGGCCCCCGTGGCAGACCTGGTGGGTCGTGTGGGTCCTTCTCGTGTGGACGCCGCTGTTGGGGCTCCATCTTGTGTGGGAGTGGGTGGGAAGGACGATCCTCACGTCGCGCCGTCCGGCGGCGACGTCGCTAGCAAGCTTCGTTCTGTTCTTTTTGTAAGGCTGCGAGTGCCTGAGCTAATCTATCGAACTCTTCGAGGGAGAGGGTCTCGCCACGGCGGTGCGGGTCAAGCTGAGCAGACTCGAGTGCTTCCAGGGCGATCTCTTGAGGAAGCGCTAAGAGGGGCGAGCGCGTGAGCGCTTGTCTTAGCGTCTTGCGCCGCAGATTGAACGCCGCGCGCACAACTTTAAAAAATAAATCTTTTGGGGCACAGAAGATGGGACGCTCCCAAAACTCCAAGCGCATGCAGGCGGAGTCGACCTCCGGCATGGGAAAGAAGACCGAGCGCGAGACTGAGAAGAGCCTCTGCACGCGCGCGAAGCTCTGCACGAAGATCGTGAGCGCGCTGGCGTCGCGCGTGCCGGGACGCGCACAGAGCTTCTCCGCCACTTCTGTCTGTACCAAAAGTGTCGCTGCCGTAAGAATATCGTAAGCTTCGATGAGCTTCTCTAAGATTGGGGCGGTCACGTTGTAGGGCAGATTGCCCACTATGGCGATCTTCTTATCGAGAGCGATCGCGCGCAGATCGAGCTGCAGAAAGTCTTGGTTCACAATGGTGACGTTTGCATACGGGCGCAGATGCTCTTCGAGCAGTGGGATGAATCTGCGATCGATCTCGACGGCGACGACGCGCCCAGCGCGCTGCGCGACTTCTTGCGTGAGCGTGCCGATCCCCGCCCCGATCTCGATCACTGTGTCTTCTGGGGAGAGCTGAGCCGCAGTTGCGATCTTCTTCAGAATATTTTCGTCAACGAGAAAATGCTGGCCGAGGCTCTTCTTTAGGCGAATCTTATAGCGCACTAGAAGATCTCGCACATACGATGGAGTAGCCAGAGACATACTCTCAGCGCCAGCGGGTCAGGATCTCCTCCCGGTGGAAGAGCTTGACATTGACCCAGAGCAAGCCCACATCGAGCACAAGGAGAGCTGCGCAGAGCCCCCCCAAGAGCGCGGGTCTCCCTAGCATCTGGCGGAAGACTAAGAAGAACATCGAAAGCAAGATGGGCAACATCGCAAAGCTACTGAAGAGCTGAGCCGTGCGCAGATCGCTCACCCGCGTCGCGATGGCCATCGAGGCGAGCGTCATGAACGTCGCCGCAAGGGGAGCAAAGAGCCCAAGCGCCATCAGCCATAACGAACCAAACTGTTGCCAGGCAATCTCCAAAACGTTTGCTGGAAGAAGCGCTTGGATAACAGCGAGAAAGAGCGCAAACGCTGCCCAGGTGATGAGGAGCGCCGGTAAGACCGAAGCGAGCATCTTGGCGAGAAAGAGCTCGCTGGTGCGCAACGGCGTCGCCAAGAGGGGCTCTAAGCTCTTCTGCTCTTTCTCGCTCATGATCGCATAGATCGCAATCTGATGCGGGATCACCAAGGGGAACATCATAAAGTACAACAACGGGACAAGAAAGAGCACCCCCACAACCTGAGGGAGCTCTTCTGGGCTCACAGCGTGCAGATCGCTCAAAGAGAAGAGCTGGAAGAGCGAAGCCCCCAGTAATATCAATGGGATGGCGATCGTGCCGATCCAAATCGTCTTTCCCCCGCGGAACGCCTCGCGCCACTCCTTGCGCATCACGACCCACGTGCGCTTCATTGCCTCTCCTCCGCAATGAGATCGAGATAGACTTCTTCCAAAGTTCTGCTCTGCTCGCGCACAAACTGGATCTGCGCCCCAAGCTCGACAAGCTTCTTGATGAGCGCGGGGTTATGCTGCTCAGGGTCGTCGAGCTCGATGAGGAGCCGTCGGCCATCTCTCTGGACGCTGCGCACGAAGGGTAAGTGCGGATCTTCAGAGAGCACAAGAGGTTCTTTGAGGTCTATGACGATCTGGCGGCCGTAGAGCTCGCGCTTGAGGGAAGCGGGCGCGCCGATCTTTATCAGTCGTTGCTTGATCAGCCCGATGCGCGTGCAGAGCTGCTCAGCTTCATAGAGATTGTGCGTACACAAGAAGATCGTGCGTTTTTCTGAGGCAAGCTGGGCGATAAAGTCGCGCACGGTCTTGGCAGCTTCGGGGTCGAGCCCTGATGTCGGCTCGTCTAAGAAGAGCACTTTAGGCTCATGCAGGAGCGCCCGCGCGATAGCTAATTTCTGCTTCATGCCCTTGGAGAACGTCCCCACGGGGTCGTGACGGCGCTCCCACAGCCCCAGCAATCTTAGATATTTTTCGATCTGGGTGTGAGGGCTGGGCAGCTCATAGAGATCTGCATAGAATTTGAGATTGTGCCACGCGGAGAGCTTCTCATAGAGTCCGGGATGTTCAGGCAAGATCCCCACAAGGGTGCGGACGCGCTGGGGCTGGGCCACGACATCTACGCCTGCGACTATAGCTCGCCCGCTGCTAGGAGCCAAAAGCCCCGCAAGCATCCGCACGGTCGTGGTCTTCCCTGCACCGTTGGGGCCGAGAAAGCCGAAGACTTCGCCTTCGGCGATCTCTAGCGAGAGATTCTCAACAGCGATGCGATCCCCAAAGCGCCGAGTCAAATTCTCCGCAACGATCATAGTGCTTTCTGTTGCGCTTCCCATTCGGAGCGCAACAGCCCCATTACGATAGTATTGAAAAATCTCCCATTGTGGTAGCGATCCTCACGTAAGATGCCCTCGCGCACAAAGCCCGCTTTCTCATAGGCGCGTATCGCCCGCTGATTATACTCGTACACGTGCAACCAGACACGATGCATTCCCAGAATCCCAAAAGCGTAGTTGCACATCAAGCGTGTCGTCTCCGTGCCGTAGCCCTTCCCCCACTCTGTCTTATCGCCGATAAGAATGCCAAACGCACAATGTCTGTTCTTCCAATCTATCTGATGAAGCCCCGTCGTGCCGATAAGTTTATCGCTCCCCTTCAGCGCAATGCCCAGAATGATGTCAGTGTCGCTCTTATAAGCGCGCTCGATGAACTCAAGTTCAGACTGTAAATTTTTTGGGGTGTACATGATCAGCGTAGCGATGACGTCGGGATCGTTGACCCAGGGGAGCAGCGTTGGGGCGTCGTCGCGCTCCAGCGGGCGCAAATAGATCCTCTCCCCAATGAGAAATGGATTCCTCATGCCTTGCATTATAGCACAGAGAGGTGTGCATTCATAGAGCTGGGTCTTCTGTGGGAGCACTGAGAAACTCTGCGATGAGCTCGCGGGCTTCGTCGGCATGTGTCTCCGCGACGCGCACCTCAATCTGCCCCACAGGATAGGCCGAGCCTGCATCGTATCCGATGAACGACTCTATCTGGAATTCTTCGAGAAACGATTTGACCAAGCTCGCTTCTGGCATATCTTTGGCGATATAGACGGTCACGAGAGGGCCCGAGGACGGGGGCTGTTCTTCAGGAAGCAGCTCATCTACAAGCTCTACGCCGCAATCTGGGCACTGGCGCAGCCCAGCTCGATATTCATAGCGACATTGGGGGCAGAAGGGCATAGAGTTACCTCCGATCGCGAAGAAATTTGCGAAAATATATGATGTCTTTGCGCTCTTCGTAGCCGAGCTTGCGAAAGAGCTTGAGTGAGGGCTCGTTGGGGGCTTCGACGAGCGCAGCGACAATGAGAATCCCTTCGTGAGCGAGGGCTTCTTCGGCTTTGGCGACGAGCTGCTGAGCGAGCCCTCGACGCCGATAGCGCGGGTCAACAGCTAATCTATTGATCCAGCCCTTGCGCCCATCGTGGCTGCCGAAGACCGTGCCGACGATCTGCCCATCAGCTTCGGCGACGAACATCAAGTGTCCTGATGCTTGCAGTTGGCGTGCGACTGCTGGGAAGCTATCGCGTCCTTCAGGCTCGAACGGGAGTCCCGCGCGCTGCCATAGCGTGATCACAGCGTCATAATCTCTGATGGTCATCGGCCGGATCTGCACGCTCATGGGCGTAGGTGCTCGATCTTGTGCTGTCTTTTAAGCGTTGCTTTTAAGAGGGTCCAGCGGGCTTCGTCCATCGGATTCCCCCTTGAAGAATCTGCTCGCGGCGCTGCCGCTGCTGGGCGAGGGCGCTTTCTAATATATGCGTAGAGAACTTCGCGCTCATGGCTCTTTAGAGTATAGGGGCTCGATGAGCTCTGTGCAAAAGCGGCCCTCAGGGGGTATGATAGATACTCAAGGGAGAGCTCTATGAGCATCATTCGCGATCCGTCGTTAGCTCCCGCGGGACAGAAGAAGATCGAGTGGGTCCAGCGGCGCATGAGCTTGCTCAATAGAATCAAATCTGAGTTTGAGCGCGAACAGCCCTTCAAAAATGTGAGGCTCGCCCTCAGCATTCACTTGGAAGCTAAGACGGCCTATCTCGCTCACGTATTGCAAGCCGGAGGCGCCCAGGTCGCCGTCACCGGCTGCAATCCCTTGAGCACCCAGGACGACGTTGCTGCAGCGTTAGCGACTTCGGGCGATATCTTTGTAGCTGCTTGGCGCGGCGCGACCCCTCAGGAGTACGAGTCACACTTAAAAGCCGTCTTACACACCAAGCCCCATATCATCTTAGACGACGGCGGGGACTTGACGAAACTCCTGCACGGCGAGCTCTCGGAGCTCGCAAAAGATATTTGGGGCGGCACGGAAGAGACCACCACAGGGGTGCGACGGCTCCGAGCCCTCGTCGCCCAGAAGAGATTGCTCTTCCCCATGTTCGCCGTCAACGACGCCCAGATGAAATTTCTCTTTGACAACCGCTACGGCACGGGGCAGTCTACGTGGGATGGCATCATGCGCACGACCAATCTCTCCATCGCCGGCAAGACCGTGGTGGTCGCAGGGTACGGCTGGTGCGGGCGGGGGATCGCCCTACGCGCCAAGGGGCTTGGCGCCAACGTGATCGTCACTGAAGTCAACCCCGTGCGCGCTATTGAAGCCGTCATGGACGGCTTCCGCGTCATGAAGATGGTTGAAGCTGCATCGTTGGGCGATATCTTCGTCACCGCGACGGGGTGCAAAGATATTATTACTGAAGAATCTTTGAAAGTGATGAAGGACGGCGCGATCTTAGCGAATGCTGGGCACTTCGACGTGGAGATCAGCAAGCCCGATTTAGAGAAGCTCTCCGTGGCGCGGCGCATCATCCGTCCCAATGTCGAAGAATTCGAACTCAAAGACGGGCGCCGGCTCTATCTCTTAGCCGAGGGGCGCTTGGTGAACCTCGCTGCCGGGGATGGGCATCCCGTCGAAATTATGGACTTATCGTTTGCGCTCCAGGCGCTCACGTTAGCTTACATAGCCAAGCATCACGCGGAGCTCAAGCCGGGGCTCTACCCCGTCCCCCCGGAGATAGATCAGCGCGTCGCCCTGCTGAAGCTCGAAACGATGGGAATCGCTATAGACGAGCTCACCCCGGAGCAACGGGCGTACCTTGAAAGAGCGCACTAAACTGAGTATACTGATTTGAATTTCGTGCGAACCAGGAGGTCGGATGGATGACGAATACACAAGCCCAGACGGCTCTCAAGCCGCGCTTGCCGAAGATCCTGCCTGATGGGAAGATCCACGCCATCGGGCGGAGAAAAGAATCAGTGGCGCGGGTCTTTCTCAAGCCCAATGGCGAAGGCAAGGTGATCGTCAACGGCAAGCCGGCAGAGCAATATTTTGCCGCCGATGGCTTCATTAAAGATCGGATCACGCAAGTGATCCTCAAGCCCTTCGTCGTGACGGGCACGATGAATCGCTACGACGTGATCGCGACCTGTCGCGGTGGAGGCTTCACCGGACAGATGGAGGCCATTCGGCTGGGGATCGCGCGGGCCTTGCTGGCGGTTAACCCAGATTATCGCCCGATCTTGCGCAAAGAAGGCTTGCTCACGCGCGACCCGCGCATGGTCGAGCGCAAGAAGTACGGCTTCCATAAAGCGCGGCGCGGTCAGCAGTTCAGCAAGCGCTAACCCCTCCCCGGTGCGGAGAGGGGAGTTCCCCTCCCCCTTTAGGGGAGGGGCGCAGGGGAGAGGTCTAGACTAGAAAGGAGATCTGCTATGAAGGCTGGTATTCACCCGGAACTGAAGCGCGTGGTCATCCGCTGCGCCTGCGGCGCGGAGTTTGAGACGCTCTCGACAGTAGATAACCTCCATGTCGACATCTGTTCCAAGTGCCACCCGTTCTTCACCGGGGAAGAGAAACTCGTAGACACCGAGGGGCGAGTGCAGCAGTTTGAGCGCCGCTACGGCATCAAGAAGAAGAAGTAACGATGCGCTTTGAGACCAAGGCCGTCCGCGCAGGCTATCAGATTGACCCGGTCACCGGGGCGATCGTCCCGCCGGTGCACCAAGGGGCGACGTTCGCCCAAGAAGAACCCGGTGTCCATAAGGGCTATCCCTATGGGCGCACTGGCAACCCCACGCGCGCTCTTCTCGAAAAAGCTATTGCTGAGCTTGAGGGTGGCCGGTACGGCGTAGCGTTTGCCTCGGGGCTAGCCGCCGAGGATGCCATCCTCCACTTGCTGAAGCCCGGCGATCACGTCCTCTGCTGCGACGACGTCTACGGGGGGACCTACAGACTTTTTGAGCAAGTGCGCCGCCACTATGGGCTCGAATTCAGCTACTTCGACACAACTTCGACAGAGATAAAACTTCAGAAGAACACCAAGCTCATCTGGCTCGAATCCCCGACAAACCCGCTCTTGAAGATCGCCGATATCGCGGCGATCGCGCGCCAGAAGGGAGACGCCCTCCTCGTCGTGGACAATACGTTTGCGACCCCGTATCTGCAGCGCCCCTTAGAGCTTGGCGCCGATATCATCGTGCACAGCTCGACCAAGTATTTGAGTGGGCATGGCGACGTCATCGGCGGGCTGATCGTCACGTCTCATCCCGAAGTCTATGAAAAATTAAAGTTTCTGCAGAACGCTATCGGCGCTGTGCCTGGCCCGATGGATTGCTGGCTGGTGCTGCGCGGGCTCAAGACGCTCGCCTTGCGCATGAGAGCCCACTCAGAGAACGCCCACGCGATCGCAGAGTTTTTAAGTACACACCCGAAAGTCGAGCGCGTCTACTACCCTGGGCTAGCGACTCATCCTGGGCACGAGATCGCCAAGCGCCAGATGCACGGGCTCTACAGCGGGATGCTCAGCTTCGAGCTGAAGGGCGACGTCAAAAAATTTGTACAGTCTACAAAGCTCTTCACGCTCGCTGAAAACTTGGGGACGGTAGACTCGCTCACGACCCATCCGGCAACGATGACGCACGCTTCGATTCCACCAGAGGAGCGCGCCCGTCGCGGCATCAGGGACAATTTAATCAGACTCTCCGTGGGGATCGAGCACGCTCAAGACCTGATCGAAGATCTTCAACAAGCACTTGAATACGCTTGAATAGACTGATCATGCGCGTCGCAGAGAATCTCTTAGAGTTGATCGGGCAGACGCCTATGGTCGAGCTCAGTCGCATCAACCCCGTCAAGGGCGTGCGGCTGCTCGCGAAGTTAGAATATTTTAACCCCGGCGGCTCGGTCAAGGATCGCATCGGGATCTCTATGATCGAAGCGGCCGAGCGCGAGGGCAAACTCAAGCCCGGCGGCTGGATCGTCGAGCCCACCAGCGGGAACACCGGGGTAGGGCTCTGCATCGCGGCTATTCTGAAGGGCTATCGAGTTGTCTTCACCATGCCCGATAAAGTCAGCCCAGAGAAGATAGATCTTCTTAGGGCGTACGGCGCGGAAGTCGTCATCTGTCCCACGGCCGTTGCCCCGGACGACCCGCGAAGTTATTATTCAGTAGCCAGACAGATCGCCCAGGAGCGCCCGGCGGTCTTGCTCAACCAGTACGAGAACTTAGCAAACCCCGAGGCGCACTATCGCACGACCGGCCCGGAGATCTGGGAGCAGACCCAAGGCAAGCTCGATGCGTTCGTCGCAGGGATCGGCACCGGTGGTACCATCAGCGGCGTGGGGAGATTCTTAAAAGAGCGCAACTCAAAAATCAAAATCGTCGGGGCTGATCCTGAAGGCTCGATGATCTACTCTGAGTTCTACAAGCTCCCGCATAACGTCCACACGTATCTCATCGAAGGGATCGGCGAGGACATCATCCCCAAGACGCTCGATTTTTCCGTGATAGACGAGATCATTCGCGTGACCGACAAGGAAGCCTATCAGATGACGCGGGAGCTCGCGAAGAGAGAGGCGATCCTCACGGGCAGCTCTGGGGGCGCGGCGCTCGTGGCTGCGCTCAGGTACGCCGAGAAAATCCGAGAGGGCACTCTGGTCGTGCTCATCCCCGACACGGGGCGCCAGTATCTCAGCAAGGTCTATTCCGACGAATGGTTGCGCAAGCACGGGCTGCTCTGATACTTTTGCTCAGCATGGCGCTGGCAGGTTGTGATCTCCTCGCTCCGCCGACGGTCATAATTCGCCAGGGCTTTGAGGTCGGCTGGGAGGGCTGGCAGAAGGGCTCCGACGTCCCGCAAGACCCCAACACCAAGCGTCCCGTAGAATGGAGCATCGAGCTGAGCACCAAGCAAGCGAAAGAGGGCTATGGCTCGGCGCGATTCTTTCTTGATGGCCGCCAAGACGACGGCACGATCTGGCTCGCAAAATCACTGACTGTACCCAAGGGGCGCCCACTGATAGTGAATCTTTCGTTCTATCTCTGGAGTCCGGAGCAGAGCTTCAATATCCGTGCGTATGTCGTCGCGTATGCCGGGGCGCTCATGCCGGTCGAAGAAGCCGAGTTCACCCATAGGGAGCCCGCGGACAAGACCAAGGGCTGGCGGCGGTATCAATTTACTATACCCGTCGCATCTACGGATGGAGAGTTGTGGGTGGCGCTGGGGATCAGCGTCGCCTGGGAGACAGTTTTAGAATATTTTATTGACGACGTGCGCGTTGAGGTGCGCTGA
>Ga0197143_1002774_pt1 | contig 12448 bp, 11 predicted proteins | sample GBS70_MetaG_FD_148603 | JGI IMG/M metagenome (GOLD analysis project Ga0197143, IMG submission 148603) | Sediment microbial communities from Great Boiling Springs, Gerlach, Nevada, United States - GBS 70_MetaG | ecosystem: Environmental > Aquatic > Thermal springs > Hot (42-90C) > Sediment...
GATTATCAACTACTTAACACTATTTATTGGACAAAGTACCATTTATGTGCCTTGTCCAATAATTCTAAGAATAAGCCTTTTAAAAATACCCGTTTTTCGGCATTGAGGCTTTGCCCCCTTAATTCAAACTATAAAATTTTGTAATTTTATGATAACTCTTATTTTATCAAGTTTAAATATTCTATTTAAAGAACCAAGGGCATATGAGCTTTTATTCCCCTTAAAAAATCCTTATTTATTTAAAAGTTTTTATTTTACAATCTCTTTAAATTCAGATGTTTCTCAAAGTTCATTAATTAAACTAGATTATTTTCAAAAGGGAATTTTAAGTGATAGCACTTTAATAAATCAAAAGTTTATTTTCGGACAAAAGGGTGGACTTAATAATTTTTCTATTGGTTTTAAGAAAAATGAATTTCAAATAAATTTGAAAACTCAATTTAATGAAGTTCTATATATTGAAACAATTGAAGGAAATCAAATCCAAAATTTAGATTTGATATTTGGCAAAATTAGAGATACATTATATCCAGCAGATATTAACGGACTTGATAGGAGCATTATTGTTGAATATAATTTTGATTCACTATATAGAAGAATTGAATTATCTTCCGTGGGTAAATTTTCAATTTCTTCAAATCCAATTGTTTTTGAGATTGGTTATAAAAATTTTTTAATTTCATCTGAATTTAGATTTATAAGCCAAAGTGGAGATTTTATTGAATATGAAGCTAAGAACTTTTATCTTTCTTCAAGTCCAAATGTAAAGTTCTTAAATTGTTCTAATTGTAAATGGTTTGCTTATCTTTTTTCAACTCCAAAAATTCCTTCACCTTTTAAAATAAAAAGAAACTTTAATGTAAATGATAAAAGTCATCTTAGTTTTTCCTTAACTTATTTTGATAATAGAACAATTATAAAATTTGGCTATAGTCCTAAATTAAGAATTGAAGGTGAAATAAATGATGAAATCTCATATATTTATCAAATAGGAAGTGTTGTTGATTCAATAGCTTATGATAAAAGTTCAAATTATCTTTATGCTATAAGAAATGGTGATACGATTGAAATTTCAAATTATGCCTTGATTTATTTATTTTTCAACTATAAAGATACTACTTATTCAAAAAAATTTAACTTTTCATATGAAATACCTCAAAATATCATATTTGAATTCTATAGAAATTTCAAGTTAAAAAATGTTGATTTTTATTTGTTCTTAGGACAAAGAAGTTTATATAGTTTATACATTGGCTCTTCAATAATTCACAAATTCTATAAAAAAACACTAATTAATTATGGTTATTTATACAATAGGAATTTTCTTTTTGATTCTCATAACATTTTTATTAATTTTCTTGTTCCAACAGGTAGATTTTTATTTAGTTTTGGTTCTCATTTAACGATAAATAAAGAAGGTGAAGAAAAAATTATAAATTCACTACTAAAAAATTATTCTGTTTATTATGAGCCTTCAAATTATTTATCATTTGGTATAAATCTTCAAATAAGTTATTTAAAGTAGTTTAATTAAAAAATTGATTATCAACAAAAAATCTTTTGTATATTTCCTCTATATTCTTAAAGTAATTCCAGTTTAAACATTCTTCAATTTCATCTTCACTTAAATACTTTTTAATTTCACTATCGTTTCTTATAGCATTTTCAAAATTTTCTTTTTCAAATTGAGATATTTTTTTTAACCATTCATAAGCTAATTTTCTTGAAACACCCTTTTGAACAAGTTTTAATAAAAAAGGTTGAGTTAAATAAAATTTACCAAATTTTTCCATATTTTCTTTAATTCTTTTCTCATCAATAATTAAATTTTCAATAATATTCTTTGAAAGTTTTATAATGTAATAAACAGCTGATGTTATATCTGGTAAAATAATTCTTTCAACTGATGAATGGCTAATATCTCTTTCATGCCAAAGAGCAATATTTTCATTTATAGGTATTAAGTATCCTCTAATTAATCTAACAAGACCATTTATTCTTTCACTTCTGATTGGATTTTTTTTATGTGGCATAGCGGAAGAACCTCTTTGTTTTTCATAAAATGGTTCTAAAAATTCTCCAACTTCTGTTCTCATTAAAAGTCTTATTTCTAATGCTAATCTCTCTATATTTTCAGATAATAAAACAAGATTATTTACAACAAAAGCATATCTATCCCTTGGAATAATTTGTGTAGAAATGCTTTCAGGTTTTAAATTTAGTTTTTCCATAACTAATTCTTCAATTTTAGGACTTAAAAATGCAAAATTACCGACCGCTCCTGAAATTTTTCCATAGCTTATCTCTTCAATGCTTTCATTTAATCTTTTCAAATTTCTTAATGCTTCTGAATAGAAATTTAAAAATTTAATACCAATTGTTGTAGGTTCAGCATAAATACCATGCGTTCTACCCATAATTGGACTATATTTATATTTAATAGCCTTTTCTTTTAAAACTTCTATAAATTCTTCATAAGCTTTTTTTATTAAAATTAATGCTTCTCTAAATATAATAGCATTAGCAGTATCAATAATATCAGAAGATGTAAGTCCATAATGTAAGTACTTAGCATATTCTGAAATTTCTTCAAGTGCAATTAAAAAGGCAATTACATCATGTTCAACTTCTTTTTCAATTTCAATTTGTCTTTTTAAGAGCCAATTATAATCAATATCTTTTATATCTTCTTTTATTTTAAGTGCTTCTTTTGGAATTATTCCAAATTCAACTTGAACTTCAAGAACTGCTAATTCAACTTCTAACCATTTTTTAATTTTATTTTCTTCTGACCAAATTTTTTCAATTTCAGGTAAAAGGTATCTTTTAATCATTATGAAAATTTTAAACTTTAAAATTTTGTTTATGCTAAGAAGAATTTTGTTTTTTGCTCTTCTTATTGCTTGTTCGGAAAGTCAAGATATTGTAGATGCTGATTATATATTAAAAAATGAAAATAATTCAAAAATTATTTTAATTGATGTTAGAAATAATGAAGAGTTTAATAAAGGACACATACCAAATACAAGATATAATATACCCTTAGATAGATTGAGGGATGAATTTAAAAGTGGTAGAATTAAAATTTCAAAAGATGATACGATTGTAGTTTATTGTCAAAAGGGAATTCTATCACAAAAAGCTTATCAAATTTTAAAAGCACTTGGATATAATAATGTCAAGCATTATAAAGGAAGTTTTGAGGATTGGAAACTTAAAAACTTACCAATAGAAATGAATTTTAAAGAATGAAGATTGTTTTTTGTGGTAAAGGTGGAGTTGGCAAAAGCACTGTTTCTAAATTATATGCTGAAAAATTATCAAATAATAAAAAAACACTATTAATTTCAATAGATCAAGATCACTCACTTTCAATAATTTTTAATAAGAGTATAGGTAATAAAATTACTCAAATCAAAGAGAATTTATATGCTATTGAAATTGATGCACGTTTATCTGCTAAAAATTATATAAGCGAAGTGAAGGAAAACATAAGTGAATTTTTGAGTAAAAAAGCGCTTGAAGAATTTGAAAATTATTCAAAATTTCTTTTAGATTCAATAACCGCTATAAATACAGCTATAATATACGAAATTTATAAAATTCCAAAAAATTTTGAAGTTTTTATTATAGATACGCCACCATCTTATCAGTTTATTTCATTTTTAAGAACACTATTTAATTTGAGAAAAAATTTAGAAATTATATTAAAAGTTTATGAAAATTGGAAAAACATATCTGAAAATTGGGCAAATAAAAAACTTAAAAGTTATGAAAAATTAAAAGAAAAAGAAATAATTGCTCTTGAAGTTGAACAATTTTTTAAAGATGCCTATTATTACGTTGTCTTAAATCCAAATAAATTAGTTATAGATTTATCGTTAAACTTGAAATTTTTTCTTGAAAATTTAAATCTAAATTTTTCTGGCTTCATTTTAAATAAATATAATAATCAAGATATTAATCTTGAAAATGTTGTTGATAAAATAGAAATTTTAGAAACTTTTTCTTAGGGTGGGTGGGGAAAGATATAATAAAATAAATAGTTTTAGAATTATTGGACAAGGCAGAAACAAAAATTTTTTATCCTTTAAAATTTAATAATTATGCTTTTGAGTTTAACATTACAAAAAGAAGCTTTCAAAAAGGAAATCTCTGATGATAATTCTTTTATTTTTTCAATTTGAAATACCAAAAACTTCAAATTATGCTATTGTAAATGCTAATATTTTTTTAAAAGATAGTATTATCAAAAATGGAATAATTATTGTAAAAAATGGAAGAATTTACGATGTCGGAGAAAATATAAAAATTCCCAATGATGTCCTAATTTTAGATTATTCAGGAAAATATGTATATCCAGGATTTATTGAAACAATTTCAGAAATATCAAATGATACATTAAAGGAAATTGAAAAATTAAGAAATTTTGGATTTACAATTGTTCAAATTATTGGAAAAGATAGTATATTAAGAGGATTTACAAAAATTATTTTAACGGACGATAGTTTAAAAAAAATTTCAGAAAATTCTTATTTTGTTATTTCATTTCAAACTAACAAAGAAAAATATCCTGTCTCTCTAATGGGAACAATTGCTAAAATAAGGCAGTTTCTTTATGATAAAAATTTAAAAAATGTTTTATTTCTTACAAATAAAAATGAACTTAATGTTTTAAGAGCTCAAAAAATTGCTGATGAATTTAAACTAAATTCATTAATTTTTGGAACAAACAAAGAATTTAGGATTACTGAAAGCCTGAAAAAGAATCAAAATTTGATTTTGCCTTTGAAATTTAAAGATAGCATAAGTCAAGAGCCAAATTTAAATGAACTTATAGATTGGAAATTTTCAAGAGAGAATGCTAGAATTTTAATTGAAAATGGTTATTCCTTTGCTCTAAGTTCAAATGGAATAAAGAAACAAGCTGAATTTTTAAAAAATTTAAGAATATTAGCTAAAAGAATAGATGAAAACGAAATCATTTTATCATTAACATTAATTCCTGCTAAAATGTTAGGAATTGATAATAATTATGGCTCAATTGAAAAAGGTAAAATAGCTAATTTTACAATAACTGACGGTAATATATTTAGTAAAAATAGTTCAATATTTGAAGTTTGGATAAATGGAGTTATTTATAGAATTAGTAAATATCCAAGAAAGTTCTTTGGAAATTGGGAAGTAAAAATAGGTGATAGTACTTTTAGGCTTAGAATTTATAATGAAGACAAAAGTTTAATAGTTAAGGTAAATGATAAGGTTTATTATAAGGTTCATTTTGAAAATAATATCTTGAAGTTTGGTAATTATAAACTTTATTTTTCTGATGATGGTTGTTTAAATTGTAAATATATTTCAGAATTGGAAGAAGAGGAAGTTAAAAAAATTATTGATAAAGAAAATCCACCGAAAATTTATAAATCGTTTCCAACTTTTAAAACAATTTTAATTAAAAATGGAATAATTTGGTTACCAGATACAATTTTAGAAAATGCTGATATTTATATAAAAAATGGAAAAATTGTAGAAATAGGAAAAAATTTGAATTTTAATGCAGAATATGTAATTGATGCAACTAATAAGCATATAACACCAGGTATATTTGATGCCCATTCGCACATAGCAATAGACGGAGATGTTAATGAATGGTCAGAGTCAATAACACCAGAGGTTAGAGTAATTGATGTTATAAATCCTTTTGATATAAACATTTATAGAGAGTTAGCAGGTGGTGTTACAACTGCCCATATTATGCATGGTTCAGCTAATGCCATAGGTGGTCAAAATGTTATAATTAAACTTAAATGGGGATTTCCAGCAGATAGCTTAGTATATAGAAATAGTCCAAGAACAATAAAATTTGCTCTTGGTGAAAATCCAAAAAGAAGTAATTGGTTAGAGAATTCAGGTAGGTATCCAAGAAGTAGGCTTGGAGTTATTTCAATTATTGAAGATGCTCTTCTAAGAGCAAAAAATTATAAAGGAAAAAAGAATTTGAGAATGGAAGCTTTAAAAGAAATTTTAGATGGAAAAATTCAAATTCATTGCCATGCATATAGACAAGATGAAATGTTAGCTTTAATGGAAAGTCTAAAAAAATTTGGTATTCAAGTAAGGATGTTTCATCATGCACTTGAAGCTTATAAAATATCAAAAGAATTAAAAAGGGAAAATGTTTATATTTCTACATTTTCTGATTGGTGGTCTTATAAATTTGAAGCTTATGATGCTATTCCTTATAATGCTTTTATAACTACGAAAAATGGTGTATTAACTTCATTAAATTCAGATTCTCCTGAACTTGGAAGGAGATTAAATAGTGAAGCAGGAAAGATGTTGAAATATGGATTTGTGAAAGAAACAGATGTTTTAAAACTTATAACAATAAATCCAGCAAAACAATTTTCCTTAGATAAGTTTATTGGTTCTCTTGAAAAGGGTAAAGATGCGGATTTCGTAATCTGGAACGGAAATCCATTATCTCCATATAGTATTGTTCTTGAAACCTGGATAGAAGGAAGGAAATTTTTTGATAGAGAAGAAGACCTTAAAATTAGAAAGGAAATTGAATTATTAAAAGAAAAGCTAATGAATGAATTTAAGGACGAAGTATTTATGGGTGGCAAAAATAATAAGAAGGCAAAGTTTTAAGCAGTTCGCTACTTTGTCCAATAAATAGTGTTAAGTGATTGATAATCAATAATTTATAAAGATTTTAATGAAATTATTGAAATAAAGGGGGATTTAAGGGGGGCGAAGCTTTATAAGCCGAAGGCTTGAATATAGGGTGGGTGGGGAAAATAAAGAAATAATCGTAATTTCAGAATTATTGGACAAGGCAGCAGTTCGCTTAATCAAAGCCTTAAAATTTTAATCTATATGTATAATCCTATTAAAAGAAAAAGAACAAGAGAAGTTAAAATAGGTAAAATCGGCGTTGGTGGTAATAACCCAATTAGGGTTCAATCTATGACTACCACAAAAACAGAGGATGTTGAATCAACTGTTAATCAAATAATCCAATTATACGAAGCGGGATGCGAAATAGTAAGAATAGCAGTTCCAAGCAGAAATCATGTTCAATATGTTAAAGATATCGTAAGAAGAATTAATGGACTTGTTCCTATTGTAGCAGATATTCATTTTGATTACAAAATTGCTATAATGGTTGCTGATGTTGGCGTTAATAAAATTAGAATAAATCCTGGAAATATAGGTGGTTTTCAGAAAGTTAGGGAAGTTATATCTGCTTGTAAAGCCAATAACATTCCAATTAGAATAGGTGTTAATAGTGGCTCACTTGAAAGAGATTTAATTGATAAATATAATGGAGTTACCGCTGATGCACTTGTTGAAAGTGCTTTGAGATGGCTTGATTTCTTTGATAAAGAAGGGTATTTAAATGTTGTAGTTTCGGTTAAGAGTGCTATTGTTCCGCAGATGATAGAAGCTTACAGAAAATTATCGGAAAAAACTGATGTTCCGCTACATCTTGGTGTTACAGAAGCAGGAACACCAAAAAGTGGAATTATAAAATCCGCAATAGGAATAGGTTCATTATTGTATGATGGCATTGGTGACACTTTTAGAGTATCATTAACCGCTGATCCATTAGAAGAAGTAAGGGTTGCCTGGGAAATACTAAAAGCTCTTGGAATTAGAAGTAGGGGAGTAGATATTATTGCTTGTCCTACATGTGGTAGAACGAAAATTGATTTAATAAGCTTAGCTGAAAAAGTTGAAAAAGTTCTTGAAAATGAGAAAATTCCTATAAAGGTAGCTGTTATGGGCTGTGAGGTAAATGGTCCTGGTGAAGCAAGTATGGCAGATGTTGGAATTGCAGCAGGAAAAGGACAAGGTGTTATATTTAGAAAGGGTATTCCTATAAAAAGATTAAAAGAAGAAGAATTATTAAATGGACTTCTTGAAGAAATAGAGAAAATTAAGGAAGAAATGGGATATAAATGAAAATTCTTGTAATAGGTTCAGGTGGTAGAGAAAATGCTATTTTACATAAACTTAAATCTGAAAATTGTGATTTATATATAACTCCTGGAAATGGTGGAAGTTCAAATTATGCAAAAAGAATAAAATTAAATAATTTTGATGAAATAAAAAATTTTTGTCTTGAAAATAAAATAGATTTTGTTTTTGTTGGTCCTGAAAATCCAATAGCAGAAGGAATAGTTGATTATCTTGAAAGTTATAATATATTTACAATTGCCCCAAATTTGAAATATGCTTATCTTGAAGCAAGCAAAGGAAAAGCAAAAGAATTTATGAAAAAAAATAATATTCCTATTCCAAAATTTGGATATTTTGATAACTATAACTTAGCTTTGGAATTTCTTAAAACATTAAATCCACCATATGTAATTAAAGCTGATGGTTTAGCTGGTGGAAAAGGTGTTAGTATTGTAGATAATTTTGAAGTTGCAAAAAATATTTTAAAGGAGTACTTTGAAGGTAAGTTTGGTCAAGCAAGTAAAAAAGTTGTTATTGAAGAATTTATAGATGGTTTTGAAGTTTCTGCATTTATTTGTATGGATGGAAAGAATTATAAATTTCTGGGTTATGCAAAAGATTACAAAAAACTTTTAGATAATGATCAAGGACCTAATACGGGAGGAATGGGTTCATATACGCCTGTTCAAATAGATAAAAATTTACATAATAAAATTCTTAAAGAGATTATTGAAAAAACTGTTGAAAAAATAGAAGGTTATAAAGGTTTTTTATTTTTTGGTCTTATAATAAAAGAAAATCAACCTTATGTCCTTGAATATAACATCAGACTTGGAGATCCTGAAACGCAAGTTCTTTCTTTATACTGGGACTTTAAACTTTCAGAGTTATTCTTAGCTATTAAGGAAAAGAATTTAGAGAATTTTAAAATTCGTTTTAAGAATGAACATTTTGTAAATGTTGTTTTAGCTTCAAAAGGTTATCCTTTTGAATTTATTAAAGGTTATGAAATTAAAAATCTTGATAAAATAGATGAAAATGAAGTTATTGTTTTTCATGCAGGAACAGAATTTGAAGATAATAAATTTATTACAAATGGTGGTAGAGTTTTAAATGTAATTGGTTTTGGAGAGGATAGAGAACTATCAAGAAAAAGAGCTTATAAATATGCACAAATAATTGATTTTGAAGGAAAATTTTATAGAAGTGATATTGGGATTTAAACAATTTTTGAAAGGAAAATAATAAAAGCACCCCATATCGAAAAATGAACATACCAAATTAATGTCCACTTGTAATTTTTAATTAATAACCAATCTGAAAAAAATGGATTTGAATTCAAAATTACATTTATTAAAATAGCTATTTTTAAAGGTTTATATTTAATTATAAAAAAAATTACAAAAAGTGCTAACAAATCAAAAATTGGACCTGCTAAATAATACCCAATCAAGTTCTTAACATTTATTGCTTTTACATAAACAAATGGAAAAGGAAAAACATTAAAACCTATTCCAACAATTCTACCACCATTTAATATAGCAAATATCATATGAAATAATTCGTGAAAAATAAGAAGAATTACCATAAAAATAATAATTTCAATTAGCATATTCTTTCTTATAATTTTCAATTTTTTCATAAATTTCATTTAATCTTTCCTTATAACCTAAGTTTTCATAAGCTATGTATAATAAAGATAATGTCTCAATATAACCCCATCTTATTGGCCATTTTCTTCCATTTCCACTTTCAAATAAACTTATAGCTTTATTAAATTCTTCAATAGCTTTATTAGGATTACCTCCAAATACAATTGGTTTTACTGCATATACCAAACCAGTAAAATAATATAATCTCGGATTATCAGGTTCAGTTTCTAGTGCTTTTCTTAATAGCTGTGTAACTTTGGGACCATAAACAAAGCCCTCTTTTATATTAATTCCCGCTTTTAATGCATACAAACCTGCTAAAAGACCTAATCCATCAGCGAATTTTTTATCCATCTCTAAGGATTTTTTGATATATTCTATAGCTTCATTAAGATATTCAACTCTATTAAATTTATCTTCCATAAAAATTAAATTAAATACACATAAAGCAATATAATAATTTACAAACTTATCATCATAATTTAGTTCTTTAAATTCATTATAGATTTCTTCTAATTTTTTTGGACTATATTCTAAAATTGCTCTTTCAAAATCCAAAACTAATTTTGTGAATTTTTCTTCATTCATCTAAATCAATTTCAATTTTGGGCTTTCCTATAACTGCAACATTTATAACAGATTCAAAATTTGGATTTATATTTAAAATTTCATCTTCAAGTTTATAATCATTATATCCACCTATCATACACATGCCAAGACCTAATGCTTCAATAGCAAGATGTAGATTTTGAGAAGCAAATCCAGCTTCCATAACGGCAAATCTATAACCCCTTTCTCCATATTTAAGCATAATTCTTTCAAAGAAAATTGTCATTATTAAAATTGCACTTATATTTTCTGTTTCAATAGTATATTCTATGTAAAAAGCATGTTTTATATCATCGTAAGTTTTAAACTTCTCATTTATAAGTTCAAGTATATGTAAATCTGCTCTATAATGATAAACACCACTTTCTAAATCCGAGTTTAACAAAATCAAGTATATTTCCAAGGGATATAACCCTCCTGCAGAAGGAACAGTTCTATGGTCAAAAGGTATTTCATTATAAACAATTTCTGTCCAAGTTTTACCATATGTATAGTATAAAAATGTTGAAATTTCTTCCTTTGTCAATTTATATTGAATAAATTGCCTCGTGCTTTTTCTATTTTTTACTAACTTATCAAAACTTTCATTTATTTCAATTGGTTTTGGAAGTTCAATTATATTAGCATATGGATATGGTTTTATAGGTTTTGATATATTCCTAACCATTTGTGGTAGTAAAAAATAAGCTATATTTCTTCCAAGTATTTGAGAATCTAAATCATTCAATTTACTATTTTCGTGAAATACTAAAGCTTGTGAGTTTTCAATATCAAGCCTTGGAAATCCAATCCTATACTTATTTAGTATTTTATTTATATCCATAATTCACCCCCCTTTTATGGAAAAGGATATGGAAACTTATTTAATTGATGAAAATGTTTTCCAGTTAGTTCGTATATCCTTCTTGAACCTAAAAGTGGATATTTGTATTCCGCATGAATTGGAACAAGTTGAGGAGATATTACCCTAACCACATAAAATCCAAGTTCTCTAATATCAAGGCTTGTCATATCTTTTATTAAGACATTATAATGTTTCTCCTTGAAAATTTTTATAATTCTATGGATTTCACTTAAAATCTCATCTTTTTCTTTTAATTCTTTTTCATTTTCATTAAAATTCACTTCTAAATCTGGTTCTTTATTTAAATACTTACCAAAAGCAGGTTCAATATATTCTTTTTTTACGTTGTAAAAAGCCATACAATCATCAAAAGATTTAACATCTTCAAAGCTTGGATTCCATCCATTTTTTGTTCTCTCATCAATTAATGCCCTTATATATAAACCAACTTGTCCAACTTCCTTTAAAACTTTCTTTATAGCTAAACTATAAGTACCTCTACATGAAGTTGTACTAAATATACAATCACCGAAATCAGTCTTTATTTTTACAATAACCCAGATTGATGGTATCCCCAAATCACTAGTAATATCAATAAAATGAAACTCATAATTCGGAGGAAATATTTTTCTTATATAACTTTCAAGCTCTTTATTTATTTTTATTTTAGGGAGATCTAAATGTCCTGCCCAAGCTATCATAAATGCATCCCTTTCAATAATTTCATATAATCCATTTAAGACAGCCCTAAAAAAATTCACATGACCTGATAAGCCATTTGAAGTAGTAAAACCTATATTTGGCTCTTCCTCCAAAAATGGCATATATACAAGCTTTGCTGGATAAAGTTTGTATTCATTATTTGTTATGTCATAACAATATGTCCAGTGAATCTCCAAACTTTTATCTAATTTAATAAATGGAAAATTCTCTTGTTTGTATTGCTCTTCATGAAATAAAGATATTTGATTTATATCAATTGCTTTATCCTCTATTTTCTTATAAGAAGAGAAAATTAATTCATTTTTATTGTAAAAGCATGAAGAATATCTCTCAACAAGCTCTCCAAATGTTGAAAGTAATGCTTCATTTATAGTTAGACCACCACCCGAGCTCCTTAACGACATCCTAAAAGCTAAGGGTTTACCAACAATAATACTAATATCAGAGTTGATAGCTCCATAACTATGATAATAAGCATCACCATTTAAATAATCTCCACCACTTACAAACCTTGCTATCCCAGTAAATGAAGATAATATTTTAAGAAATTTCTTTAATACAACTTCTTCCATTAATCACCTCCCATCACTGAAAGATCAGGAATCCAAGGTAATGGTCTTAAACTTGTGTCCTTTGAGCAAATTAAGCAAGA
>Ga0197143_1002776_pt1 | contig 12430 bp, 11 predicted proteins | sample GBS70_MetaG_FD_148603 | JGI IMG/M metagenome (GOLD analysis project Ga0197143, IMG submission 148603) | Sediment microbial communities from Great Boiling Springs, Gerlach, Nevada, United States - GBS 70_MetaG | ecosystem: Environmental > Aquatic > Thermal springs > Hot (42-90C) > Sediment...
CGCAAAAGCTCCGCTCCCTACTTGGCTTGGCACCCGATGCCATTTTGGCTGGTGCCCGTGTAGTCATTGATCTGAGCACCTTCTATCAGGGTACTGCGCGGTTGGATGAATTGCCCTACTACATCGAACGCGCCAAAGAATTGGCCGGCGAGGGCAATGAAGTGGTGCTCACCGGACAGGCGCCCATCTGGATGTATTTGGCTATCGCTCACGCCCTCCACGGCAAGGCGCGGCGTCTCATTTACTCATCGCCCGTCACCGGCGAGGTCCTCATCTTCGATCATGATCCGTTTGGATGAAGCGACAGCAGCGAAGCAGGATGCTCAGCGAGGCGAGGAATACCGGAATGCGGTGACGTGAGAAACGGAGGTTGAAAACCAGGACTCGCTTGAAAGAGGACTGAGACATGATCATCGGGCTCTCGTCACAAATCCTGCTGGGCGTTCCGGGGCATCATGCGGAAGAAAGTTCTTTCGCACTTCCCTTTCGCATACCAGGATGAAAAAATCAACGTCGGCAGGCAGAGGCGGCCTGCTTAACGCCAAGGGGAGAAGCGAACAATGAGGACGGTGCGATTCCGAAGGAGCGTGATCACGGTCTTTTCCTTCATTCTTGCCGTCGCCCTCGTGGCTTCAGCTCAGGAGAAGGTGCTCACGCCGGAGCTCATCCTGAGCATTCGCTGGATCACCGATGTGCAGCTTGCGCCCGATGGGCGTCAGATCGTCTTTCAGGTCATGCGCACCCGGCGCGATGAGGAAGGTCCCGGCGCAGCGCTCGGCGAAATCTGGATGATGGCGACCTCGGGTGGCGAGCCTCGCCGTTTCACTTTCAACGACAAGAGCGATCGTGCGCCGCAATGGTCGCCCGATGGCCGATGGATCGCCTTCCTCTCTCAGCGCTGGGCTTCGCCGCACACGCAGATTTATCTCATCTCGGTGGATGGAGGGGAAGCGCGCCCTCTCACGCGAGCGGAGAATTCGGTCGTGGCGTTCCGCTGGTCGCCCGATGGTCGCCGTATCGCCTACACGGTCACCGATCCGAAGACGAAAGAAGAGCAGCACGCCGAGCGCGAAGGCCGAGATTGGACGATCGCCGACCGCAATTACAAGCACACGCGCCTGTATGTCGTGGATGTGGCGACGGGCGAGAGTCATCTCGTCACGCGGAGCGACATCACCGTACACGATTTCGACTGGTCGCCCGATGGGCGCGAGTTCATCGTGGCGGCTGCCGATACGCCGCTTGTGGATGATTCGTTCATGCGGGTGAAGCTCGTGCGCGTTTCGGCTGAGGGGGGCGAGCCGCGCCTTTTCGTGAAGACCGAAGGTAAGCTCACGCACCCCCGGTGGTCGCCCGATGGACGTTGGATCGCGTGGCTCGGCGCGACCTCTCTCGATGATCCTTATGCGGGCAGCGTCTTCGTCGTTCCAGCGACTGGTGGCACGCCGGAGAATCTCTTGGCCGGATATGAAGGCACGGCCGTTTGGCTCGGCTGGTTACCCGGCGCTCCGAGCACGGTAGTCTTCACGAGCATCGAGCGGCAATCGAATGCCCTGTACACGATCGCTCTGCCGGAGCGTCGCCGTGAGCGGATCGAGACAGCAGATCTTGTCTTCGGCTCGGCACCGAGCTTCAGCCGCGACGGTCGCCTGATGGCGCTCGCGGCCAACACGCCTCGGCATCCGAACGAGATCTTCTTCGGCCCAACCCGAGGTCGCTCGCTCACCCGCCTGACGACCTTCAACCCCCAACTGGCTGATGTGCGCCTCGGCGAGCAGGAGATCGTGCGGTGGAAGAGCGTGGACGGATGGGAGATCGAAGGCGTCGTCGTCAAGCCCGTTGGCTATCAGCCGGGTCGTCGCTATCCGCTCGTCGTTCAGCCACACGGCGGACCGGAAGCGGCCGATCTCAACGGGTGGCTCGGCAGCTATTCCCGCTGGGGGCAGATGCTCGCCGGTCGCGGCTTCGTCGTCTTCTATCCCAACTATCGCGGGAGCATCGGACGCGGCGTCGCCTTCGCCAAGGCCGATCATCGCGATCTCATGGGACGCGAATTCGAGGATATTCTGAGCGGGATTGATCATCTCATTCAAATCGGCCTTGTGGATGGAGAACGCGTGGGCATCGGTGGCGGCAGCTACGGAGGATACGCGTCGGCGTGGGCCGCAACCTATGCCAGCCCTCGCTTCAAGGCTGCCGTCGTGTGGATGGGCATCACCAACTGGTACAGCATGACGGGCACGTCGGACATCTTCTGGGAGAACTCGACCGTTCATTGGAATGCCATCATGTACGAGAACTTCGATCTCTACTGGCAGCGGTCGCCTATCGCCCACATCGCTCGAGCGCAAACGCCTGTGCTTCTCATTCACGGCGCCGCCGATCAGCGCGTGCCCATCGGTCAATCGCAGGAACTCTACACGGCGCTCAAGTGGAAGGGTGTTCCCGTGGAATTCGTCACCTATCCGCGCGAAGGTCACGGCGTGGCGGAAAAGGCTCATCAGTACGACTTCATGACGCGCGTCCTCGGTTGGTTCGAGAAGTATCTGAAGCCGTGATCTCGGCGCAGGTTTCGATTGCTGACCAATAGGAGCGCTTCGCTTGCATCTGACAGGCGAGGCGCTCTCTCGCCGGGGTCCCCACGCAATCCTCGAATCGCGTGGGATGCCCTTTGTGCATTGTCGTCGTGAGCGATGTGTCCATCGCGCCCGTGTTCCGCCCGAAGGCCGAAGCGGCGCGGGCAACCTTGCCAGCCATATTGTCGGGGGCTCTTGGAAGGTCGGATGCGTGCTATCATGATCCCCGATTCGAGCGGGAGGACGGCATATGACCGACGGCGAGCCGATCATTCTCGGCGCCTTGCTTCATGACATCGGCAAGTTTCGGGAACGAACGTTCGAGCCCGTGCCGGAGGAGGCTACCGTCTACAGCCATCAGGCGACATACAGCCACGAACCTCACAGCGCCCTCTTCGTGGACGAACACCTCAACCATTGGCCTGTGGATGTGGCAACCGTGCGCCGATTGGTCCTCCGGCATCATGCGCCTTCGCGTCGCGATGAGCTTGTGGTCTCGCTGGCCGATCGGCTCTCGGCCTACGAACGCGCCGAGGCCGAGGGCGATCGAGAAGGAGCGCGAGGCCGCCCCGAGACAGCACTGCGCGCGGTCTTTTCCCGCCTCTCCGGGGCAGGAGGCGATGCGGCCCAATATCACGAGATCTGCGAGCTTTCGTTCGACTCCCGTGCCGTCTTCCCGCGCCCTGATGCCGTGGGATCGGCGCCGGCTTATCGCATCCTCTGGCAGGCGTTCTCGCGCGAGGTTGCGCACGTGCCCCCGGCAGACCTTCGCACACTGCTCGCTCTCTTGCGGCGGTTCACTTGGGCGATCCCCTCGGATACGCGGCCCGATCTCATCCCGGATGTCTCGCTCTATCACCACGCGAAGACGACGGCGGCCATTGCCGCCTGTCTCGTCCGGGAAGAATTGAGCGAATCGGAGCTCAACGCCCTTCATCAAGCGCTGACCAATCGCGGGAAGGGCGCAGAGCTGACTTCGCATGAGCGCGAGCTTCTCAATCGGCCCGTGTGCGCGCTGGTGAAAGGCGATATCTCGGGAACGCAGGATTTCCTCTATCTGCTCACCAGTAGCGGAGCCGCTCGCGGACTGCGTGGTCGGTCGTTCTATCTGCACCTTCTCACCGAAGTGATCGCCGAATGGCTGTTGCGCCAGTTTCATCTGCCCTCGACGAACGTGCTCTTTGTCGGAGGCGGACATTTCTATCTGCTGCTCCCTTATCGGGAGACGATCGAGCGGTGGGACTCATGCCAGCGGCACATCGCGCGCGTGCTGTGGACGATCCATCGAGGCGATCTCGCCCTGCTTTTGGATTTCGTCCCGGTCACTCCTCTGGACTTCGTGGAAGAGGAAGCCGGAGGCAAGGCCTTCGCTGGCATCTGGGACAACGTCTCTCGTCGGATCGCGGACAAAAAGCACCGCAAATGGCGCGATCTCGGAGACGATCTGATGGAGCGCGAACTCTTCACGCCGCGACAACGAGGCACGACGGCCGAGGAGACCTGTCAGGTGTGTCACAACGACGGCGCACTTCAGATCGAAGACGGGGTGCGCAAATGTCAACACTGTCGGGGATTCGAAGAATTGGGTCGGTGGCTTCGCGATCCGACGCATCTGGTCCTCTTCATCGCTGACGAGCTCGAGCCACCGGTGCACAGCGATTGGCGTGACGCCCTGCGCGCATTCGGCATTGAGGCGCATCTCGTTCGTGAAAGGGATGAGCTGCCACGTCCACCGGCGGGCGCACGAGCGGCCATAGTCTACACGTTCGATTCCACGGATTTCCTGGACGAAAGAACCCGCAGCCGCTTCCGCTGGGGCGACCTGCCGGTGAGCTACGATTTCCGCCTGCTGGCCGATGCGACACCGCGGACGCGCGATGAGCAGGGTCGGGAGGTCATCGCCGAATTCGCCGATTTGGCAGCGGCCGCCCAGGGCGTAACATGGCTCGGCGTGTTGCGTATGGACGTGGACAGCTTGGGCGACGTGTTCAAACACGGTCTCGGCGCGCGGGCGACTCTCTCGCGCATGAGCACGCTCAGCGAATCCCTGCGCCTTTTCTTCGAGGGATGGGTGCCGCGCCTCTGCCGCGAGTATAACCAGTATGACCGAGGAGGACAGGACGCGCTCTATCTCATCTACGCCGGAGGCGATGATCTGTTTGTCGTCGGCGCGTGGAGCGTATTGCCGGAGCTGGCGCGGCGCATCCGCGAAGATTTTCGCCGCTTCGTCGGCGGCGATCACGTGACGCTCTCGGCGGGCATCGCCATCGAACACGCGAAGTTCCCGCTCTATCAACTGGCGGCAAATGCGCGACACGCACTCGAGGATCAGGCGAAGGAGCTCCGACGTCCGACCGGACGCGCGAAAGATGCGCTCAGCTTCCTGCGCACAGCCATGGGATGGGAAGACTTCACGAAGATCGCCGATTGGAAGGATAGGCTCCTAGAGATGCTCAAACCCGCGACGGGGCCGGCGCTGCCGCGCGCCTTCCTCATGCGGCTCATGGAGATTCACGCGCTCTATGCGGAGAATCGGGCTCGATGGCAGCGCGCCCAGCGACAGGGTACGATCACCCGAGATCAGCTCGAAGAATTGGTCCACTACGACCGATGGCAATGGCGATTGGTCTATCACTTGGGCCGTTTCGGAGAGCGATACAACGAGCATAAAGAGACGATTGACCGCCTCCAGCAGGCGCTCGTGCACGAGCACGAGGGACTCATTCGCTGGCTGCACGTGCTCGCCCGCTGGGCGGAACTTCTCACTCGGGAGGGATGAACGATGACACGAGGGAACCCATCGCAATCCGGTCGTTCTTCATCGCCGACGGCCATGCCGTCTCGCGAGGAGGTTCAACGGGCGATCCGCGAAGGAGGCCGAACGCTTGTCGAAATCGCCGAGCGGCTCGGCCCCCACTTGAAGAATGGCCGCCTCACAACCAGCCAGATCCGAAACATCTACGGGATGGTCAAGCAGATGGAGATCCGCGGATTTGATGCCAACGAGTTCGTCCTGCTCAAACCCAAGCTCGCCTATGCTGCCGCTCGCGCTAATGAGCAGGGAGCGCGAGATCTGAAAGACGTGCTGACCTGGGCCATAGACGAAGTCGGCGCCGACGCGACGAAGTTCGCCCGCTTTGTGGATTTCTTCGAAGCCATCCTGGCCTATCACCAAGCGGCGGGTGGCCGATGAGACACGGAGGAGGGGTATGCCGAATCTCACGCTTCGAGGAAAGGTCATCATCACCGGTGAGATCGAAGCTCTCACCGGACTGCACATCGGTGGAGCAGCTGCCGGATTGGACATTGGCGGCATTGACAATCCCATCATTCGCCATCCTGTCACGCGCGAGCCCTACATCCCCGGCTCCTCGCTTCGAGGGAAGATGCGATCGCTTCTGGATCGGCATTTTGGGAAGGACGCCAACCATTTCATCCAGCGGCGCGAGCCCGTCGTCCGCGTCCACGTGTGCGAGGACGAGCGAGAATATGCCGAATGCCCCGTTTGCCAGATCTTCGGCGTCACCCCAGGCGAGCGTGAGCGACGAGGATGGTCGAACCTGAGACCCGCGCGCATGATCGTCCGCGACGTTCACCTGGCTCAAGATCATGAAGCGACCGAGCGCTTGCGCCGGGCCAAGACCGACCTGCCGTTCACCGAAGTGAAATGGGAAGCCGCGATCGATCGCATCACCGCTGCAGCCGTGCCGCGCCAGAACGAACGCGTGCCGGCGGGAGCCATCTTCGCGCCTTTCGAGTTCGTCTACAGCATCTACGACTTGAACGGAAACGGAAGCGCCCGCGATATCGAGTGGCTCCGGTACGTCTTCAAGGCCATGGAGCTTCTGGAGGACGATTATCTCGGAGGATACGGCTCGCGCGGAGCGGGCAAGATCCGGTTCCAGAAGATCACGGTTCTCTTCAAGTCGCGCGGCTACTATGAGGGACGGCGAGACTCTCTTGTCCTTGCTGAAGGAGTAGATGATGTGCGTCAGCTTTCTCCGAGCGATTATGTCAATCGCATCCAAGCGGTGATTCAGGAGGAGCGATGATGCCTGCGCGTGTGATGTATCGCCTTCGCTTTCGCTCGCCGTTACATATTGGCGAGCGCGGTGTAGGGCTAGAGGTGACGCGCACGCATCTTCCGGCCGATACGCTCTTTGGGGCGATCTGCTCGGTCTGGCGAGAATTCTACGGCGTCGCCGCCCTTGGCCGCGACGTGCTCGATTGGTTCGCCGAAGATGAAGGCGGCGCAGAGCCCTTTTTCCTCAGCTCCGCCTTCCCCTTCGCCGGAGACGTGCGCTTCTTCCCGAAGCCGCTCGGGCGGATGGCGAGTGTGACCCTTCGCGAGGGGGATGAAAAGGCATTCAAGCGCGTGCGCTTTGTCTCCGAACGCGTCTTCGCGGCGATCATAAGTGGCGAGCCGATTGAGTTTCACAACTCGTTGTGCATCACCAACGGGACTGCGTGGGTGACGGAAGAGGAAAAGGCGCGTCTCGCACCGTGGACCGATGACGCAAGCGGCGACATCGTGCTCTGGAAGACAGCCGTCGTCCCGCGCGTGACGCTCGATCGCATCACGGCGGCGTCGGAGATCTGGCACTTCGGCGAGGTTCATTTCGCCGAGGGCGTGGGACTCTGGTTCGCCGTCGAGTTCAATCCCGATCACGGTGAGTCGCTGCGACGGCGACTTGAGGCCGTCCTCAGCGCGCTCGGCGATACCGGCGTAGGCGGCGAGCGCGGAGCCGGACGCGGTCTGTTCCATGTGGACGGTCCCACCGACGCCACCATGCCCGAAATCGGGGGAGCTGACCGATTCGTCACCCTCTCGCCCGTGTGCCCGAAAGACGTGGCCGAGCTCCGTCGCCTGACGGGCGAGGGAGCTGCCTACGAGCTGATGCCGCGTCGCGGCTGGGTGACGTCGCCCGAGGCCAGTAACCTGCGACGAAAAGTCGTATGGATGTTCGCCGAAGGTTCAGTGCTCGCAACGGCTCCCGTGCCTCGCGCCGGACGACTCGTTGACGTCACGCCCGATGTCTGCCCACACAAGGTCTGGCGCTACGGATATGCCTTTCCCGTAGGCATGGTGCCTTCGGCTCTTCAAAAGGAGTGAGGGCTATGGGAAGAATGCAATATACGCTCACCTGCCTCAGTCCCGTTCATGTCGGAACGGGACGACAATTCAGCAAATTCGACGGCGTTTATCGCGATCGGCGCTGGTACGTGGTGGATCTCGATGCTGTACTCGCGCGCGGCGTGGATGCCCATGCACTCGCCCGCGCTATGAACGGGCGCACGTTCACCTGGTCGGCGTGGCTCAACGAGCAGAGGATCGCGCCCTCGGAGGTCGCGGCGTATGATCTTCCATGTCCGCAAGACCCCGGAGACACTCCTGTCCGCGAAGCACTGAAGGATGCGTACGGACAGCCCTATCTACCGGGCAGCTCAATCAAAGGCGCCATTCGAACGGCCGTGCTCTGGCAGTTGATGAACGGCGATGCACAGGGGCGACAGTTCGCCGCCCACTATCTGCTGCTCTGCCTGAAAGCGCCAGAGTTGTTCACTGCGCTCCGGGAGCGTCGGGCGTTCGATCGTCCCGAGGAGCAGCTTGCTGTGATCGCCAAAGTCTTCGGCGTAGAAGAGCACGACGCTGTAGCGCTTCAGCGCACGCTCTATCGCATCTTGAATGTGGAGGAGCGCCGGTTGTCCGACACATGGCGCGCGTTCCAACAGAAGCTGGAGCGGCTCGGGCACAGCCGCGAATGGCTCGCACAGCCGGTCGAGCGCGCCATCCTCGGGCCGAACCCCAACCACGACCTTCTGCGCGCGCTTCGAGTGGGCGACAGCCATCCCACCGAACGCGACCGATTAGCTGTCGGCCTCGTCTGGACCTACACGCGGCGCGGCTCGCGGCTCGTCGAAAAGCGAGAAGAAGACGGTGAGTACAAAACCTTCGTCGAATGGCTCGTGCCCGAAACGACGCTCGCGTTCGATATCACCACCGACGATTTTCTCTTCACGGAGAGAGCCAATCGTGAGCTTCATTTTCGCGGGGCGAAAGAGCACGTGATCCGGCGGCTTGCCGAGACCTGCAGGGCATACGCGCGCGCCGTCATCATGGCAGAAAAGGCGTTCTTCCAAGAGCATGGCCTACGGCCGATCACCGACTTTTACGCCGAACTCGAAGCCATGCTCGATAGTCTCGCCGAAGGTGCGTTCCTCATCAATATCGGCTGGGGTGGCGGATGGGAGATCAAAACCGTGGGGGATCTCGTACGACAATCCCTCTCGCAGCGAGAGTTCGCCCGATTGCGCGCGCGGTATCGGTTGGGAGAGAATCCGAAGACGCATCGCCTCGATGCGGAAGGACATTTTCCCCACACGCGGCGCATCGCGTACGAAGGAGGCGCGCCAATGTGGCCGCTCGGATGGGTGAAGGTGGAACCCCAAAACAGCGTATGAGGATGGCTATGAGACGTCAGCAGAGGAAAACGACACGACGGATCGCGCGATCATCACGACCGGGCCAGGCCCGTCACGTCTTCGTGGCCGTGCTCGGTCAGACGCCACAGATCGTCACCGAGACGCTCTATGCGCTCATGATCGAGCGGCGCATCCCCGTTTCCGAGGTCTACGTCATCACGACCCAAAGCGGGGCCGAACGAGCGCGACGCGATCTGCTCGATCCGGAGAATGGTCAGTTCGTGGCCTTCTGTCGTGAGTACGGCTTCGATCCCCGCGCCATCGCCTTCGATGAGGCGCACATCCTGACGATCAAGAAGACGGCAAACGGCCGACGCGCCGGCAGGGCGAGAGGCTCGGCCGAGGACATCGTCCTCGAGGACATTCGCACAGTCGAGGACAATCGCCATCTGGCCGAACAGCTTCTGGGCATTATCCAACGGTTGACCGACGATCCGAACACGATCCTGCATGGGTCTATCGCCGGAGGCCGCAAGACGATGTCGGCCTATATGCTCCTGGCTTTCACTCTCTACGGGCGGGAACAGGATCGGCTCTACCATGTGCTCGTGCCAGAGCCTTTCGAGCACAACCCGCAGTTCTTCTTCCCTCCGCGGCGGCCTCGGGTGATCGGGATCGGCGTCGGACAGGTCGCTTCCACCGAGCAAGCGCGCATTGAACTGGCCGAGATTCCTTTCGTGCGCCTGCGGCCCTGGATTCTCAAAGAGAAGCGGCTGCGTCGCACGATCGAAGAGCAGATTCGCCACGTGCAGCGCGAGCTCGATCGTCAAGCCGAGCAGTGGGAGCCACTCGTCATCGACTTTGCGATCCGACAAGCGCGATTGGGCGATCGCGTGCTCCCGCTCAGCGGCGTCAAGCTCGCTCTCTTCGCCTACTTCGCCGAACAGCGCGCCGGGCATTCGCAGCACGCGCAAAAGGACGCTCGGATGTGCCCAGAGTGCTTTCAAGACTTCTCCAGCTTGAATCGTCCTCATTACCGGGAGCTCTGTCGAAGAATCGTCGTCGGAGATCCTGAGCGCGAATTTGAACTCTTTCCTGCTCTCTTCCTGAGCTATCGCTCCAAGATCAATCGCGCGCTCCGTCGCGAGGGATTCCCCGAGGAGCTGCAGATCGTCAACATCAGCACGACGTCGCGTCATGCGCGCTACGGGCTTCGGCTCGATCCCCGTCGCATTCGGTTTCATCCTTCTGCGGTGCCCGCGTGAGCAGGTGCCGCATCATTTCGGCTGATCACGCCTTGCTGTTTGACAATTCGCGAGCGAGTCCGCCATTGAGCGCCTCCTCGAAGAACGGAAACCTTGCCGGCAAGATGTCTCCCTCTTCCGCGGGCCGGCATTCCGCCCTAAGATAGGCGACATGATGAAAAAGATGAAAAAGAAGATAAGCATCACGCGAGTGCAGATCTCCCGCCATGCGGCCCGACGGTTGGCCGAGCGAGGGATCTCTCTCGAGGACGTGAACCTGGTGCTGAGGTTGGGGCGTCGGCTCCACCGCACCGGAGCGACGTTCTACTTCTTCGGACGGCGCCAGATTCCACGCGGTCTGGAGCGCGAACTGGAGCGCCTGGTGGGAACGACGCTCATCGTCGCAGATGGTCGCTTGATTACCGCCTATCGGAACAAGCGCGCGATCGCGAAGATCAAGAAGAAGCCCAAGCGCCGTTTTCTCCCTCTCGCTTTGTGGGCGAGCGCCGTCGGGGAGGGCTCCGTTTGGGGCCAGTGCGCCTGATGAGCAAGCGGGGCGTCGCCGCGTGGGCGACGCCCCCTTTGAGGGAGGGCCGAATGAGTTCGCTTTATGTGCTCGAACAAGGTGCTGTGATACGACAAGAGAGCGAGCGCCTGGTGATCTACCGCGATGGTGCGCGCGTGGCCGAAGTCCCGCTTCTGAAACTCGAACGCGTCGTCGTCTTCGGACACGTCCATTTGACGACAGGAGCCATCTCGGCTCTCCTGCGCCACGGAGTGGATACGACGTTTCTCTCCTGGCATGGGCGGCTCAAAGGTCGCTTGGTCGCTTTGGAATCCAAGAACATTCCCCTGCGCTTGAAGCAATATGAGCGGGCTCGCGATGAGGCCTTCGCAAGTGAGTTGGCCCGCCGAATCGTCCGCGCTAAAGTCCAATCGGCGCTTCGCGTGATCGCGCGCTATCACCGCAACCATCCGGAGTGGTCGGCTCCCGAGGAGACGCAAGAATTAGAGCGCCTGCTCAATGTTCTGGGACGCCCGCACACGCTCTCGTCCCTTCGCGGTCTGGAAGGGCAGGCGGCGGCCATCTATTTCCAGGCTTACGGGCGTATGTTTCGCCGCTCACTGCAGTTTCACAAACGTTCGCGGCGCCCACCCCAGGACCCCATTAACGCCGCGCTCTCGCTCGGGTATTCGCTTTTATTCGGCGAGGCCATAGCCGTCGTCGCCGCCATCGGCTTCGATCCGTATCTCGGCTTCTTTCACGCCCCTGAATATGGACGGTGCAGCCTCGCTCTCGACCTCATGGAGGAATTCCGTGCCGCCGTTGTGGATCGGCTCGTCCTCATGCTCTTCAACATGGAGGTCTTGCTGCCGGAGCACTTCACGGCGGCCGAGAAGGGCGGTGTCTGGTTCTCTCTCGAAGCCAAGAAGCGCTTCCTCCAGGAGTACGAAAACACCATGCGGCGCGTCTTCATCTCTAAACACGTGGGCCATCGCACCAGCTTCCGCCGATTGCTGCTGGAACAGGCCGAGCGTCTGGCCCGCGTCATTCAAGGCGATGGGGGATATGAACCCTATGTCGCCGAACCCTGACTATGCCGATCAAACGCATCATGTTCTACATCATCAGCTACGACGTCAGCGATGATAAGCGGCGCACTCAGATCGCCGAGATCCTCAAAGACTTCGGCACCCGCGTCCAGTACAGCGTCTTCGAATGTTTGCTGACGGAAGATCAGTTCACCATGCTGCTTCGTCGGCTTCGCCTCTCTATCGATCCGACGACCGATAGCGTGCGCTGTTATCGGCTGTGCCAAGCGTGCGTGGACGAGATCATCGTCGAAGGACGAGGGGATATCACGCAGGATGAGGATATCTATATTTGGTGAGCCTCATCCTTTTCCACGGCGCAGGGTGTGCCGATCTGCGCTTGAGAGGCCTGATGTTCGGGCCTTTGGAGAGGGGCGGAAACTCGATGTTGACTTTACCGCCTGGATGTGATAAAAGGGCGGTGGATTCGCCTGATGTCGGCTCGATGTTTGACAAGTTGTAGAGTTCTGGTCTTGGAGGGGGGAGTATCACCATGGAGCTAAGGTGTGAGAATGCAACATGTTCTCGGGAAAATGGCCTTTTCATGCCGCCCGATTGCGGGGGCTTATCTCGTGGGGGGGAACGGGGGTTATC
>Ga0197143_1002777_pt1 | contig 12422 bp, 10 predicted proteins | sample GBS70_MetaG_FD_148603 | JGI IMG/M metagenome (GOLD analysis project Ga0197143, IMG submission 148603) | Sediment microbial communities from Great Boiling Springs, Gerlach, Nevada, United States - GBS 70_MetaG | ecosystem: Environmental > Aquatic > Thermal springs > Hot (42-90C) > Sediment...
GTTCCTCTGTCTTTATCAATCCATAAGAAAGCATTACCCTGCCGAGCGTTTCACTCAAAAGGTTAGACCTTGAATAACCAATCATTCCATTTTTTATATAAAATTCCTTTTTTATTTTTTCCTTCTCAACAAATAAAACTCCTGTCCACTTTTTTCTGTCCAAATCCATCAAAAGGTAAGGAATTTCCCCCTCTCTTATCTCTCCTTTATTCTCCATAAAAGACCTTCCTGTAACACCTCCTTATCATGTTTCTATTTTTTTCTATTTCCTTGCTCAAGTCCTCAACCTTTTTTTTCATAATAGGTAGTATATTATCCATTACCTCTTCATTCAACATATCCTCCTCTCTTTGATAATAAAGCCTCAAAGCCCTTTCTATATCTCTGAAGAAAATGTATGCCGAGCTTAGATGATCCGCCATCTCTTTTTCAATTATTCCAGAATTTTTCAATTTCTCAATCGCAGAAATGGTAGATGGAGTAAAAATTTCGGGATTTTTTTCACAATGGACAAGCTGTAAAAACTGAACAATAAATTCTATATCCACTATCCCGCCATCCATAAGTTTTATATTATATCCCTTTTTCAACCCTGATTCCCGAATATGCATTTTTTTTCTCATTTCAAGAATATCCTGTCTTATTTTCTCCCTATTTATTCCTTTAAATATATAAGTCTCCAAAATAAATTTCAAGCGTTCAGAAAGTTTTTCGTTTCCGAGAATAACCCTTGCCTTCAAAAGCGACTGTTTCTCCCATGTTCTTGAAGAGGTTTTGTGATATTCTTCAAAAGTGGAAATAGATGAAACGAGTGGTCCTCCTTCTCCTGAAGGTCTCAATCTTGTGTCAACCTTATAAAGAGAACCCTCACCCGTAGGGGTTGTAAGAATTGATATGAATTTCTGGACGGTTTTCAAAACTTTTTCATGTAGTTCTTCTCCTTCATATAAAAATATCATGTCTACATCCGAATAATAATTTAGTTCCAGCCCACCATATTTTCCCATACCTACCACGAGCACTGGAATCTCCTCAATTTCCTTAATAGACTGGACAAAATTCTTACTTTTTTCAGATATTGCCCTCGCTATTCCCATGCACTCTCTTATCAATACATCTGCAAGAATTGAAAGTTTTAAAAATATATCTTGAAGTGGAATTCCCTTTAATAGGTCTTCTCTGAGAATTTCAAATGTCCATTCGTTTTTGAAACGAACCATAATTTCAAGACATTCTTCCAGGTCCCCTGCCTTTTCAATTCTGTTTTGAAGCTCCTCTCTCAAAGAATTTTCTGTAAATTCCTCATCAGAAAATGTCGGTTGAATAAAGCTCTCTATGAACCACGGATTTTTCTTTAAGAATGAACCTATAAAAGGGCTCTTTGAGAGCATATCAAAAATCAACTGGACAGCCTGAGGGCACTCGGAGAGAAAGTAAAGATAAGACGGTATTTTTAGTGATGAAATCAGGTCAATGAAGGCGTTGAGGGCATAAGAACAGCCCTCTCTTCCCTTCATTTCTTTTACAGCATATTCAAATATCTTTTTTACCCTTTGATATATATTCGGGGGATTTTTTTCTTTAACTTCGCGCAAGAATTTATCAAGAACTTCAATATCCTTTAATGAAAGGGTTGAAGTATCTATCTCCCCTAAGCGTGTAAACTTTTTAAAAAGTCCGTCAAATAAATCTGATACATTAGAACGAATAGAGGCTATTTTTTCAAGAAATTCCTCTCTCTCCATCCCCATTTTTTTTGAGATGACTGAAATGTCTTTATCTTCAAAGGAAAAGGCGTGAACCCTTATTTCTTCCTCCCACTGAAGTATGTTTTCTAATCTTCTAAGAAAGAAATAGTAATAACTCAGTTCTTCTGCTGTTTTTTTAGACAATATCCCCTCCTTCACCATCTCGTTTAAAACAGATATCTCTCTTTTTCTCAATGATTTGAACCTCCCTCCATATATGATTTGAAAGGTCTGAACAAAAAACTCAATCTCTCTTATCCCGCCTCTTCCAGTTTTTACATTCCACTCTTTCCCCTTTTCTATTCCCTCCTTTTCAAGTTCACCTTTCAGAAACGCCATCTCATCAATAGTTGTCCAGTCAAGAAATTTTCTGAACACAAAATACTCTATCGCCCTTTCAAACTCCTCGTTCTTCTGTGTAATTGGTCTCAACCTCAAAAGCGCATACCTTTCCCATGTCTGTCCTCTTGTGAGGTAATAATCAACAGCTGAAGAAACTGATGAAATAAGGGGACCAAATTTTCCGTATGGTCTTATATCCGTATCAATCCTCATGAGAAAACCATATTCACTTTTGGTAGTGAGAAAGTTAATAAGCCTTCTTACCATCTTTTCAGCAACTTCAGAAGAGTGTGAATCTTCGGTTATGAACAGGAGGTCAACATCTGAAGAGAGGTTAACCTCTTTTGAACCCAATTTTCCGAGAGCATATATGTAAAATGGAAATTCGCTTCCACGAAGTATCTCATATATAAACAGAATGATGGATTCATAGAGTGAAGAAAGTTCGCTCAATACCTGGATGTAATTTTCACAATCTCTCATCTCCCTTTCAAGAATTGCGATCCTTAAAAGTTCCTTATATTTATATTTTGTTATTTTTTTTATTATTTCTTCATCGTCCACCGCTATTTCGTTTTTCATCCTGTTTAAATGACCTTCAACTTTTATCCCTTGAGGTTTTATCTCGTTAAGGGAAAAAATTTCGTTTGGATTCTGTATTAAGAATCTCGTAAGAAAACCTGAAAATCCTGTAATCCATGCAAAATTTTTAAGCCCATAAGAAGTAAGTTCCCCTACTCTTTCCTCTCCAATCCTTTCAATTGCTGTCAATGTCCTTTCAGGGTAGGGTGAAAACTCGTTTGTTATTTCCTTTAAATTTTTATCCATTTTTGAATATTTTAACACCGATTGGCTGAAATTTCAGCATCCAATTATTCTTCTTATTGATTTAAATGGTCTTCTAATTATTCCCTTTTCTGTTATAAAGGCTGAAACATATCCACAAGGAGTTATATCAAAGGCGAAGTTAAAAACCTTTACACCATCAGGAAGAATTCTCTTCCCATTTATGATGCTTACCTCACTTTCATCCCTTTCTTCAATCGGAATTCCGGAACCATCTTTGAGACCCGGGTCAAATGTTGAAGATGGAGCTGCAACATAAAAGGGGATTTTGTTTTCTTTTGCAAGCACAGCAAGAGAATATGTTCCTATTTTATTGGCGAAATCTCCGTTCATAGCAATCCTGTCTGCACCTACTATAACTGCATTCACCATTCCCTTTCTCATCAAAAAACCAGCCGAAGAATCGGGAATTACTGTAATATCTACCCTTTCCCTTTTAAGCTCCCACGCTGTGAGCCTCGCTCCCTGAAGAAGGGGTCTTGTCTCAGAGGCTATAACCTTTATTTTTTTACCCTTTTCAATGCAGGTTCTTATTACGCCCAGGGCTGTTCCATATCCTCCTGTAGCAAGTGCTCCAGCATTGCAGTGTGTCAAAATCGTCCACCCATCCTTTATAAGTTTCTCCCCGTATTCTCCGATTTTTCTGTTTGCTGAGATGTCCTCCTGATGAATTTTTTTTGCCTCTTCTTCCAACCTTTTCTTCATTTCTTCAATGTCCATTGAATAATCAATCGCCTTCCTCATCCTTTCAACTGCCCAGGAGAGGTTGACTGCAGTTGGACGGGCTATCTTTATCTTGTTTGCAACAACATTAAATTTTTTTATAAACTCCTCCTTCTTTCCCTTGAAATTCCTTGCCCATAGCATAATTCCGTATGCTGCTGCTATTCCAATTGCCGGTGCCCCCCGGATAGCCATGTTTTTTATGGATTTAATAAGTTCATCAACATTTCTTATTTTTATGATTTTTTCCTCATAAGGGAGTTTCCTCTGGTCAAGGAGATAAAGGCAATTGCTCTTCCATATAACAGGGAAGATTTCCTTTTTATGAGACGCCATTGAGTTTTTTCTTCAAAATTTTCTGAAGAACTGTTGGAGAAGCATTTCCCCCTGTTTTCTTCATCGCCTTTCCCATGAAAAAGCTAAAAAGTTTCTTCTCTCCTTTTTTATACCTTTCAACCTCTTTTTGATTCTCATTCAGAACCTCATCCAGAATCTTTGATAACTCATCTTCAGAACTCAGCTGTCTATATCCTTTCTCCGCTACTATCTCTGCTGCTCTTTTTCCTGTTTCAAACATTTCTTCCAGAATCTCTTTAGCCTTCAGCCTTGACACTATTCCTTCATTAACGAGTCTTATAAGTTCTACCAGGTTTTCCGGAGGAACGGGGGATTTGTCAATAGATATTGACCGTTCATTTATGTTTTTCAGGAACTCCACCATAATCCAGTTTGATATCTCCTTTGGGGCATTGAAAATTTCAACGCATTTTAAAAAATAGTCTGCCAGTAATGGGTCTGATGATAGAATTTCCGTATCATATTCCGGAAGTCCGTATTCCTCCCTGAACTTTCTTCTTATTTCTTCTGGAAGCGGGGGCATTTTTCTCTTTATTTCTTCTATCCATTCCTCCGATATGAAAACCGGGATGAGGTCAGGGTCTGGAAAATACCTGTAATCATGTGCCTCCTCCTTTGTCCTCATAGGAAGCGTCACTCCTTTACCCGCATCCCACAGCCTCGTCTCCTGAATGACCTCGCCTTTTGATTCAATGATGTTTATCTGTCTCCTTATCTCAAAATCAAGCGCCTTCTCTATGAATTTGAAAGAATTCATGTTTTTGATTTCTGTTTTGGTTCCAAGGACATTTGAACCAGCGGGTCTCACGGAAACATTTGCATCACATCTCAAACTCCCTTCCTCAAGGTTCCCATCGCATATTCCGAGATAAAGAAGGAGCAACCTCAATTCTCTTACAAATTTTTCTGCTTCCGATGGAGTTCTTATATCTGGCTCGGTAACAATCTCAAGAAGGGGAATTCCTGCCCTGTTCAGGTCAACATAACTCCACCCCTTTCCTTCTTCATCGTGAATGAGTTTGCCCGCATCCTCCTCCATATGAACCCTTTTTATTCTTATTTTTCTCTCTCCATTTTCTGTTTTTATTATCAGGTATCCGTTAACGGCAAGGGGCTGTTCGTACTGAGATATCTGATAGCCCTTTGGAAGGTCGGGATAAAAATAATTTTTTCTTGCAAATACATTCCTTCTGTTTATCTCACAGTTTAAAGCGATTGCAGCCATAATCCCGAATTCAACAGCCCTCTTGTTAATCACAGGAAGGCTTCCAGGAAGAGCAAGGCATACAGGACAGGTGTTTGAGTTCGGAATGTCCCCAAAATTTGTAGAACATGAACAGAACATCTTACTTCTTGTTTTTAATTGTGCGTGAACCTCAAGCCCGATCACACCCTCATATTCCATGAAAATGGATTATACAAAAAAATAGTCCTTAATCAATTTTGCAACGGAAATCTTCATCTTTAGCAATTCGTTATCTTGACTTGTGTATTTTTAGGATTATACTTTAAATATGCGAAAGGTTTATCTGGACAATAATGCTACAACTCCCATTCATCCAGATGTGCAAAATGCTATAATGAAATTTCTTGCTGAAAACTTTGGAAATCCTTCAAGCATTCACTGGGCGGGAAGAGATGCGAAGAAAGCTCTTGAGGACGCAAGGGAAAAAGTGGCTGCGCTAATAAATGCAGACCCTTCAGAGATTGTTTTCACGGGAAGCGGGACCGAAGCAAATAACATGGCAATAAAAGGAATCGCCTTTCAGAATATTGAGAAAAAAGGGCACATAATAACTTCTTCGGTAGAGCATCCTTCTGTTTTAAACACCTGTAAATACCTTGAGAAGAAGGGGTTTGAGGTTACCTATCTTCCTGTTGATAGTTACGGAATGATTGACCCAGGGGATTTAAAAAAATCTATAAAGAAAAATACCATTCTCATCTCAATTATGATGGTAAACAACGAGATAGGCAACATTTATCCAGTAAAAGAACTGGTTTCAATTGCAAAAGAAAATAACATACCTTTTCATTGCGATGCTGTTCAGGCGCTTGGAAAAATTGAAGTAGATGTAAAAAAATTGGGAGTTGACCTTTTGAGCATTTCTGCCCACAAAATTTATGCTCCAAAGGGAGTTGGAGCCCTTTACATAAGGAAAGGTTTAAAAATTGAACCCATCATTACAGGAGGTCATCAAGAGAAAAACAGAAGGGGTGGAACGGAAAACATGATTGGAATAGTGGGATTTGGTAAAGCCTGCGAAATTGCAAAAAAAGAAATGAGTGAAGTAGCTGAAAGGGTGAAGAAGTTAAGAGATAAACTGGAAAAGGGGATAATGGAAAGGATTCCGGATGTAAAACTGAACGGACACCCCGAAAAAAGAGTTCCAACAACCCTTAATGTGAGTTTCCTTTATGTTGAGGGAGAATCCATCCTCCTCAATCTTGACCTGGAAGGAATAGCAGCATCATCGGGTTCTGCGTGCACATCAGGAACCCTTGACCCATCACATGTTTTAACAGCAATGGGAATTCCACATGAGGTGGCTCATGGTTCTGTTCGTTTCAGCCTTGGAAGAGACACAAAAGAAGAAGATATTGATTATGTGCTTGAGGTTCTTCCACCCATAATTGAAAAATTGAGGTCATATTCTCCTCTTTACAGAAAAGCAAAAGGAGGAAAATGATGTATAGTGAAAAACTTCTTGAACATTTTAAAAATCCAAAGAATGTTGGAGTTATAGAGGATGCAGACGGAGTAGGTGAGGCTGGAAATCCAAAGTGTGGAGACATGATGACAGTTTACATAAAAGTAAAAGATGAAGTTATAGAAGACATAAAATTTCAAACCTTCGGATGCGCAGCAGCAATCGCAACAAGTTCAATGATGACCGAGCTTGCCAAAGGGAAGAATATAGAAGAGGCTTTAAAGATATCTAAGAAAGATATAGCAGATGCACTTGATGGACTTCCTCCTATAAAAATGCACTGCTCCCTCCTTGCAGAGGACGCATTGAAAAAGGCAATTGAGGATTATCTCAATAAGAAAAAAAACAAATAAATGGAAGTTATCCCGCATCAGGAGGCAGGAAACCTTAACATACTCTCTCTGATAATAAGAGAACTCTTTCTTAAAAAAGGAATGCACATAGATGTGAATAAAAATTTCAGCGTGGGAATAAAGGCTGGAAAAATGGCTTCCACCCTTCACTTTAAAAAAGGGGTACTGGAAATAAAAAATGGAATCTCAAATGAAATAAATTGCCTGATTGAAGGAAGCCTTGGCACATTCCTTTCTTTTACTTCAAAAACTTCTCTTCTTCCATTTTTTAAAGGCGAATTAAAAATTCGGGGAAATCCTGTCACCCTTTTTCATTTTTTGAAAATTATTCGTTCTGTGTTGAGGAGTAAGTAAAATAGAGAGGGTTAAAGAAAAACTTTTGAACCTTCTTGGGAAAGATAAAGTAAGCATTGCTCCGGATGTTCTTTACATATATTCCTCAGACATGACTGAAAACGAACCCTCTGCACCAGATGTTGTGGTTCTTCCTGAGAGCCTTCAGGAGGTCGTTGAAATAGTAAAGATAGCAAATGAATTCAAAATTCCACTTATTCCCTTTGCCACAGGAAACAATGTTGGAGGGCTAACCATCCCTGAAAGAGGAGGGATTGTGGTGGACATGAAGAGAATGAAAAAAATAGAAGTGGACGAGGAAGAAATGTATATGGTGGTTGAGCCAGGTGTTACATTTGGAGAGCTCAAGGCTTATCTTGATAAAAATTATCCATCCCTTATTTATTCATATCCACTTGCCCCACCATATACATCAGTTCTTGCAAATGCAATTCTTGACGGTCTTAATAATTTATCAACGAGATATGGAGCAATGTCTGAATGGATTCAGGGACTTGAGGTTGTTCTTCCAGATGGAACAGTTGCAAAAATAGGAGGAAAGGCAGTTAGTGCTTCATGGTTTTCAAGGGCTCCACTTCCTGACCTCTGCGGACTTTTTATTTCCTGGCAGGGAACAACAGGAATTGTTACAAAAGGAGCATTAATGCTCATTCCTTCTTTACCGTTTAAAAAACGATTTCTTATTCTTACATATACATATTCATCTGCTTATAATCTCATAATGAAATACTCCAGAATGAGAGCCTTTGATGAAATTGCAGGTTTTTCCTGGGTTGCAGGAAAGATGTTTTTTTTAAGAGAAGGAAAAATTGAAAAATCCAGTGACGACCCTGAATTCATGCTCTTTGTTGAGATGAGTGGAAATTCGGAAGAAGAGATAAAGGTTAAGGAAAAATTGTTAAAGGGTGTTATAAAAAATTTGAAAGAGGAAGTTGAAGAACCCCTTGATGTAGAACTCATGGTTAAGGCTTTTCCGGAATACTCAAAATTTTCAGAATTCCCGACAACTCTTGATTTTCTCCTTGACAGGGGAGGAGGATTGACATGGGTCGGAAGTTATGGACCAAATAAAAAATGGATTGAAGGAGCAGAAGGTGGTTCAAAAATCCTTGAAAAGTATGAATTTCCTCCTCTCCTTGTATCAAGGTCAATGAAAGAAGGACACTATCAGGTTTTAAGATTTATCATACCTTTTAAAAGATATGATGTGGAGGAAAAGAAAATAGTGAGAGAATGCCTTAAAGAACTCGCTCAATTCCTTCTTGATAAGGGATATGTCCCATATAAAATGCCATCATGGCTTGCTCCTATCGTATGGGAGAGAGCTGATAGGGGATACTTAGAACTTTTGAAAAAAATGAAAATGGCGATTGACCCCAGCGGAATAATGAACCCACGAAAGCTCGGATTGTGATGAAGTCGCTTCGCTCCAATTTAGGCTTTAGGCTGAAGGCGGTAGGCATTAGGCTGACGAGATTATTTTTTTAAAATATAAAAAGTTGACGAAAAAAAAATTTAGAAGAGGAGAAAGGTCAAATTGGTAAGAAATCCTCCCCAAAAGGAAGAATATCGGACTGATTGCTTTCCAACCTTCCCTTGTCCCCGTTTACCCCCCTCTTTGAGAAAGAGGGGTAAGGGGGAGATCTTTTAAAACCCTTCCCCCACCTTCCCTTCAACCCCTCCCCAGCCCTCCCCTTTGTCCAAGGAGAAGGAGAATTACTTCGTGGAAGGAGCAGAGAAAAAAATTCAGATTTTCCTTACCCCCTTTATATCCCTCATACTTCCTACCCTTTTCTCTTCAAAAACTATCTCCACCCTATCTCCAATTTCTACCCCTTCAAGGGCATTCAAAATCAATTTGCCATCGGTGCCATCTATCTTTACAAGGGCAATCAATGAAGGCTTTTCAAGATAATTCTCATCAGAAGTAAGATAAACCTCTGACCAGCTTTCAACAATTCCCGACTTCGGAACCTCAAAATAATCCTCAATATCACAAAGGCATTCTTCACAATAGATTCTTGGCGGAATGTATCTTTTTCCGCATTCCGGACATTTTGAGGCAATGAGTTTTCCCTCTTTCAAAGATTGAAAGAACTTTTCTCCTGCAACTCCCGAGGTATATATGTAATATACAGAAATCTCTCCCTTCCATATTTTTATTTCCGTATTCTTCTCAACCTTCTTCATTATTCTTCTCCTTTCAATGGCTTAAAGTAAAGAATGTCAGTAATGGCTCCGATTCTTTCACTTTCCTTTTTCCAGACTGCCTTTACCCTCATTCCAACCCTTACCTCTTCCGGTTTAACCTCTCCAAGAAGGTGAAGAATACCAATCCCAGGAGAAGCCCCGTCTATTTCTATCACCGCAGGAATTTCCGGCTTCTCAAGTCTCCGCACATCCCAGCTTATGTAAGAAATGCTAAAGGTATTCACCCTTCCGGTATCCTTCAGTTCCACCCATTCATCAATTGGAACGAAACAGAATTCACAGAAAGCCCTGGGGGGTACAAGAATTCTTTCGCATTTTCTACACCTTATGCCGAGGATTTTACCCTCTTTTAATCCCTGTAAAAATTTTCCAACAGCATATCCTGAATCCCATGCATAAAGAAGCTTCGGACGATACTCTATCTTTACTATCCTGTCAAACTCCTCTTTCTTTAAATCCTTTCCCCTTACCTTCATTTTCTTCTCCTATATTCCAAGAACTACAACCGTTCCAACCTGCATGAGGTCACCCCATGCCTGTGCTACCCCTCTTTTTGGATTTCCAGGAACCTGTCTCTTTCCTGCCTCTCCCCTCAACTGCCAGAATATCTCACATAATTTCATAACTCCTGCAGCGGCAATTGGATTTCCCACGCCAAGAAGCCCTCCTGATGGACATACAGGTAAATCTCCGTTTCTCTGAGTGACTCCCTTAGCAGTAAGTTTAGGAGCCTCTCCTCTTTTGCATAGAAGAAGTCCTTCCATGTGATGAAGTTCCTTGTATGCGAATGGGTCATAGGGTTCAGCAACATGTATCTCTTTTGATGGCTCTTTAATACCTGCCATCTCATAAGCCATCCTTGCTGCCTTCTCAACATAATCTGGATAATAAAGGTCCCTGTTTGTCCAGAAAGAAGAATCAAGACACCATCCTATTCCCTCAATCCATACGGGTTTTTCAGAAACCCTCCTTGCTATATGTTCGGCGGCGAGAACTATTGCTCCTGCTCCATCGCTCGTTGGAGAAACCATTAGCCTCCTTACAGGCCATGCCATAATCTCTGAATTGAGGACATCCTTTACGGTAACCTCTTCTGCCACCTGAGCGGATGGATGGTCTAATGCGTTCTTCTTGTTTTTCACCGAAACAAGTGCAATTTCCTCCTCTGAAATTTTATGAACATGCATATATCTTTGCATTTCCAGGGCGAATATCCATAATAGGTTGACACCAAGGGGTCTTTCAAGGGTATGGTCGTATATGGAATTGAAGGCTGCCTGTGGATGGGGTTGACAGGATGACATTTTTTCCTCTGCCACCACAAGGCAGGTATCAAACATGCCTGAAGCCACCATATACCATCCGTGGATGATAGCAAAAACCCCTGAACCGCCTCCCACAAAGGACCTCATATAGGGTCTTTTAAATCCACCCGCTCCATCTGCAAGGTATTCCCCTTTCATGTGAACTCCATCAAAGGCATCAGGAGCAGTCGCCATGACGACACTCTGAATATCTTTAAATTTGAGACCGCTGGATGAAAGAGCCTCTTTGACCGCATAAAAGGAAAGTTCTCTTCCTGTTTCAAGAGCCCTTCTCATAAATTTTGTAAGTCCTGCTCCTATTACTGCTACTTTTCTATAAGGCTTCATTTTATACCCCTAAAACCAATGTTGCACCGCTTGATGTAGGAATTCCTCTCCAGCTCTGGACAAGTCCCACCCTCGCATTCTTCACCTGTCTGGTTCCACCCTCTCCTCTCAATTGCTTAACTACCTCAAAAATCTGATATAGAACTGTTGCCTCTGGCATTGAGCCAATGCCCATATGACCTCCTGATAGATTCACAGGAATTTCTCCATCAAAATCAAAAAATCCTTCTTTAAGAAGTATTCCACTCTCCCCTTTTTTAGCAAGTCCAATTGCCTCAATGTGTTGCAAAGCTTTGTAAGAAAACATATCACATATTTCTACCAGGCTAACTTCTTTTCGTAAGTTTTTAATGCCAGCCATTTCAAGGGCTTTCTTCGTTGAAAGTTCAGCATAAGAGGCTCTTCCAAAATCCCTTGAATCAACATGTGGTTCTCCTGTAAAGAAGCTTATCCCCTCTATCCATACTGCATCTTTTTTCAAAGATTTTACAGCGTCCTCCCTTGCAAGGACAACGACTACTGCCCCATCAGCCTGTGGAGCTATATCAAGCTCTTTTAAAGGAGTAGCAACTTTTCTTGAACTTAAAACATCTTCAATTGATATCTTGAAAGGATAAGCTGCTAACGGATTAAACATGGCATTTTCCTTAAACCTTTTCACCACTTCAGCACAATCCTCTTCTTTAATTCCGGTTTCATAAAGGAATCTCCTCATCTCAAGTCCTGCAAGGAAATATGGATGAAGTCCTGTCCACCTTGTATAAAGTGGCTCAAGAGCCATTTCTTCTACCTTACCCCTTATTACTATGTTTGAAAGCTTGCTGTGTGCCTCTACTACTCCAATTTGAAACATCCCGGTTCTGATCTGCATAAAAACAGATGCTATCCCGTAAAGACCATCCCCACAAATAGTGTGAACGGGTTTTAAAACAGCTCCTAACTGGTCGGGCACATATTCGTCAAATATGCTCACCCCTTCGTTGAAGTCCTCGGAAAGGCAGACGAAGGTATCAACCTGTTCAGGGTCTATCCCTGCTTCATAGTATGCCTTTTGAGCCGCCTCAAAAATCATCTCCCTGTAAGAAACCTCCGGGCTTGCGCTCCTTGCGGGAACTGCCCCTATCC
>Ga0197143_1002781_pt1 | contig 12393 bp, 7 predicted proteins | sample GBS70_MetaG_FD_148603 | JGI IMG/M metagenome (GOLD analysis project Ga0197143, IMG submission 148603) | Sediment microbial communities from Great Boiling Springs, Gerlach, Nevada, United States - GBS 70_MetaG | ecosystem: Environmental > Aquatic > Thermal springs > Hot (42-90C) > Sediment...
CATCAACTCCAGTTATTATCCCTTATTTTCAACTTACAGGAATTCCTTCTGCTTCGCCATTTTTTGATACTATACCCCCTCTTGGGAAATTTTATGTAAAGGGTAAAAAGGTAAAAGAAGTGGAAGAGGAAATAAGAGAAAAATTGAAGAAAAAATATCCTGATACAGATGTAATTGTAGAATTGATTTCCTTGGGAACGAGAGTTGTGCATTTAGTGGGAGATGTTCCATATCCAGGATATTATACAGTTTCACCTTTAACAAGAATAACAGGCGTTCTTGCAATGGGAGGAGTTTTTGAAAATTCAAAATTAAAAGAAGGAAGAGTATATCTTGTAAGGAATGGCAATAAAATAGAAATAGAGATAAATAAATATATTGATGAAGGAGATTTGGATTCAAACCCTTATGTAGAAAATGAAGATATAATTATTTTCAAAAGGAAAAAGAAATGAAATTTATAGATTTTTTGAAAGTTATAACAAAATGGAGAAAAATTTTATATTTTAATATTATCTTTTTAACCTTACTTTCTATAATTCTTGCCTTTACCCTTCCGAAATCTTACTTAGCAACAGCAAGTTTTATACCAACAACATCTTTTGTTTTACCATCAACACATCTTGAACTTTATTCTTACATAGGAATAAGACCAACACCTTCAAGATTTGGAGAGGTTATAAGTATAGGGGATATATTTGCAAGTTTCCTTAATGAAGAAAAAGTTAAAAAAAGAGTGATAGAAAAAACAGATTTAATGGAAAAGGAAAAAATTAAAGATTTAAAAAAAGCCTTTGAATGGCTAAAAGAACATGTTAAAGTAAAAACAAATCCAGAAGGAATCATTAGTATCTCTGTTTCTACAAAAGATAAAAATTTTTCTTGTGATATAGCAAATGCCTATATAGAAGCATTACAAGAAGTTACAGAAGAACTTTATTATTCCTATACCAAGTGGAAAGCAAAATTTCTTGAAGAAGCAATGCTTGAAGCAAAAAATAGGGTTATTAAAATTGCGGATTCTCTTGCCAATTTAAAAAAGAAATATAATATTTTTATAATTGACAGAGAATATACTTCAACTTATGGTATTTATTCGGATTTAAAAAAACAGGAAATTGAAACAGAAATTGAATTAAAAACAATTTTAACCTATTCTCCACCTGATAATCCACAAGTTCAAAAATTAAAGGAAAAACTTTCAAATATAAGAAATAAAATAAAGGAATTAGAAAATCCTTCAAAACCTCTTGGATTTGGAGGAGTTTTGGGTTCTCCTATCCAAAAACTTCCTGATGTTTATTCTCTCCTTTTAAGAACAGAAACAGAATATAAAGCAATGGAAGGAGTTTTTAGTTATCTTTCACAAGAATATGAAAAGGCAAAAGTTGAGGCAACAACAAAATTGAATATTATAAATGTTTTAAGTAGAGCAGATCCTTTACTTGTTGAAAGATTTCCAAAAAAGGGAATAATAATATTAATGGGAATTTTTATTTCAACGATTTTTGGAATTTTACTTTGTTTTTACTTTGAATTTCTTGAAAATATTGAAAAAATGGAAGGATTTTCTGAAATAAGGAAATTACTAAGAGAATTTAAAAAAGATTTAAAATTTAAAAAAAGAGAAGATTAAAACCTAATTTCAAATTCAAGACCAGTTGTTATTTCTCCTTTTCTTTCCCTTTTTGAATATAAAGAAAATCTTGGATTTAAAAAATATTTTATTAAAAATTCATCTTTATAAAGGGATAAAAAATCATGTTGATATTTTATATAAAGATTAGGTGAAACGTAAGTGCCAAAAGTAATTGAAGGAGAACTGCCACTTATTAGGGAAAATTCTGCTATCCTTACCTCCTTTCTAACCTGGATTGAAAAAATTTTTTCTCCCATTTGAATTCCACGCATACCTATTTCAGAAAAGGGTTTTATACCCATTTCCCCTAAGGTAAGAGCCTTTATTAATGTGCTTTCATCAAAGGAAATTGGCTCTGAATAAAGTTTAAAATCTGGCTCCTTTAAGTTATTTTTTATTTCAAGAATTATTTTAACATTTTCACCTTGAACTACATAAGGCATTTCCGCCCTTAAAGAAATTTCAGGAATAAATTCCTTTTCTCCTTTTAAAAACATCTTTCCTTCCTTTATATCAAAAACATTACCTATATAGAAAATATTTCCTCTTAAAATTTCAAGCTCGCCTTCCATATAATAGTTAATCAAATCTTTTTTTGTAATTCTCATCTCCCCCTTCATTTCAGCATCTATCCATTCATTTAAAATAAAAACTTTTCCATCACTTTTAAATAAAAGGTCAAGAAAAATTTTACTGGGTGAAGATGAAGTTTTTTCTTTTCTGAAAACAGGCACTATAAATGCTTCATCAACTCTTAAATCTGAGAAAAGTTTTATTTTATCTTGATCTATAAAAATTTCAAATTTCCCAGATGCTTTTCCTTCCACAAATTCATAAATTAAAGGAACCCTTTTTAAATTTAAAGAAATTTTAAAACCAGAAAATTTACCCCCTTTAAAATTTCCCTCTAAATAACCTCTAAATTCACCTTCTCTTGAATATCCGTTAATTTTCCCTTTAATTTTTTCATTATCTATGTTTAAAAATAAAAAGGATTTATGAAAAGGAGAAAGGGTATAAACAATTTCTCCTTCACAATTTTCAAGTAATAAATCACCTCTAATTCCTTCTTCATTAATTTTTATATTTGAAGAAATAAAACCTTTATTAAACTCTATAAATTTAAAATTAAAAAATTTCTGTATTTTTAAAATTTCTATCTTATTAGTTACAACTTCAAACTCATAATTTTTTAAATTATAAACAAAACCATTTATCTTTAAATCTCCACCTTCTGCATTACCATCTATATTTAATTCTATCTTATCTTGGTTACCCTTTACAGAAATTAAAAAATCAGAAATTTCTATATCGTTTAATTTAAAATTATAAGGTTTAGAGTCAAAAGTCAAATCAAATTTATCCCTATTTCCTTCAAATTTTAAATTGAAATTGAAAATTCCCGAAATCCATAAATTCTCCCTTAATTTTAAATTCTCTATATTTACATTCTTTGAATCTAAAATTAATGTAAAGAAATTATTTTTTATATCAAAATATATATCTGAATTTATAAGTCCATTAAAAATTTCTATTTCCCTTAAGGTTGCTTCAACAATATTTTCTTTAAACTTTATATTTATTTTACCAAGGGAATCAGAAAATAAATAATAATTTTTATCTTTAAAAAGAGTCCCGTTTATTTCAAAATTTCCTGCAAAAGGGATATGCGTACCCGCTTTTATAAAAAAGAACGTATCTTCCCTTTTAACATTTAAATTTATTTCACCTATAAAGAAATTTTTATAATAAAGGGAATCTAAATTAAAGGTAATGAAGTCCTTTTTTAAATTTTCACTTCCTATTGTGAACTCTACTTTTGGAATCAAAAAGTTTTTATATCTAAATTCTTTTAAATTGCCATAAGCAACAAAAACATACTTTTTATCTTTTTTTTCATATATTCCAAGGATTTCTCCATAAGATTTTACGAGATAAGGCAGATCATTCTCTTTATCTAATTTAATCTTAAATCTCATTTTTTCTGGATATAAACCTTTTACACAAAATTCTAATCCCTTATATTTAAGATTTAATGTTTCAATTTCTGCTGTTTTTTCTTTAAAAAATAAGGAAAATTTACCAAATCCATTTATTTTATTAAAATTATCAAAATCTAAATTATCAAAATAAATTTCTGATTTTAAAAAATTTTTGGTTATTTTAACTTCATTTATAATTTCAAAATTAAATGAATGCCCTTTAAATCCATAACTTCCTTTTATAAAACTTGCAACTTCTATATAAATTTTATTTAAATCTTTAAAATTTTTTATCTTTCCAGAAAAAGAAATTTCACCTCTTTTTTCCCTTCCTTCAAAATAAACTATATCAATATCCTCATCTTTAATTTTAATTTTACCTTCAAAATCTTTAAAGAAAAAATCATAAATTCTTGTATTTTTTAATTTTAATTCAATATAAGGATAATAAACTTCAATTTCTCCTTGTGTTTTAAAAATTTCATTTTCTAAATTTATTATTTTAAAATTCTGTTTCTTAAAATTACCGTCAACAATTACCTTTAAATAAAAGGGATATGGATAAAAAGAATATAATTCTAAGAGAGAAAAGAAATTCATTTTTTTAGAAAATTTAATAAAACCTTTAATTTTTTTGAATTTATAAATTTTATCTTTATTTTTGAATTCCAAAAAATCTATTTTGAAATTTTCTATAAAAAAATAGGGTAATGAAAATTCTTTCTTTCTCTTGTCTTTTTCTTCTTTTACAAAAATATTTTGATTAAATACAAAGGTGTCACAAGATAAATTTTCTATGCTTTTTTTCATAATGAGAGAGATAAAATCATAATTTAACCTTAAATTTTTTATTAAAAATATATCTTCAACTACTATTTTTTCAAATTTTAAACCTTTAAAAATGTTTAACTCGTACCCTTCTATTTTTACTTTTTCACCCCATCTTTTATAAAGAAAACTTACAATATCCCTTTTTGCTTTTGTATAAGCATAAAAATATGAAATTATAAAAAGGAAAAGAATAACCAAAAATATGAATGAATATGTTAAAAATTTTTTAAAGAATTTCATCAAATTTTAAAATAAGGTCGGGAATTTTTTCGGTAATTTTTTTAATATCTTCAAACAAAATATGGTCTTCAAGAATTATTTTGAAATCTTCAAGGATAAATTCATAAATATTTTGTAAAAGAGTTGGTAATTTTAAATTTTTCATATATATTGCCCTTAATGCACAAATTAATTCAACTATTAAAATGCCTTTTAAATTTTCAAGCATTTCAAAAAGTCTTAATGAAGAATTTGCACTCATACTAACAAAATCTTCCTGATTTAAGGAAGTTGGTAAACTATCGCTACTGTGTGGAAAAGAAAGAGTTTTGTTAAGGGAAGCAAGAGCACTTGAAAGGACATGGATAATCATATATCCTGAAGAAAGACCCTCATCCTTTGCAAGAAATTTTGGTAAAATATTTTCATCAACTCCCATTAGTTGAAATATTCTTCTTTCAGAAAAATTACCAAGAATAGAAATGAGTATCGCCATAATGTCTGAAGAAACTGAAATTCTTTGACCATGAAAATTTCCACCAAATATTACTTTTTTATTTTTTATGATTGGATTGTCAATTGCAGCATTCATTTCAGAAATTATTATTTTCTCTAAAAAGTTTTTAAATTCTAAAATAGTTCCAAATATCTGTGGAATACACCTTAAAGTATAAGGGTCTTGAATACTTTTTCTCAATCCAATTTTTTTATACCCCTTTAAAATCTTTTTAAAAATTTTTGAAATAAAAATTTGTTCCTTTGAATTTCTTATTTTTCCAAGAAAAGGCTCAAAAGATAAAATATCACCATCAAGGGCAATAAAAGAAAAATTTGAAGAAAGGATTGCAAGTTTAAATAAATTTTCAAATTCAAAAAAAGAATGCATTAAAAGGGATAAAGAAAATTGAGTTCCATTTATAAGGGCTATTCCCTCTTTTTCTTTAAGTTTATAAGGTTTTACACCTTTTTTCTTCAAAACCAGATAAGCAGGTAAAATTTCTTTATTTTCAAGGACATAACCTTCACCAATAAGAGAAAGTCCTATAAAGGATAAGGGAGCAAGGTCTCCTGATGCTCCAACAGAACCCTTTAATGGAACAAAGGGAATTATATCTTTATTTAAAAATTCAACCATTTTTTCTATAAGTTCAAAACTTACACCTGAAAAACCTTTTAAAAGTGAATTAACTCTTAAAAAAAGGGCACCCCTTACCACTTCAGGTGGTGCTGGATCCCCCCATCCTACTGCATGGGTTCTTAAAATATTTTCTTGAAATAAAATCATCTTTTCCTTTGGAATAATTTTATCAGCAAGTTTCCCAACTCCAGTATTTACCGAATAAATTATTTTACCCTTATTTAAAAGTTTTTCAAAATCTTCTCTATTTTTTCTTACACAATTTTCTAATTCTTTTGAAACTTTTATTTCCTTTTTAAAATAAACAACTTTTTTATAAGTTTCTAAATTGACCCCTTTTTTATCAATTTCAACCATCTTAAAATAAACTCATTTGTTTTCTTTCTTTAATTTCCTTTTCTTCAATTTCTTCATCTAATACATATATTTTACCATAAACACCATCATATCCTGGAATTTTCTTTACTTTATCTTCTCTAACATTTTTTATTCCTTTCGCAACTTTAAAATTAAATTTTTTTTCTATTTCTTCAATTGGAACATTTAAGAGTATTTCCATTTCATTTCCAAAATATAAAACCATTCTCATATATTCATTCCTCACCTCTTTTGTTTCCTTACCAAAACCTATTGCTTCTGATATTATCTCATCAAGTGGAACCAAACTTTTATAAGGTATAAATTTTTCTGGTTTCTCATCTTCTTTTCTTTGAGATAGCATAATAACCCTGTGTAAAACACCTATGGTAAGAGGCTTTTCGCAAACAGGACATAAATACCCATTCTTTTTTGTTTCCTCAGGATGTAACGAAACATTACATTTCCTGTGACCATCGTAATGATATTTACCTTCTTCAGGATAAAATTCTATTGTAAACAAAAATTTTTCATTATCCTTTTCTTTAAGAACTTCTTTTATTTCAAAGTAATCCATCCTTTCTTTAAAATAATTTGCTTCTCTTCCTATTCTTGAAGGAGAATGGGAATCGGAATTTGAAACAAGGGAAAATCTATCAATCTCTTTTATCATCCAATTCATTTTTGGGTCAGAAGAAAGTCCTGTTTCTAATGCAGTTATTTTTTCTGTATATTTTCCAAAACATTCATATATACTATCAAATCCTGAATTTGAACCATAAAGAGAAAACCAAGGTGTCCATATATGTGCTGGAATTATCATAATTTCTTCAGAAATTGAAAGAACCAATTCCATAAAATTCTCTGCATCAATAGAAAGAATTGGTCTTCCATCACTTTCTAAGGAGCCATATAAAGAAATTTTTTTATTGAATTTATCAACTTTTTCAAAATCAGGAAAACATAATAAAATATGTATTTTCCTTGTCTTACCATATTTTGAATACACTAAACTTACTTCACCTGAAAGAATAAAATCAACCCCATTATATTCAAAAAGACCTTTTAATCCACTTTTTAATGTATTTTTTAAAGTTTTTAACCATTCAGGATGAGTTATATCACCTGTTCCAAGAAGATTTATACCTTTAATTTTAGCCCATTCAGAAAGTTTTTCAATGTTCATATCAGAACTTGTTGCTCTTGAATACTTTGAATGAATATGCAAATCTGCTATATACATTATTTTAAGGCAACGACTACCATTCTTATTGTTTTTTCATCTATTTCCTTAAAGGTCTTAAAATCAAAAAAGTAAATTTCCTTAAAAAAGCATTTCTTTAAAATCTTTTCTATCTCATCAGGAAAGTATGCCTTTTCCTTATGAACCTCTTCTATTAAAAAACTCCCATTTTCTTTTTTAAGATGTAAAAGAAGTTTTAAGGTTGATATTCTATTTTCTTCATCCCATTCATTTTTCCATATTGAATATAAATTGTCCACTTCTTTAACTGTTACCGAATTACTCCAGATTTCTTTTAATGAATAATAGGTATTCATATCAAATATAAAAATCCCCTTATCTTTAAGAATATTTTCTACGTTTCTAAAACATTTTTCCATATCTTTTATATCAAGAAGATAGTTCATGCTATCAAAAAAGGAAAAGGCAGCATCAAATTTATCTTTTAAACATATATTCCTCATGTCCATATTTAAAAGAAAGGCATTTTTTGAATTTTTTAAATTTTTTTTAGCAACCTCAAGCATTTTTAAAGAAAGGTCAATTCCAACTACATGAAAACCCATTTCTACAAGATATTTTGTAGGCACACCTGTTCCACAAGCGATATCAATTATTTTTTTAGGGTATCTTCCAAAAAATTCACAAATTTTTATAAAATATTCCACCCACCCCTTATAATCTATATTTTGCATTAAAGTATCATAATAAGGTGCTATTTTATTAAAAATTTCTCTCAATTTTAATTATAATCTCCTTTTAATAATTTTTTCAAATTTTTCAAAAAATTCATCAATTTTTGAATAATCTATTATAAAAGGGGGAGAAAGAGCAAGAACTTGAAAATTTTTTCCTTCAAGAATTGTTAAAATTTTTTCCTTATAAAGCAGTTCTTTCCATATTTCTTTTGCTTTCTCAATTTTAACTCCTATAAGAAGTCCTTTCCCCTTTATATTTTTTATAATTTTATATTTCTCCTTTAATTCATAAAATTTTTTAAAAATATAATCTCCCTTTAAAATTATTTCCTTTTCAAAATCCATTTTTTTTAATTTGTCCAAAACTTTAATCGCAATAAAGGAAGAAAAAGGATGTCCTCCAAAAGTTGAAGCATGAAGCGTTTCCTCTAAATCTTTTTTCCATGCCTCCATAATTTCTTTTTTACCTAAACATGCTGAAAGTGGGAAGCCAGATGCGATTCCTTTCCCAATACATATTATATCAGGTTTTATATTAAACCATTCAAAGGCAAAGATTTTCCCTGTTCTTCCAAGACCTGTAAATATTTCATCAAGTATAAGAATTAAGCCTTCTTTTTTACATATTTCATACAAATCTTTTAGAAAAAATGGAGGAGGAATATTTATCCCACCCCTTACCTGTATTGGTTCAACTATAACTGTGGAAACAGGAAATTCCCTTATTATTTTTTTAATTTTATAGATGATTTTTTCTGCCTGATTTTCGTTTTCAGGAAAAGGAAGAGTTTTTATTTTTTTATAAAGAAAGGGTAAAAAAAATTTTTTTTGAAATCTATCTGTAATAGATAAAGATAAACCAGTTAATCCATGATAGGAATTTTTAAAGGAAATTATATATTCTTTTTTTGTATAAAGATATGCAGTTTTTAAGGCAATTTCAATTGCTTCAGAACCGGTATTTAAAAAAATAACTTCATAATCTTTTCCAGCTAATTCACATAACTTTTCAGCAAGTTTAACCCTATAAAAATTACTGAAAAGGTCAGAAAGTCCATGGATTAAAATTTCTTTATTTTTTATAATATCTTTAAAAATGAAATCGGGTGAATGTCCAAAATTCATTACTCCAAAAAAGGAAGTCATATCAAGATATTTTTTCCTTTCTGTATCCCAGAAATAAACTCCTTTTGCTTTTTTTAAAAATATATGGGGAAAATCCCTTATTTTCAAAAACATTGCGGGAGATTCATATTTAAAAGCAATTTCCTTTAAATTCATTCTATATCAAAATCCTTTAATCTTTTCAAACACCCCTTTTCTCTTATTAAATCTTCTGCCATCTTTCTTATTTTTAATAAATCAGGGTCATTAAATTTTTTATAAAGAATATATATATAATAAAGATTCTCAAGTTTAGTATAAAAGGCAGAATTTTTAAAGGACCATTCAAGATATTTATTTATCAAATCTTTACCTTCTTGCGTTTCACCCATTACATACTTCAATTTTCCTTCAACATAAAATTTATAATATTTATCTTCTTCAAATTTTAAAATCTCAATTTCATCTATCTTTTTTAATGCTTTTTTTGCATTCTCAATTTCACAAAGATTTATAAGAACATCTGCTTTTCTTAAATAAAAAGAGTTAATAAGCCTTGGTTCCATTAGTTCAAATATCAATTCTTCCAAATTTTTAAGAGATTCATAAATTTTTACCTTATCTTTTTTCTTAAAATAAAAGGATGTCAAATTAAATAGAGAGGTAATCTTGGCTTCCAATTGTGGAAATTTATTATTCAATTCAATCGATTTATTATAACATTCTTCGGCTTTTTCAAGATCGCCTTCAAATATTTCATAAAATATTCCCATATTGTTTAAAGAATATACCTTTGTAGGAAAATCAACAGGAAAATTTACAACCTCTTGAAAATGTTCAATTGATTTGAAATCGCCTTGAAAAAGTTCAATAGAACCAATGTTATTGATAATAGTCAATATTCTTTTATCATCCCTTATTTTTTTTAAATAAGATATACTTTCTTCAAAAAAATTTTTTGCTTTTTCCAATTCCCTTTTTTTAAAATACAAAATTCCTAAAAAACTATAAATTCTTCCATACATTAATGAAACAAAATAATCCACAGATTTATAGATCTTTCTTCTTACTATTTTCCATGGGTCCTTCTCAAAATCGGGTTCAAATCCATGCATTTTTTCATAATCTTTTACTTTTTTAAGTAACTTATTTGTTTCTTCTATTAAAATATCTTCATTTATATTGATATATTCCTTATTTATTAAAAGAAAATATTCTGCTAAAATTAAATCTTCATCTTTCAGTTCTTTTATAATTTTTTTAAGTATTTCAATTGAATCTTTACATTTTTCAACAAGATTTAAATAAATTGCTTCACATAACATAAATTCAGGAGTTTTTATTATCCCTTCCCTTTTTAATTCTTCTAAAAAATCTTCTATAATTTTAATTTTACCCTCATTAAAAAGCTCAATAACTATTGTTTTTAAATATTTACCGCATCTTAAATGGTCCCTTATCTTTATTGCATGATAAAGAGCATTCTCAAAGTCACCTATACCTTCAAAATATTCAGCAGCACGCATATGTATCCTGAAAAATAAATCATAGCCAAGAGGAAATTTTATTAATTTTTTATCAAGATAGGATTTTAAAAGTCTATGAAAACGAAAATTTAAAATACCTTCTCTCACTTCCTCTATTATAGGGAATCCTCTTTCTTTCAACTTGTTTATCATCGTTTCAGAATTTTCACACCCAAAAATGAAATTTATTGCATCATAATTACCCTCTCTTAACTGTCCTAACAAAAGTAAATTTATTCTTTCATCATCATTTAAGACTTTAAAAATTTGTTCAAATAAACCATCTAAAACATCAGAAAATTCTATAAGAGAATTAATCTTTTCCTTTATCCCCCTTTTATCTTTAAAAAATAAAAGACAGGGTAAAATCCAGCCATCAGTTTTTTCTCTTAAAAACAAAGCATCTTCTTTTGAAATCTCCTGAGAAAAAATACTACCTATATAAATTATTTCTTTCCAGGATAACTTAAAAAAATCTTCACCTATAATACTCACCCCTTCTCCAAATTCATAAGGTAAATTTCCTTCAATTATAAATTTCGCAGGTAAAATATTAGAAATAGGCAAAATAACCTCATTTATTATCTTAGAAAAATTTTCTCTTAAATAATAAAAATCAAGAAATATAAAATATGTATTAGGAGGTAAAAAAATATTTTCTTTTTTTAATAAATTCAAAAATGATACAGAAATATCTTTTATATCCAATAAAGAAATGGTTTTCTTTAAATTCTCTGAAAATTCACTTAATATTTCTAAAAATGAAATTTTAAAATTATCTATATCTTTATCTCTTTCATCAACTTGAATAAATATAGAATTATATTTCTTATCTTCAAAAAATTTCAAAAGCATAGTAGTTTTTCCATAACCGGGTGGCGAATAAATATATATAACATTTGATTTTGCTTCTTCCACCTTTTTCATCGTATCTTTGAAAACTAAAATATAATCATCGGGCAATCTTAAAGTTACTTTTCTCATTTTTTAATTATAACATAGATTTCTAAAAATAAGCAACAAAATTTAAATTAAAGTTATTCTTTGTTTTTGTTTTTTGCCCAATTTTTAAAAAATTTATTAAACTTATTTCAAAATTATCCTTAATTCTTTTTGATAAAGAAATTCTTTCCTCCATTCTCCATTTTTCTATTTCATAAATAGAAATGTTTGAAAAGGGATTTTTAACATCCTGAAATATAAAGGATATTTCATTTTTTATATCTATATTAAAAAGAGAAAAACTTAAAGAAGGAATAAATTCAAAATAGTTTTTATGCATAACTTTTTCAAAATAAATTGGAGATAACCTCTTTTCAATTCCATAATTTAAATTAATTTTTAAACTGCTTTTATAAAAATCCCTTTTAATTCCCGTCAAAAACTTATTCCCCCTTTTTTCCATCCTTATCCCCTTCTCTTCCCTTTCCAAAGAATAATCGTAAGAAAAACCCACTTCAGGAGTTAAATTATTCATTTCTTTTTTAAAATTGATGTTTGATTCAAAGGAATATGTAAATAAAGGATTAAGGTAATATTCTTTATCTTCAATTTTTGTAAAATTAGTATAAAAATTTGTATTTATGGGAAGTTCTAAATTTAAATTCAGAGAATAATTTTCATTTTTAAAAATATTTTTTTCATAAAAATTTTTAT
>Ga0197143_1002782_pt1 | contig 12390 bp, 8 predicted proteins | sample GBS70_MetaG_FD_148603 | JGI IMG/M metagenome (GOLD analysis project Ga0197143, IMG submission 148603) | Sediment microbial communities from Great Boiling Springs, Gerlach, Nevada, United States - GBS 70_MetaG | ecosystem: Environmental > Aquatic > Thermal springs > Hot (42-90C) > Sediment...
TCAAAGCCCTTGCTTGACAGGCCTCCTGGCCCCGTGCTACCCTTCTAAAGGCCGGGGGCGGCTAGCTCAGCGGAAGAGCGCTCGCCTCACACGCGAGAGGTCGTAGGTTCAAGTCCTACGCCGCCCACCAGCTCCGAGACCCCCCACGGAAGCGTGGGGGGAAGCGCTTTGTTCCGAGAGCCGGTCTATATGGCGGGGCTTTGCCTTTGACTGAGAGGCCCTCTGGATACGCCTTCTTCGGCGGGCTCGCGCTTTCTGATGGCGGGCTGCGTGTCCTTCCCCTGGACCTTGGCCCGGGAGAGCGGGTAGGCTAAAGGGCATGTACGAGGGGAAGATCCTCTACGAGGGCCTCACCTTTGACGATGTGCTCCTCCTGCCCGGCTACTCGGAGGTCCTGCCCAAGGAGGTCTCGGTCAGGACCCGGCTCACCAAGAGGCTTTGGCTCAACATCCCCATCCTCTCCGCGGCCATGGACACGGTGACCGAGGCCGACATGGCCATCGCCATGGCCCGGGAGGGGGGGCTTGGGGTCATCCACAAGAACCTGTCCATAGAAGCCCAGGCGGCCATGGTGCGCAAGGTGAAGCGCTCCGAGGCGGGCATGATCCAAGACCCTGTGACCTTGCCCCCCACGGCCACCCTCGAGGACGCCGAGCGCCTCATGCGGGAGTACCGCATCGGCGGCCTTCCCGTGGTGGACCTCTACGGGAAGCTTCTGGGCCTGGTCACCAACCGGGACCTCCGCTTTGAGCGGGACCTGAAGCGCCCCGTGACCGAGGTCATGACCCCCAGGGAGCGCCTCGTCACCGCCCCCCCGGGCACCACCTTGGAGGAGGCCGAGGAGATTTTGAGGCGGCACAAGGTGGAGAAGCTGCCCCTGGTGGACGAGGCCGGGCGGCTACGGGGCCTCCTCACCCTCAAGGACCTGGTGAAGCGCAAGCAGTACCCGAACGCCGCCAAGGACGCCCTGGGCCGCCTCCTGGTGGGGGCGGCGGTGGGGGCCTCCAAAGACCTCCCCGAAAGGGCAGGGGCTCTGGTGGAAGCGGGGGTGGACGTCTTGGTCCTGGACTCGGCCCACGGCCACTCCAAGGGCATCCTGGAGGCCCTCGCCTACCTGAAGGAGACCTTCGGGGAGAAGGTGGAGGTCATCGCCGGGAACGTGGCCACCCGGGAGGGGGCGAGGGCTTTGGCGGAGCGGGGGGCGGACGCGGTGAAGGTGGGCATCGGCCCCGGCTCCATCTGCACCACCCGGGTGGTCACGGGGGTGGGGGTGCCCCAGATCTCCGCCATCCTCGAGGCCGTGGCCGGGGTGGAGGGGCTGGACGTGCCCATCATCGCCGATGGGGGCATCAAGTACACCGGGGACGTGGCCAAGGCCATCGCCGCCGGGGCCCACACGGTGATGCTGGGGAGCATGCTGGCGGGCACCGACGAGGCCCCCGGGGAGGAGGTCCTAAAAGACGGCAGGCGGTACAAGCTCTACCGGGGCATGGGCTCTTTGGGGGCCATGAAGCAGGGCTCCGCCGACCGCTACTTCCAGGACCCGGGCAAGGGAGGGGATACCGAGGCCAAGAAGCTGGTCCCCGAGGGCATTGAGGGGATGGTGCCCTACAAGGGGCCGGTGGCGGACGTGCTCTACCAGATCGTGGGAGGCCTGAGGAGCGCCATGGGCTACGTGGGGGCCCCCGATATAGAAACCTTCCGGAAGAAGGCCCGCTTCGTGCGCATGACCATGGCGGGGCTCATTGAGAGCCACCCCCACGACGTGGTGGTCATCAAGGAGGCCCCCAACTACTCCCGCTAGGCCCCGTCATTCGCCAAAGAGCTTCTTGAAGGCCTCCCCGCTCCCCTTTTTGCGGGCCAGGCGGTAGGTGCCTTCCTTTTCCTCCAGTTTTCCTTCCTCTACCAGGGCCTTCAGGGTGTCCATGAGCTCTTTTTTGGAAAAAGGCTCCCCTTCCTCGTCCAGGTAGCGCTCTATGTCCTTGAGGCTGGCGAAGCGGAGGGCCTCCACCGCCCGCATGACCCAGGCCTTGCGGTCCATGGCACCATCCTACCCCGGGGGCTTTGGCATCCTTGAGGGGTGGACCCTTACCGGGAGTACCAGGACTACGTGATGGCCTCGAGGCTCCTCATCGCCCTGGGCCTTTCCCGGGAGGTCCTCACCCTCTCCCAGTACGCCCGCCTGCGGCTTAGGCGCATGGAGCTTGCCAGGAAGGGGGCGTGGGGGGCTTTGGAGGGCCTGGACGAGCGCCTCCGCTACGGATTTTGGACCAACCCCTTGAGGCTCAGGGAGTTCCTGAAAAGGGCCCCCGCCGCCCCCTACCTGGCCTCCCCGGAGGCCTTTGAGGCCCTCCTCTTCCCCGAGGAAAGGGCGAGGCTCCTCTACCCCAGGCAGGCGGGGGAGTACTACCTGGGCTTCCTGCGCCTTCCCCACCTCCTCATGGACCCCGAGGGCTTTGAGGAAGCCCTAAGGGAGCAGGAGGCGAGGGCTTTGGCCCTGCCCCTTTTCCTCCAGGCCTTTCACCGGGTCCAGGGGCCTTAGTGGCCCTTTTCCCATTGACCCCGCTTTGGGCGTGGCGTATAATCGTGGGAACGACGCGCATATCTTTGCCTCCCCTAAACCCCTTGTCCAAAGAAGGAGCCCGAAGATGACCTGGAAGGAAGCCTACCCGGACATCCCCCTAGGCCAGGAGGCCTGCGGCATCATCGCCGTGGTGGAGAAGAGCGGCAGACCCTCCCATCGCGTCGTGCGGCGCACCCTGGAAAGTCTCTACCGTATGGCCCACCGCGCGGGGGCCATCCGCGGCGAGGGGGACGGAACGGGAATCCAGACCGACATCCCCCGGGAGCTATGGGCGGCCTTCCTGGAGCGGGCGGGGCACGACCCCAGGCTCGCCTTCAATCCCCGCTTTTTCGTGGGGCACTTCTTCGTGCCCAAGGGGGAGGAAGGCCGCTTAGGGGAGTTCTTTGAGCTCCTTAAGCGGGAGGGGCAGCGGCTTGGCGTGCGCCCCATCCACTTCCAGAGGGGCGAGGTGGTGAGCGAGGTCCTGGGCCCCGTGGGGCGGCGCACGGAGCCCCTTTTCCTCCAGGTGGCGGGGCTTTCCCCGGATGGGGACGCGCCCCTTTGGGAGCTGGGGCTCAAGCTGGAGGCCCAGTTCCCCGTGCACGTGGTCTCCCTCTCCACCTACAGCGTGGTCTACAAGGTGCGGGGGGCGGCGGAGCTTCTAAAGCGCTACTACCCGGAGCTTTCCCGCCCTGAGTTCAAGAGCGCCATCGCCCTGGGCCACAACCGCTACTCCACCAACACCCTCTCCACCTTTGAGCAGGTCCAGCCCTTTGGCCTTTTGGGCCACAACGGGGAGATCAACACCATTGAGCGCCTGAGGCGGGAGCTGGACTACCTGGGCATCCCCCGCACCGGGGGGTCGGACTCCCAGGACCTGAACCGCATGCTGGAGGGCCTCATCTACCGCTATGGCCTCACCCTGCCCGAGGCCATGGACCTGGTCTTCCCCCCCATCCTGGGGGAGGTCAAGGGCCTGGCCCCGGAGCTTCAGGACCTCTACATGGCTCTCCGCCAGCGCTTCGGCCCCCTGGCCCAGGGCCCGGCCGCCATCGTGAGCCGCCACCAGGACGAGGCCGTCTTCGCCACGGACGCCATGGGCCTGAGGCCCCTATGGCAGTTTGAAACCCCCTACGAGATCGTCTTCTCCTCGGAAAGGGGGGTCTTCAGCGCCGAGGAGTTCGTCTCCGAGCCCAAGCCCCTGGCCCCTGGGGAGAAGGTCTACCTGCGCCTCACCAAGGAAGGAGCCCAGGTCCTTCCCTTTGACCGCCACCAGCGCCTGGTGCTGGAGCGCCTTTCCGCAAGGGCTCCTCTAGCGGGATACCGGGCCCACCTCCAGGGCCCCCTGCGCCAGGCCCCGCCCCCGGTGGCCGGGGGCAGCGAGGCCCAGGTGGAGGAGAAGCCCGCCCCGCCCCCCTTGGGCCTGGAGCGGGCCTTCGGTTGGGACCGCTGGGACGGGGCTTACCTCGAGGCCCTGGCCAAGACCGGCAACGAGCCCATCGGCTCCCTGGGCTACGACGGCCCCCTGGCCGCCCTCAACCCAGAAAAGCCCAACCTCTCCGAGTTCTTCAAGGAGACGGTGGCGGTGGTGACCAACCCCGCCATTGACCGGGAGCGGGAGATTGAGCACTTCTCCACCCGCACCCTCCTGGGCCGCCGCCCCCTGCCCCATGGCCGGGGCGGGGGTAGGGTGGAGGAGCTCCTTATCCCCATCGTCCTGGAAAGCGACCAGGCCCTGGCCGAGGCCTTCGGCACCCTCACCCTGGAGGAGGTGAGAGCCCGCTTCCAGACCGCCACCCTCGTCCCCCAGTTCGCCGTGGAGGAGGGGCTCCTCGTGGGGCTAAAGCGCCTGGAGGAGGCGGCCATAAGGGCGGTGGAGGCGGGGGCCGAGGTCCTCATCCTCTCCGACCGGGAGGCCTTCCAGGGGGGGGTCTGGATTGACATCGGCCTGGCGGTGGCCGCGGTGAACCGGGCCCTCCTGAAGCGGGGGCCGGACGGGGTGGCCTTGAGGCGCAAGACTTCCCTTCTGGTCCACTCCGGCGGGGTGCGGAACCTGCACGACGTGGCCTTCCTCCTGGGCCTGGGGGCGGAGGCCGTGGCCCCCTGGCTCATGGAGGAGAAGGCCCGGGCCCTGGAGGGGAGGAAGGGGGTGGCGAACGTCCTCGAGGCCCTGAGGAAAGGCCTGGAGAAGGTCATCTCCACCATGGGCATCCACGAGCTCAGGGGCTACGGGAAGATCTTCAGCTCCCTGGGCCTCAAGCCGGAGCTGGCGGAGTACTTCGGCACCCGGAACTTCCTGGGCTCGGAAAGCGGGGGGTACGGCTTCTTGGAGCTGGAGCGGACCCTTCTGGAGCGGGAGGGCTTCTTCCGGGCGGAGAAGGTCATGCCCGCCAAGGACTTCCGCTTCAACCCCAGGATCTACAAGGCGGCCCAGGAGGTGGCCACGGGCCAGGCCCCCTACAGCCACTTCCAGGAGAAGGTGCGCTCCCTGGAAAGGGAAAGCCCCGTGGCCGCCAGGCAGCTACTGGAGGTGCGCTTCCCCGAGAGAAGCGAGGTGGCCCCGGAGGAGGTGGACCTCTCCGTGAAGGGGCACTCCCTGCCCTTTGTCATCAGCGCCATGAGCTTTGGCTCCCAGGGGGAGGCGGCCTTCCGGGCCTACGCCGAGGCGGCCAGGCGCCTCAACATGCTCTGCATGAACGGCGAGGGCGGGGAGATCCCCGACATGCTGGGCAAGTACACCCACTGGCGGGGGCAGCAGGTGGCCTCCGGGCGCTTCGGGGTCCACGCCTACATGCTGAACTCCGCCAGCGTCATTGAGATCAAGATCGGCCAGGGGGCGAAGCCCGGGGAGGGGGGGCACCTTCCCGGGAAGAAGGTCTCCGCCAAGGTGGCCGCCGCCCGGAACGCCGTGCCGGGCGTGGACCTCATCAGCCCCTCCAACAACCACGACCTCTACTCCATTGAGGACCTGGCCCAGCTCATTGAGGAGCTGAAGACGGTGAACCCCAAGGCCCTGGTCTCGGTGAAGGTGCCCGTGATCCCCGGCATCGGCACCATCGCCGTGGGCATCGCCAAAGCGGGGGCCGACATCATCACCCTCTCGGGGTTTGAAGGGGGCACAGGGGCGGCCCGGCTCCACGCCCTCAAGTACGCCGGCCTTCCCGTGGAGCTCGGGGTGCGCCGGGCCCACCGGGCCTTGGTGCGGGCCGGGCTTCGCGACCGGGTGGAGATCTGGGCCGACGGGGGCCTGAAAACCGCCTACGACGTGCTCCGCATGGTCCTTTTGGGGGCGGACCGGGTAGGTATGGCCACCATGGCCATGGTGGCCATCGGCTGCACCATCTGCCGGGGCTGCCAGCTGGACACCTGCCACGTGGGCATCACCACCCAGATAGAAACCGTGGAGGAGGCCCTGGCCCACGGCCTGAAGCGCTTCGTCCCCCAGGACCTGGACCGGGCTGTGGAGCAGCTCACCCGCTTCTTTGAGGCCAAGGCCGAGGCCCTGAGGGAGCTGGTGGCCGCCCTGGGGGCCCGCTCCCTAAGGGAGCTAAGGGGCCGGGTGGACCTCCTCTACCAGCGGGACCGGCAGGAGGAGCTGGACCTCGGCTACTTCTTCCTCCCCGTGGAGGAGCCCGAGTGGCTCAAGGACACCTCGGCCCACGTCCTGAGGAAGCCTCTCAACCAGCTCACCCGCACCGTCACCGAGGTGGTCATGGCCGCCTACGGGGAGGGGAGCAAGCGCATGGTCTTCCAGGAGGGCCCCGTGGACTCCACGGACCGGGCCCTGGGGGCCCATCTGGCGGGGGAGATCGCTCGCAGGAGGCTTTACGGCAAGGGCTTTGACGCCGAGGTGGAGCTCCGCTTTGACGCCGGGAGCGTGGCCGGGAACGGCCTCGCCGCCTTCAACGTGGAGGGGGTTAAGGTGGTGGTGGAAGGCGGAGCCCAGGACGGGGTGGCCAAGAGCGCCTTCGGGGGCACGGTGGCCATTCTCAAGGGCCGGAACCCCTACGGGGCCTACGTGGACGGCTCCGTGGGTAAGAGCTTCGCCTACGGGGCCATCGGCGGGCTTTTGATCGTGGAGGGGGTGGCGGACAGCCGCTTCTGCATCCGCCTCTCGGGGGCGGACGTGGTCCTGGGCGGGGAGCCCGAGCGCCCCTTGCGGGACGACCTGGGCAACCTGGCGGCCCGGGCCCAGGCCAAGGGCTTCGCCTTTGAGTACATGACCCGGGGCCGGGCCCTGGTCCTGGGGGACCCGGGCCCCTGGATCTGCTCGGGGATGACGGGGGGGCGGGTCTACCTGCGCCACTGGCCGGAGATGGGCCTCACGGAGGAGGCCATGCGCCGCCGCCTGGCCAAGGGGGCCAAGGTGGCCGTGAAGCCCCTGGATGCCCGGGGGGTGGAGGACGTGCGGGAACTCCTTTCCGCCTACATCCGCATCCTCAGGGAGAACAAGCGGGAGGAGAAGGCCGCCCGTCTGGAAAAGCTTTTGGCCGATCCCGCCCAGCACTTCCGCATGGTGGAGCCCGTGAGCCAGCAGGTGGACCAGGGGGTGAGCACCGAGTAGCGCCTTAGGCCTAGACGCCGGGGGGACGGGCAAGGTACATTTGTCCCGTGGACCCCGGCGAGCTTCTGGACCTCCTCAAGCGGCGCACGGGCTTTACCGAGGCCCACGCGGCCATCCTGAGGGAGCTTCTGGGGGTGATGGGGCCCATCGCCCACGAGGTGGCCCTGGCCTTTTACGATTACCTGGGGAGGGACGAGGAGCTTGCCGCCATCCTGCATGCGGTGCCGGGGCGGGTGGAGAGGCTTTACGGGACCTTCGCCCAGTGGTACGGGGAGCTCTTTTCCGGGGTCTACGACTCCGCCTATGCGGAAAGGCGCAGGCGCATCGGGCTGGTCCACGCCCGCCTGGGCATCGGTCCCAAGGCCATGATCCCCGCCATGGGCCTGGTGCAGGAGCTTTCCCTGGAGCACCTGCGCACGGCCCTTCGGGGCCCCGAGGTTTTCAGCGCCGTGGAGGCCTTTGAGAAGATCATCGCCATAGAGGTGGCCCTGGTGGAGGAGAGCTACCTCGAGGCCCTTTCCTTCGGCCTCCTCCTGGGGCACCGGGACCTGGGTGAGGCCCTCAGGGAAGGGGCCAAGGCCCTCCTTTCCCCCTAGGCGTCCCGGGCCAGGTCGTTGAAGCGGACGTGGCTGGCGTGGAACTGGAGCTCCACGGTGCCCGTGGGCCCGTTCCTCTGTTTGCCCACGATGATCTCGGCGATGCCCGCCTTATCGGAGTGGGGGTTGTAGTACTCGTCCCGGTAGATGAACATGACCAGATCGGCGTCCTGCTCAATGCTGCCCGACTCCCGGAGGTCTGAGAGCATGGGGCGTTTGTTGGGCCTGGCCTCCACCGCCCGGGAGAGCTGGCTTAGGGCGATCACGGGCACGTTGAGCTCCCGGGCCAGGGCCTTGAGGCCCCGGGAGATGGCGGCGATCTCCTGCTGGCGGTTTTCCCCGTTTCTGCCCCCTCCTGGTCCGGACATGAGCTGGAGGTAGTCTATAATAATCAGGCCCACCCGGTTCTGGCTCACCAGCCTGCGGGCCCGGGCGCGGAGTTCCATCAGGGTGAGGTCCGGGGTGTCGTCAATGAAGATGGGGGCTTCGGAGAGGCGGCCCGCCACGTCCACCAGCCGGGAGAAGTCCCGGTCCGTGAGCTGGCCCAGGCGGACGCGGTTCATGTCAATGCGGGCCTCGGAGCACATGAGGCGGAGGGTGAGCTGGGCGGCGGGCATCTCCAGGGAGTAGATCCCCACCCCCACCCCCTCCTTCAGGGCGGCGTTCTGGGCGATGGTGAGGGCGAAGGCGGTCTTGCCCATGGCGGGGCGGGCGGCGATGATGTTTAGTGACCCCGGGCTCAGGGTGCCGATGAGCTGGTCCAGCTCCTTGAAGCCGGTGCGGACCCCGGCCACCTCCCCTTTGTTCTGGAAGAGGGCCTCAATGTGTTCAAAGGTCTCGTGGACCAGCTCCCGCATGGGCCTGGCCTCTATCTCGGTCTTGGTGAGGGCCACCTCGAGGATCTTCTTCCCGGCGGTGTCCAGGATCTCGTCCAGGCTCCCCGCCTCCTCGTAGGCCAGGCGCATGGCCTCCCCCGCCGCCTGGATGAGCCTTCTCAGGGTCCACTTCTCCGCCACGATGCGGGCGTAGTGCTCCGCGTAGGCGGCGGTGGGGGTGGCCTCGGAGAGCTGGAGGAGGTAGGCGGTCCCGCCCACCTCTTCCAGCTGCCCCTTGCGGGCTAGCTCCTCGGAGAGGGTCACCAGGTCCACGGGCTTGTTTTCGGCCCTTAGGGCCTGCATGGCGGCGTAGATCTTGCGGTGGGCCTCCATGTAGAAGGCCTCGGGGGAGGGGAGGAGGCCTTCTATGTCGTCCATGACATCGGAATCCAGGAGAATGGAGCCCAAGACGCTTTGCTCCGCCTCGAGGCTGTGGGGGGGAATACGGCCTTCCATAAGCCCTACCAGGCTACGCCCTCCCCCCCTTCCGGCGAAAGGGGGCTATCCCTGAGGGAAGGATTGCCTGGGGATAGCCCCTCCTCGCCTCCCCCCTCGCGGGATGCGCCAGGGAGGCCTGGTAGGGTAAGGGTGTGTGGAGGCTGGGGTTGCTTCTCCTTTTCCTTGCCGCCTGCCGGGCCCAGGAGCTGCCCGGGGCCTACGCCCTCTTGGAGCGGGGGGAGCCCCAGGCCCTGCGCCAGGTGGCCCTTGGGGGGGAAGGGTACGCCGCCTTGCTTGCGGGCTTTCGCCTGGTGGACAGGGAAGAGGTTCCCTTGGCCGAGCGGGCGGAGTACGCCTGGCGCTACGCCCTCTTCCTGGAGGGGGTGAGGGCCTTTGAGCCCGGCTGGGAGGCCAAGGGGGCCTGGCGGGTGGCGGCCCCCCTTCTGGAGAAGGCCCAGGACCCCCGGGCCTTCTCCGCCTGGGAGAGGCTTCTGCCCGAGCCCGAGGCCGTGGCCGCCCTCCTCCGCCTGGGGGAGGGGGAGAGGCTTTGGGAGGCCCTTTTCCGGGGGAGGGCCCTCGAGGGCCTCCTGAGCGTGCTTCCCCCCGGGAAAAGACCCGACCTCCGGGCCCAGGCCCTCTACCGCCTGGGGCGGTACCGGGAGGCCCTGCCCTTCTACCGAGCCTGGGCGGAGGCGGACCCCAGGGGGCACCTGGGCCTGGGCTACGCCCTATGGCGGCTCGGCCGGCGGGAGGAGGCCCTCAGGGCCTTCGCCCAATACCCCCATCCCGAGGCCCGCTACGCCCAGGGCCGGGTGCTGGAGGAGATGGGGCTTTGGCAGGAGGCGGTGGAGGCTTACCGGGAAAGCACCCCCGAGGGCCTGTGGCGGGCCACGACCCTCCTGGAGCGCTCGGGGCGGAAGGGGGAGGCCCTGGAGCTTTACCTCAAGCTGGCCCAAGGGAGTAGCCGCTACGCCGACGACGCCGCCTTAAGGGCCTACTTCCTGGCGGGGGAGCTGGGCCTAGCAGAGGCCAGGGAAGAGGCCCGCGCCCGGCTTGGGGGAGGGCTTGGCCTCCTCCTGGGCAAGGTTCCCCCTCCGCCCCCACCCGCCCCGGAAGGCCCTCCGCCCCCGGAGGCCCCCCTGGTGGCGGCCCTGGTGAAGGCCGGGAAGGAGGCCTACGCCCGGGGGGAGGTCCGCTATGCCCTCTGGACCCGGCCCCGGGACTGGCCCTCCTTGGTCCCCCTCTTTTACCAACTTGGGCTCCACCGGGAGGGGATCCGGGCCGCCTGGCCCACCGCCTTGGCCTACCCCAGGCCCTACCGGGAATGGGTGGAGGACTACGCCAGAAGGGAGGGCCTGGAGCCGGACCTCCTCTACGCCCTCCTCCACGTGGAAAGCCGCTTTGACCCAAAGGCGGTGAGCCCCACGGGGGCTTTGGGCCTGGCCCAGTTCCTAAGGAGCACCTGGGCGGACGTGGCCCGGATGCTGGGGGAGCCCCCCGCCGACCCCTTTGACCCCGAGAGCGCCATCCGCTACGCCGCCCGCTACCTGCGCTGGCTTTTGGAGAGGTGCCAGGGGGCGGGGCTTGAGGGCCTCGAGGCCACCCTCTGCGCCCTCACCGCCTACAACGGGGGCATCGGCTACACCCTGAGGGGGATGGCCCGGGAGGGGGGGCTTTACCCCTTCCTCCGCTTCCAGGAAAGGGACGAGCCCCGGGAGTACCTGGCCAAGGTCCTCGCCGCCTACGCCGCCTACCGGGCTATCCCTTAGCCCCCCGTTCCGTCCAGGCGATGAGGGGCTTGAGGGCGAAGGGGGCGAAGAGGGTCGTGAAGACCACCATGAAGAGGACGATGGCGTACTCCTCCTCGTTGACCGCCCCGGCGGAGAGGCCCAAAGCGGCCACGATCAGGCCCACCTCCCCCCGGGGGGCCATCCCCACCCCCACGGTGAGGGCGCTCCGCACCCCCTGGGTGAGGGCCCCCAGGAACCCCCCCAGGACCTTGCCCAGAATGGCCACCAGGGTGGTCACCGCTCCCGCCACCAGCACGGCGGGGCTCACCAGGGCGGAAAGCTCCAGCCTGACCCCCACCATGGCGAAGAAGATGGGGGCCAGGAAGCTCTCCACGGCGAAGATGGGCTCCTCCAGCTTGTACTTCTCCCGCACCTCGGAGAGGAGCATCCCCCCCAAGAAGGCCCCCACGATGGGGGCGAGGCCGATGCTGGCCGCCAGGGCCGCCATGCCCACGCCCAGGGCCAGGGCGAAGCCCAGGGGGCTCCCCACGGGGAGCCTTTCTAGGGGCAGGCGGGCCACCAGGGTGGAGAGGAGGACGGCCAGGCCCACGAAGACGAGGGAGAGGAGGATGAGCTTGAGGATGGCCCCCACCTCCACGCTCCCCGTCTGGGCCACCCCGTTCACCACCGCCAGGACGATCAGGCCCAGCACGTCGTCAATGACCGCCGCCCCCAGGATGATGCGGGCGTAGGGGCGGGAGAGGACCCCAAGCTCCTGGAGGACCCTGGCGGTGATGCCCACGCTGGTGGCCACCAAGGCGGTGCCCAGGAAGAGGGAGGGAAGGGTTTCAAAGCCTATCTGGAGGCCCAGGAGGTATCCCCCCACGAAGGGGAAGGCCACGCCCAAAACCGCCACCAGAAAGGCTTCCTTGCCCACGGCCAGGATGTCCCTGAGCCGGGTTTCCAAGCCCACCATGAAGAGGAGAAAGATGGCCCCGAGCTCCGCCAAAAACTCCAGGACCTCCCCCTCGTGCACCAGGCCCAGAAGGGCCGGGCCCACCAGGATACCCGCCAGCACCTCTCCGATGACCACGGGCTGGCCCAGGCGCCTGAAGAGGTAGGCCATGACCTGGGCCGCCAGGAGGAGGTAGAAGACCTCCAGGATGTGCCCTGCTCCGTGCATCACTTCCTCCCCAGGATCAGCTTCAGGATGTCGCTTCGGGTGAGGATGCCCACCACCTTGTCCTCATGGTCCACCACGGGGAGGTGGCGGACCTCGGTGGTGAGGAGGACCTGCAGGGCCTTTCCCAGGGGGTCCTCCGGGTGGACCCGGGGGATCTCCTTGAGCATCACCGCCTCCACTGGGGTGCTCTGGTAGCGGCGGTAGATCCCCTGGAGGGTGTTCTCGTCCACCCACTCCCCAAAAAGCTGCAGGGCCTCCACGTTGGAAAAGGGGATGTTCTCCGGCCGGGGGAGGAGCTCCTCCACCTGTAGGAGGCCCACCAGGCGGCCCTTTTCGTCCACCACCGGGAAACCCCCGTAGCGGGTTTCCAGGATCTTGCGGGCGGCCTCCTCGAGGGTGGCCTGGGGACTCAGGGTCTCCGGGGCCTCGGTCATCACCTCG
>Ga0197143_1002783_pt1 | contig 12389 bp, 17 predicted proteins | sample GBS70_MetaG_FD_148603 | JGI IMG/M metagenome (GOLD analysis project Ga0197143, IMG submission 148603) | Sediment microbial communities from Great Boiling Springs, Gerlach, Nevada, United States - GBS 70_MetaG | ecosystem: Environmental > Aquatic > Thermal springs > Hot (42-90C) > Sediment...
TTTTTGTCAACAGCTTAGTCTTTATTACAACTTTTTATTACGTCTATCAGTAACTGTTCTATAACTCTTCTATCGTTTTCCATAGGAAGAGTTGACTCTTTGAAGACTTGTTCTATGTCAGCAATCAGGTTATTAGCCATTAATTGTATCTCCTGGAGAGTGTACTTACCAGTTTTAATGTCTATAAACAGCTGCTTATCTTCGTCACGGTAGACTTTAAGTCTTCCATTTTTTAAAAACTCAATCCCCATAATAAGAAGTCTTATGCAGTGTCCTGCATTTTTACAGTCATATCCATATTTCTCTACCAGTTTTTTTCTTTTTGCTCCCATATAACCTTCAAATTTCAGTGGAGTTAATCTTTTTAACTGGCTTATTGCATATCCTACGAAGGCGTTGTAGATTTTGCGTCTGGAGACAAATACGTCTCTATTCTCTATAATTTTTTCCCCAGCTGGAGTTATAATAGTGTAGTCTTCAGGCTACGAAAAATTTGTGGTATAAGATTTATATGAATGGGTTTTACCCATATACATTGCATATGGCAAGGCAGGACAACTCCATTTTGAAAGGGCAATCCTGTCATTAGCCTCAAGAATATTTTTTACAACCCGTAGCTTCATTGGACATCCATCTCTATAATATTGAGTTCTCTACCTTGATTTACAGAAAAATTCATGCCTCCACAAAGAGGGCATGAAAATACAAACATCTCATGAGTGGTGAAATCTCTTTTGCAATCATTACAGTATCCGCCAACTGGTTTTTCTTCAATCTCAAGCTGAGCAGATTCTGCAATTGTATTTGTTTTTAATGCATTGAAGGCAAAAAGTAATGAATCCTTGTGTATCGAGTTGAGGAGCCCTATCTCCACCTTTATCCTCTCGATCCTTCCGTAACTGTTTATGAAGCACTCTTGAATGGCAAGATCAAGGATGCTCTGGGCTATGGAGGCTTCGTGCATTATTTATGTTCTTTTGATAACCTCTCAAGCTCTTTTTCATAAGCCTCTTTTGCAGCCTTGAGGGCTGATTTAATGGCACTCTTTTTGTCTATAACAAATTCCTTTCCGCTTTCTAATTTCTAATGTCTGCTTTGCCTTTTCAAGGAGCTCATTACTGAATTCCTTAATCTTCTTTCTCGTCTCCTCGCCACTTTTTGGAGCTGTAAGTAGTGCTATACCCGCTCCTATGATACCTCCAAGTATAAAGGTTAATAAAAGAGAACCTGTGCTGTGTCCTTCTTCTCTCATGGCTTACCTCCATCGTCGTCTTTTTTAAAAAGGGCTGGAAACCCTGCGATCAGTGCTACTTTTGAAGCCCTTGTTTTTGAACTGAGATTGTATGTAAGGTCTTCAAATTCATTGCTTATTTCCTCAACATCTGAAACATCTGACCTATCTTTCTAATGGAGCTCGTGAAATTTCTTAGATTACTCGCTATCACTCCTATCTCATCGGATGAATTTTTAAGACTTCGGAGAGTTTCTCTAAGGTCACTCATTGTTGCCTCGAAATTTCTGAGGGTTTTTTTGATATGTAAGATAAGGATAACTAAAAAAACAACAAGTGTTACAATTGATATTGCACTGATAATTTCAAACCAGTTCATCTCTCCTCCTATCTGTAAATAATTACTTACTGTTTGCTTATCCTTGGAGATCTCGTTATTACCTTAGGTTCTTTTTTTAAGTTAGTCTAAGTTAGTCGTTGTATTTATCACAGTTTCACTTTTGCTGTTTTTAACCTCTTCCATCTGGGATTCACAAACCTCTGGCCGTTCCAGTCGAGGGTTACCTCATCGTAAGTTTCTTCTCTGAAACTTGTAGCAGGGTAGTGTTCAACCCACCTGATTGATTCAAGAGGGCAGTCTTTAAGCACGTGCGTGTACACTAGCGTGGCCAGGTGCTCGATAAAGTTCGTAACGCTTGTGCCGGGGTTGTCTGGCAGTTCAGTGAATACTACCGTTACGCCATCTGCCGTTATGCACCTCGATATCGAGGTCCAGGACTGCTTTCTGTTTTGCCTTAAGGGCAGACTCTTTAAGGGACTGTTTAATTGAACAATTTTCTATGTTTTTACAGAAGTGACATACGTTCATATTTGAACCTCCTCTGTGTCTACGTTACTCTGCTTAAAGCAGGTTTAAAGGTACTTCTAAATAAAATCGTTGGCTTTGTAACAGCAGTTAAACAAACTTGCTATATTCATCGTTAAACCTGTCCTTTGTGTTATATCTCCTAAAAGTTACTGATAAATCGTCCTTTACTTTTACGAATACTCCAGTAAAGTAGTTGCTGTCCCGTCGACCGTATTTGTAATGATACAAGTACCTGGTGATTTCAAACAGAATTCCAAATCCTTTACTAGTAATTACTATCTCTGTGGGGGTAACTTTCGACTCTTTTGTTTTTTTTGAGCGATAAATCTTCGAAAGAAATCCAATAGATCTAAACAACACGTAGCCAGACCTTGTTTTACGGTTGAATTTTGCTACCATCAGGTTTTTGATTCCAAACGGGAAATGGGGGGATCTACGTTCTGATTCGACTTTAATCTGCCACGTGGGGGTTTTAACGAGAATGGCCTTTACGTTATTAAGTCCAGAGTCTAAAACTGAGATGTCGTATTTCGTTAGCACTCCTTTGAGTTCGAACGTCATGGTTACTGGCAAGTCTTTTTTTTGAGTAGCTTTTTTTATCTCTGAATCAGAAGTTATTAGTGATAGGGCTAGTATAAAGGCCTTTTTGTACTTTTCTTTTCTTAGAAGCTTTGCGAGGATTTCTTTCTTTTCAACGTCGTCTCTTTGCGGGTTGGCGATAAGTTTCGATAAATACTTACTGTGTAACTCCAAGACAAGTGGGTTTGTGCTCCTTGAGATTTTTTCAGCTTTTCTCAGGAAAAGGTTTATCAATTCTTTCTTTAAGACGTCAAAGTTATTGTAAATGTACACAGTCATGGTTTTCCTCTTTTTTTAAGATTTCTGACGTTCTCAATTGCTGGAAGATAGTTCTTTACTGTCATTGTTTCCGGCCCCTACGGCTTTACGTCTCTGTTTTAACTCCTGGTTTAGCTGGATTATTAAGTGTTTGACTTCTCCGTAATTCCGTTCACACTCGGCAACACGGTACGGAGCTACTAAATTTGGAACTTCGTAGTTAACTATTGCTTTTATGAGGTTTATCTTGTGCGTGGTGTTACAGTCCTCTTTTAATATCCTCTCTATAAGGGCAAGTTGTTCTTCTGAAGAAAGAACTCGAAGTGACGACATTAGTTTTCTTAGCTCGCGAGCAGTAACGACCCCGTTAGCAAGGGCTTTAAGCATTGGCTTGTAGTAATCCAGCGTCGGGAGAACTTCCGGGTTTGTTACTGCCAGAAGGGACGCCTTTTCGTGGAGTGCGTCGACGTCTGCACTGATCACGCCGTTTTCGTCCTTGTTCAGGTGAGAGAGTAAAGTGAGGTACTCGTCTTTAGATAGGGCCTCAACAAGGTGCTTTTCGACGGACAGTTTTACGCCTTTCGGTAGTTCGTTAATGTTAGCTATACTTTTCAGGTTCAACAGAGCCTTAAGGCACCTTTTCTTTACCTTCGGGTATTTGGATACCAGAGGACAGAACAAAAGGGCAGCAGACATGGAGGAGTGATCTTTTTTCGTGTACTCTACTGCCTTGAGGAAGTTTTCAGGTGTCAGTCCGGTGGCAACGATAGCAAGAAACTCAAACTTGAAGGTATCACGCCCGTGTTTAAGAGCACTCCTTTCAGGATGGAACAGTTCCGCCCCTGCTGGCGAGATTGTAAGCATCCTGAAAATATTAGGATGAGAATGCGAGTTAATCAGATGAAACACTCGTTTTGTCAAAAGCATTGCTGTCTCAAGGTCTACTTTAGTAAAGGCTTTGTCACTCACAAGGCTTGCAATGGCCTCAAGAGTAGAAGAGTGAACACTGCCTATTGAATGATCTGCAACGATCTTCAGTAGCTCGAGTGCTTTGTCGTCAGGTAGCACTAAAGAGGCACTGTTTAGCTTTGGCTTTTCGATAAACCAGCCTTTAGAAATTATTTGTTTCACGAGCCAGTACCGATCTGTAACGACGGCTCTGTACACGTCTGTTGTGGTAAACGGGCCGAGAGCATTAGGTGCTACTTTTAAGACGTGTTTCAGCTCTTCGTCCGAAAACACGTCCACAAAGGAAACTTCAGAGTTTGTCCGAAGGGTCCCGGCAGTCCTGTCTAAAAGCTCGCTCTTTGTTTTGTAAAAACTCTCAAGTGTTCCTGTTTCAATGTGTTTTTTTAGTGTGTTGAGATAGTCTTTGTAGTCTAAAAAGTAAAGTGCCATTTCTGGTCTCCTTAGAATCAAATAGGACAGCGATTTTGGTCTATTCAGTCATCCAGCATATAAGCCACTTTTCCAAATGGAGGTCTTTGATGGTCAGATGTGAGTATCCATAAGACAGGATATTTTGGTGGATTAGATGGGTAGGTAGCATATCCGTCTGTAAAGAACACCATTGCCTGGCATTTCTTAACCTGATTAAAGACGTCGTTGAAGTCAGTCCCTCCACCGCCTTTGAACTTTAGTTTAAGAAGGAGATCTCTTGTGTCTCTGATCTTAACCTGTTCATGCACTTTTGCATCTGTTGTGATCACGACGAGCTCGTCTGTATAGGTTGAGAGTTTTGCTATTTCAGAAGCAAAACTTCTGAGTGCTTTATCGCTGATTGACCCTGATGTATCCACTACGACGACGATGTCTTCAAGTTCCTGTTGGACTAATCCAGGAAGGATTATGTCTTTTGTTTTTTTGAAGTCAGGTCTACTCCAGCTTAAGTCGTCAGCGCCTGCTATTATAGTAGCAACGAAGTTGTGGAGTATTCTGTGCCATGGGACTTTTGCAGTTGTAAGCTTTTTAAGTAACCTGTTAAGATTATCAGGGAGTATTCCCTGTTGTTTCTGGAGTTTCTCAAGTACAGCTATTGCTTTTTCTATAGCCTCCTGGACATCTGTCTTGTTGTCTGGAGGGAGGATATCCTTACAAAGAGGAGCACCTTCCAGTAGCATGTAGCATACCTTTTTTGCTTTTTCATTGCGAATTAACATCTCGTATATTTCCTCAGCTGTTTTCGTTTCACCTACTGGGTCGTAGAAGTAGACTTCTCCTTCAGGGGGTGGATCAGAGCTGAGGGGGCTGTAGGGTTTTCCTGGCAGCTGAAATTCCTGGGTTTCTTCTGTCAGTGCTATGGTTGATGCGTTTGTTACGATCTCAAGGGCTATAGTCCAGAGTTTGGGGTCTTTTCCTTGTGACTGGACTTTTGTAATCTCTGTTGGATGGAGAAATACGTTGTGAAATATCTCGTGTAAAATTACTGCCCTGAGCTCCTTTGGAGTAAGTCGTTTGACGAAGTCCTCTGAATAGAAGAGCCTTTTGTAGTCAGTAGCCATGGTAGGGACTTCGTCAGAGCTTTTTACTTCCCATCCGAATATTATGGGAGACAGAGCAGGGAAGTAAAGTATTATTTTTGAGAATGCGTTTTCTATCTCTTTCACGTTTTCACCTCTACGTAGTTAGTAAGTTCTGGGTTGGCGATAATGATGGACGTAAATTCGTCTGGTAGCTCCTGTGTAGCAATAACGACCCAGGTGTGTTTACAGAAGACTACCCTGTCGTTCCTGTACTGCCAGTCCATACAGGTGCAGTGGAAGGTTCCATTCTGAAAGGATACTTTGTACGTATTTTTGTCACTTCGTACCTGCCAGTTTGTTGGTGAGACTGTTTGTACAGAGTAGGTTCCTTTTGAAATACCTTCTACTGCTTTCCGGAGCCTTTTTAAAGAGGGGTTTAAGTATTCCCAATCGTCGCTGTATCTTGTTCTTTTGAGGTTAACTCTCACTTTTACTACCTCCTGCTGAGAAATCCTTTTAAGGATGGAAGGAAGTTACTCTCCGTTAATCAGGTTTATGCAATACCTTGACACCTCAGGATTGGTCTTTACTATTTCAGCTATTAACTCGGCACTGGGTTTTCCGTTCTTTGAGTAGACTACGAGTTCTTTGAGGAATGCAACCTTGAACTCACCGGGTAGCCAGTTGAAAAACCTGCCTATTCCCTGTGCGTTTTTATTGATGTAAGGCTTTTTCTTTTCTTTAAGAAGGCCTGCTACTGACTGGATTATGGCATAAAGCTTGTCTCTACCTGTTTCTTTAGGGATTTCTCCTTTTTCTATTATTTTTACTGGATCTACATCTCTTAGGTACTTTATGTACGCCATAAACATTCCAGTAGTAGTGGGTCCTATCGTGCCGATTGCGATATTTCTTACTGTGGACTCGTTAGATTTGCCTTTAATGCAGTCGCTTAGGATGTGCCAGGTTCTCGGGGTAGGCCACGCTCTTTGGCCTTCCTGAGGAAGTTTTAGAAACTCACCTGGAAAGGCCTGCAGAAAACCTATTATTTCGTCTGCAAGTTCGTTCTTTTTTGCCCACACGATCCATTCCTCGAGGTCGGGTTGCATGTCCACGTGGACGAGTCTGTTAAGGAGGGGAGAGGGAAGTGGGTTTACTCCTGCAAGATCCTCTTCACGGTTGCCTGTAATGATGAAGTATACGTCGTTACCAAACTTCAGGGGTCCTATTCTACGGTCAAGCACCATTTGCATGAGAGGAACCTGCTGATATCCCTTTGCGTGAGGAAGGTCTTCTACGAGAACCACTGCTGGACCTTTTTCAGGTAGAAAGCCTGAAGGGTATAAGGCTATTCTCTTACTTGTGTGGTCTGGGACTGCTGCTACGTAGTCTATGGGCTGTAAGAGGGGGGCGTCAAGAATAAAAAGCTCGGCTTTCAGCTCTTCTGCGATGTCCTTTCCTATTGTGGACTTTCCTATGCCTGGAGGTCCCCAGATGAATGGAGTTCTGCCTGCTGTAATGATCATTTTCACCAGTTCCTTTGTCTCTTTAAAGTTAAACTTCATCTCCATACAACTCCTCCTTTTGTGTTATTTAAAAGCTAAAAGGCACCTAGAATAGACCGAAAAAATCTGTAAGTTTTTTTTTAAGGTTTTGTCATCTTTTCGTCTGTTTTGAGAGTGAAAACCCCGGAAGGACTTGTGGGCTATTCGTTTTTTAACACCTCACAAATTGCTTCGATGACTTCGTCGTCGTTCAATGAAGGAGCTTCATCGTTCCACTCCAGTTCATAAGACAGATCAGGCATACCTCCTATGGGAGTGTAGAACTCTGAAAGTACTCCTTTAAAAACACGTCCGTTTACTTCAACCTCAAAAGGGATTGTCCTGATGTGTCCAATTTCGTCAGTAAAGACTTTTATCTTCATAAAATCCTCCTTTAAGCAGCATGGATTTTATTACCCCTACGGGTAAAAACTGAGTACAGTTCGGGTTTTAGTAGTACGTCAGCGGTTATCTTTTTAAGAATTCTGTCGTAAACTTCAGGTGAAAACCTGAACATTTTTGCTTTTATGGCTAGGCTTCTGTAAACTGGAAGGCTGTCTTTTACGACCTCTACGTTTACTACTGGAATTCGGAATTTGACAGTTTTGGAGTTACCGGATAATTCACGACTTTTTGACAGTGCAACTTTTTCCAGGATCCTGGCATAGTCGTATCTGGTACTTGAGTCAAACTGTGCCTTCTTATTGTAAAGCAGAAACCAGAGGTCGTAAAGGGTAAATTTTTCCTTAAGTTCTTCGAAGGCAGTTTTCCATTCCTCGACGGTAAAGTTCGAGACGGCTCTGATGATAGAGGAATCCACTGAAGAGTAATACATGGAGTTAGGTAGTGGATGCTGAGTGATAAGGCACAGTAAAAACTTCTCGGTACTTTTTTCATCTTCGTGTCCTATTATTTCGATTAACTCGCCGTATTTTTCAACTTTTTGAAGAGGTATCCCGCAGACCCGCAAAGCAGTAACTAAGTCCAGCAGACAACTATTTACATAGTACGAATAATACCTTGCAATCTCATTTTTACGAGTGACGGAGACGACTTTACTTGCGAATTCTAGAGCAAGGCGCTGAGAATATCTGTTCAGGTATAAGGTAATCAAGAACGAGTGTTTTGCCATTACTAAGAATAACGAGTCCTTAATTTTTATACCTTTTGTGAGGGCCAATTGAACGATTTTTGCCGTAAGAAGTGGTAACTTTAACATGTCAGGTAATCTGTACTTCGGAGTAGTGATTGATACGTAATGAGCTAAGTTTTTCAGGAACCGTTCTAACTGTGCCGGGCGGTTAAGCAGGTCGAGCTCGTAAACAACTCTGGTAAGCTTTTCACTGTACGCACCAGGCATAAATGCGAGTCTTTCGAATGGCTGTAATTTTATCTTGTCTCTTATTACGAGTGGAATAACGATTTGAGAGTACACTTCACGGTACACGTCTTGGTAGAGAGACGTATCTACAGTTTTACACAGAGTGTTGATAAACTCAACGTCTATCTCGTAAGCCTTTTTGAAAAGGCTTAGTTGTCTTACGGGGGTAACGAAAAACGGGGTAAAGATTACTTTAACTAGACTAGCACGGCGATTTGAGCCTGTGACGTTTAAGTCCTTGTGAGTCAGATCTATAGCTACTTCTTCAAACAAGCACGTCTTTTCCTTGGGACTGAGGGATGCTATCTGATCAAAATACGGGTTTATAGAAAGATTGTACAGGGCTATTTCTGTTGCTACTGTAAGGTAGTCCATAGTTGTCTCCTTAACGCACTTAAAAGAACCTGGTAATTTACTTCATCGTACTGTACGAACTTAAGGGCGTACCGCGTAGTCAGTCTGAACATAAGGCCGAGAGAGACGATAGTATGAAATTGTTGGAAGTCGTATTTATTGAGGATGGAAATGACTAAGTCGTACGCCTTCTGATTTTCTGGAACCAGAATGACTGGATAGAAAGTTTTTATATTGTAAGTAAGGCTAGGGTTTAACTTTGCAATTTTGTTTCCTTTGGTTACGCGGCTAAAACACGGAGAGTTAACTAAGAACACCTCTTTGGCAACGTTAAGGTTTTCGAGGAACCTGTAAAAAGTGTCCATGTCGTGTACAGTTCTTGCAAGGTTTTTCAAGATTGATATCGTGTCAAGAGTAGAAGATACGGTTCCATACCAGAGGGTGTTTATGTGTGTAGCAGCCTTAGGCAGTTCTTCGTTCAGAATAGCCTCTATTGTAGCGGCTACTTTTTTGGTAATTTTGAGGTGTTTAACGTACTGCTTGTCAGAAAAGACCTCTTTAAGATCACTGTAAAGTTCTGGAATAGCAAGCAAGTAAAATAATTCTCTCGGTTCTGCTGGATTGTATACGAAGTATTGATCCTTGATGTTTACCTTAAGGAAGTTTACAATGGTTTCTCTTTCTACTTGTGTAAACCCTGGATAGTAGTAGAGGTCTGTAAAAGTCTCGAAAGACAACCTTGGGATTTTAGCCGGATTAAGTCTGACGAGTTCTCTTAAGCCTCTGATTGTGTGGTACTTAAAAAGAAACGGATACTGGTGTTTATCTTTTGATTTGTGTAGCTCCAGATCAGCGAGGTTGACTTCTGTGAGACTCAGGACCCAGACTGGAGCTTTTTTTGTCTTTTCTACTAGACCTTTTATGTACTGGCTGATTTGCGGTCTGAATTCAGGACAGAAGGTGTAAATCCACACGAGGTCTGAAAAAACTGGGTCGTCGAAGTAGTTTTCGTTGTTTTGGAGTGCTGGAGACCTAAAAAGCCGTTCTGGGTGGAATTGTTCGAAGTCGAACTTCATGCTTGCACCTCGAAGAGCTCAAATTTACATTGTAAATAGTCTGTTTCTGGTTTAGAAATAGAGACGGGCATCTGGAAGTTTACGCGAATTTCTGTTACGAGGTCGTTAAGTTTACCTGCAAGACTTTTCAGGCACTGGATTCCTACTGGTTTTGAGATTTTGACCACTTCTGTGTTCTTTCTGAACACGACGTAAGCAGGATACACTAGCTTGGTACCACAAAAACTACAGTTTTGGTTTTCGTGGACTCTCATTTTCTCGGCTACGATTTCTTCCTCAAAGTCCTCAATTTTTGTGGATAGGACCTCTCTTAAGATGGTTGTCATTTCTGGTTCGATGAGGAATATTTCTACTGCAAGTTTATAAAGGACTTCAGCGTAGTTTTTTATTGCGGTAAGGAGCTCTTTTGTAAGAAGGTTTGTCTGTTTGCATCTGTAGTAAAGCCTTAAAAGTTTCCTGATCTGGCCTTTACAACCCCTTTTTGATTTAGGGGCTTTCCAGGAATGTACAACAGAACCTTTGTAATTTACTATTTTTACGACGTAATCCTCCTGTTTCATGGTTTTCCTCCTGTTTTTTTTTACTGTTTTTTTAAAGTTTTAAAGTTATTTCAGGGGATTACCTAAGAGGGTTAGAGTTTACAGTGAGCTTTTACTCTTCGTAAGGACATTCTCTTTCAAGGCAAGTCTCGCATTCTTTGTTACACTTGATTTTTGTTTTTCTTTTCTTTTTCTTTGCCACAATTACCGCCTCCTTTATGGTTTTGCTAGCGTTGTTACAATGGTGTTACAATTTCACAACCTTTGCTTGGTGTTCTATCTTCCACTCTTCAGGATCTGTATCGTCGAGGTCCTTGACGTAGTAGAGGAGGGGGACATTAGCCTCAACGTCGGTAACCATACCTTTGTGGACTGTTATTACTGCTTTTAATCTCTTTTTGACTGGCATAATAGACACGATTGAGCCGTCTGAAAACTCTTTTATAAATTGGTCAAAGAATGAGGATTTTATCTTCTCTTCGATCTCTTTGACTTTAGGAATTTTGTCGTCTATTTCGTTTTCCTTTACGTAACTTTTAAGGTCTTTGATAAGGTCTTTGAGATTGTGGGAAAAGTTCATGTAAAAGTAACCACTTCTAGTAAAGATTGTCATTCCGTAAAACACATTAACCTCCTTTGCGAGTTCTGGCTTGTTCAAATTATCCTCCAGCGGACAAATTGGAACACCTGAGTTTTCTTTACTGTTCCGTCTGGAAGCATTTCCTCCTGGGTAACTCTTTCTGTAGTTGGAACGACGAATCGGATTCCCCTGAAAGTTGTAGTTCTTTCTGTGAAAAGGGTATAGCAAATAGAAAACTCTCCCTGTAACATAAGGTACTCTTCCGCATCTGTTCCAGTAGGTCTGGCATCTTCAAAGGCGGTTAAGATCTCTTCTTTTAATCTATTGACTGTTTCTAGAAATGGCTTATCCTTTGTATCCCATTTGGGGTCTACGTTCGGAAAAGGAACGTCGACTATTTTGTCCCAGCCTTTCCTCTGTTCCTCAGACCATTTTGTTGAAGGATGATTCGAACAATTGACTAAAATTTTCATCTTCACTTTAGGTTCTCCTTTCTGAAAAGTTGTTATATACACCAAAGGTGTAATTATTATTAGTGTTTTTACTTTTTACCAGAATGTCGTAAAGGGATATTTTTCTGGCAAGTGCAGGTGGAATGTCTGGTATAAGCGTATGTTCCAGAGAGCGAGCAATTTTTTCTGTGTAAGCGTTTAGAAGTTTTTTATTTTTGAGCTCTGTTTTATAGATACTTTTCACTGTACTGACTATCTCAGTTTCAGATAACGGTGGAGTGTTAAACCTGTTCCACGTGAGGGCTATACTGATAGCCTCTTCAAGGGACATACCACTGCGGAGCCAGGAACCTACCAGTTTGGTCAGGGTGGTGTTTCTGAATCCTTCAGTAACACCTTTATAGGCCTCTTTGAAGTCTATTGTATCTTTTAAAGTTTTCATGTTTATACTTACAGACTCTATAATTGCAATGTCTGTAGTATCGGGACTATGATTTTCAAGCCATGTGTATCTTTTTCCTGATGGATGCACTGAGGGCGGGGCAATTACAAGTGAACCTTGACCTTTAATTTCGAAGTCGTTTTTAGTACTTTCCACAGGTTTTTCTGTTCTGTAATAGACGTGCCAACCTCTGGCGGTTTTTGAGATCCAGGTTTTAAGAGGAAGTCCGAGGGCTTTGAATCTCTCTTTCTTTTCAGGTCCGTCAATGTCAACGACGAGGAGATTTCCGGATGCCTTTCCACATACTATTGCTATATTTGCATCAGGCCATTTATTCCACCACTTCTGGATTGTTTTTTTGTCTGGAGGAGTGTTTTGAAAGTCTGTCCATTGAACAAGGGGGACCTTCCCTTTGGCAGGGATTACCGAAAGTCCCCGTTCAAGGTATTTAAGGGCATAATCAGCAATTTTTATTTTCACGTTGTCCTCCTTTTGTATTATTTTGGTATCGCGAGGACCTCTTCGTCTAACTTGAATACTGCGTATTCTTCACGTAGGTCTGAGACGAACTCAAGTTTTACTTCGCCTTCTCGTTCAAGTATCACGAAGGCCTCTTCTGCATT
>Ga0197143_1002787_pt1 | contig 12373 bp, 9 predicted proteins | sample GBS70_MetaG_FD_148603 | JGI IMG/M metagenome (GOLD analysis project Ga0197143, IMG submission 148603) | Sediment microbial communities from Great Boiling Springs, Gerlach, Nevada, United States - GBS 70_MetaG | ecosystem: Environmental > Aquatic > Thermal springs > Hot (42-90C) > Sediment...
TGGGTTCAAATCCCAGCGGGCGCGCCATAAATTCAACACAAGGACAAATGCGCCCGTAGCTCAGCCAGGATAGAGCACTGGCCTCCGGAGCCAGGGGTCGCAGGTTCAAATCCTGCCGGGCGCGTTTTCATTATTTGGGAATTTTTACAGGATTTAGGCGATTTTAGGAACTTGACAACTACTGAGTGAAAGTGATGACCAGCCATAGAATGGAATGACTGTCAAGTCCTTCAGTGCTGTTTTCAGTTAAGTAATTGTCAAGGTGCTATGACATAGGCTTGGGATCACTCATCGTCTGCTGCTTTTAGTTCTCGACCGACACTTATTATAGCATCAACTACTTAACGGACCGCATAGTCTCGCTCAAGATGGTTGTTGAAGGTTACGATCCATTTTCTCTGCAATTAATTCTCGGTCATTCCGATCCGACTGTCACAAAGAAATGTGTGACGCTATGAGCAAGTGACTTACAACGCAAACATGCGTTGCACTCGCCAGTTGATAGGTTCGTCAGGAAATTGCCGTGAATTTCTAAGCCAAGTCCAGACGACATAATCCGGTTGATTCCCTTTGCGGTAGTACTGAAGTTGCCAAGACAGCGAATACGATAAAACGCGTGACTTTTAAGCAGTGATGTGAACCCGTAAGAAGACACCACTAACAGCTTGCCTGCTCAATACAAAGTAGTTTCAACCCAACCATAAGGGATGGCAACATCTTCTCGTTATAATCGTCGGTGAGCAATGACCATTTACAATCAAGGATGTGGGAACGATGAGACGATTTGTGAGTTTTTTCCTAGTAGTATCGCTTTGTGCCGGATTTCTTGGTTCAAATGTCATTTCCAAAGTGCTCAAAACTGAAAAGCCCGAGGAGGCGATAACGATGGCGAAGCAAAAAGAGATTCGGTGGCTCAACAATTTGGTGGCGGAATTACTCAATGTAACACCAATAGACGACCCGAGCCAAAAGGAGTGGTTTTTCACCAACCCACGAGAAGGATGGGTTTTCATCGCCAGCACAGCAAAAGTCAAAGGTTCTGAAAAACTCTGGATAACCATTGATGAAGCGCCAAAAGAACATGCAGTCATATTCCATCAAGACACTCTATCATCAGGCGATCTATCCTACGAGGAAGCAATGTGTTACCTTACAGCAGGAAAGCATACGGTTAAGTTCTGGAAGTATGGACAACCGACTGTGGAACGACTAATCATCCGTGCCATCCCTGAACTGCTCTTTTGCAAGTTCCAGTATGACCCACACATTATTCCTCACAGTCCTTACAATTGGACATTCCTAAAACGATATGTCCTTCCTCATGTCAACACAATCGTTGGAAGTGGGTCTGAAGAGCATCTCCCCTTTGTTCAGGAATGGAAGAAAAGGAAAGAGATGGATAGTGGAAGTATATGCAGCCCCTTTCTTTCAAGATATGACGGCTGAGGAGGCTTATCACTACTGGACAGAAAATGTTGGTTTCAAAAATCCTCTCTATGATGGCATTATCGCCGATGAGTTCTTTAGCGGAGAACATCAGCGCTATCAGGCTATCATTGACTCCATCCGCCAAATCTGTCAAAACGAGCAATTTCATGGGAAAGTTTTCTACCCTTACTGCGGTTCCATGTATGGCACAAAGTTGAGTGAGGAGTTCATTAAGACGATAATGGATGCAGGCTATCATTTTGCATGGGAGAGGTATCTACAAGAGCAACCCACAGAGACAATGGCTGCAGCCTATCTTAGGGATGCCCTCGGACAAGAAATGCAAAGATGGCAGAAAGCCCTGCCAGACTGTGCCAGACGCATGATCATCTGCTTCGGCTACATGTCCATGATCACGGCGGAGAGTCTAAATGTGAGCCCACGAGTAGATTTCAAGGTCTGGCTTGACATGCAATTTCAATATGTCGCCACAGATCCTGCTTTCTTCGGGTTGTATGGAATAATGGCATACACCAGTGGTTATGCTGACGAGGAGACCGTTCGTTGGGCTACCAAACTTTATCGTCATTACGGCATAGAAGGCAAGACTGAGAGATTGTCCGAGCAATATGGCTTCAAGTATAGTTTGAACCACATAGAAAATCCCGACTTTGAAGAGGGATTGAAAGGTTGGACGGTAGAAACTGCTGAGGAGGGAAGCATGGAAACTAAAAGGGTGGAAGGCTATGGATGGCTTCAGGGACGCTACCCTCGGACAAGTTTAGGCGATACCTTCCTTTGGATGAAACGGAGCGACAAAAAGCCAAACAAGGTTTCACAAGATGTCAAAAACTTACAACCTGGCAAATTGTATTCCCTCAAGATGGTTACTTCAGATTACCGTGATTTAGTGGAGGGCAGGTCAGTGGAAAAGAGGCACGCTATTTCCATTCAGTTAGAAGGAGTAGAACTTCTTCCCGAAAAATGCTTTCAGTTTGTCATCACCAACAATTATGCCCATCACTGGAGACCTTTCAGTAATAAGCACCGTTTTTGGATGAACTATCACTTTCAGGTCTTCCAAGCCAAAGGCAAGACGGCGAAACTGACAATTTCCGATTGGACCAGCGACATAGAGCCAGGCGGACCAATCGGTCAAGAGTTAATGGTCAACTTCATTGAAGTTCAGCCATATTTGGAAGAGTGAGATGAAAGCAGGTCAAGTTGGATAAAACGAGACCGCACAAACTTTAATGCCAAAAACAAACCACACCCTGAAAACTTGTCGCAGACATTCGAAACGGTGCGCAGTCAGAATTTGCTCAACCGTTGTGGCAGACCAGTTCTGTAAGACTTAACTGCTGCATCCAAGACAGCAACAGTCATTGCACCATCCCTTACATCAATGATTGGTTTCTCACATCTCCTCACGCATTCGACGAAATGTGCTATCTCTTCGTCAATCGGTTTCTCAGAAGTTACAAACGGCATCTTGACATATCCAGCCTTACTTGTTGGTCGTCCCGGCAAACCCTCATCAAGGTAAGCATCCCAAAGTTCATTCTCAACCTTAATTGTTCCCTTTGACCCACAAAGCGTCAGGGAAACACCCCATCCACCTTTTATTCCTATGTTAACCCAAACTTTCCCAATCGCTCCATTCAAAAACTTCATCAGCGCAACTACTTGGTCAGGGAGCGGAAATTCAGGCAAATTGCCAGTTGTGTTGGCATAGGCGAAAACTTCTTCAACATCTCCAACAATCCATCTCAATAAGTCAACAGGATGGACACCTCCACCGAAGAAAATCTCTTGAGCAACGCCGTCTAACTTCCCAACCCTCCAAGGTGTTTCTTGAAGCACACGGCATATATCTGCAACATCATGCAAATAAGTTCCTTCTGCATAGTGCAAATTGCCAAGCCTCCCTTGAGAGACAAATTTCTTTGCAGCGTTAAAAGAAGGGACAAAACGCAAGACATTGCCTACCATGACGATGCAATTATTGCGCTCGGCAATCTCAACTAATTCAAGGGCATGTTCAAGGTTCGTCGTCATCGGCTTCTCAATAAGCAAGTGTTTTCCAGATTGAAGCAGAGGTTTTGCATGCTCATAGTGCAAGTGGTCTGGAGTGCAGACGGAAACGACGGATATGTCATCACGACAAACAATATCGCTTATCTCCGTCGTGCCTTCCGATATGCCGAATTGCATCATGATTTCGTTAAGGCGCTCACGGGATATATCGCAGACTATGGCTACTTCAACATCAGGCAATTTCTTGTATGCAGCAATATGGTTGCGCCCATGTCCTAAACCGATGACTGCTGCTTTCATTGTTCTCGCCTCGCCTTTCATTTTGCTTCTTAATTGCCCAGTGGACGAACTTACACCAACTTCAATTATGATGCCCTCTCATATTGTTGCTGGATAGAAGCGGTGTTTGGAGGTGGTGCGCAGCAGATTTGATCACCCCCTTACTATGTCACCGTTTCAAGGAGTTTGCGCCTAAACCTGTGCCATTGTAAATTCGGTGAATCAGAACGCGACCCATTTAGGACATTCTGTTAGCGGCAGGGAAGGTCCTTGTCAAGCATATACATGAAAGGCTAAAATCCTTCAGCAACCTATTTTGACCTTGCAGATGCTGCATTTGCATGCTACAATTTTAATCACCTATCAACTACCGGAGGGGATTGTATGGAACTTGACAAAGAAGGCGGAATCCTGCTGCGGAGGGCTAGTGTTGAGGTGTATCGCGCAAATCCATTTCGAGTGCTGAGATTACCACCAAATGCCGCCACCACTGAAATTAACCGTCGCGTTCAGGAATTGCGTATTCTCAGTGCACTGCAGCAGACGGGCTCTTTTCCCCAAAGCACCGCTGATGTGCAGGGTAGAAGAACAACTGCCTCACAGATATGGCAAAGATTCATGCAAGAATGCGAGGAAACCGCACTCGATGAGACATATCTTCAAAAAATTACCCATCGTCTACAAGACCCGGAGGAGAGACTTGCTGACGAGTTCTTATGGTTCTGGCCGATAGAAGAAAAAGACAGGGCATTAGAAGCACTGTGGCGTGGTGATGTAAGCCATGCCATTGCTTTATGGCAGGAGAAAATCGAATCTTCAGACGGTTTTTATAGTTCCATTGCATGTCATAATTTAGCAATAATTTATCACCTTTTATCTTTAGAGTTAGAAATACATGAAGAACAAATAGAATTAAATAAACTATGGAAAACTTATTGGTATGAATCATGGCAACTTTGGCTAAAAGTTATTAATGATAACAATATTTGGAATTATTTAGTTAAAAGATCTATTCAGTTAAACGATCCAAGAATAAATCAAGAAATAATAACTTCTTTTCAGAAAACAACTATTTTATTCCTCACTTTTATAAATGCTAAATTAGCTTTGAAAGCATTTCAGGAAAATTATAATAACATTTATGAATTTCATTTAAAAATTTTAAATACTTTTGTTAAAGATAACATTAGACAATTAGTTTTAAATTATATAATTGATCCAATAATAGACGAAATAAAAATTCTGTTGCAAATAGCAAAGCAAAGAGCGCAAAATTCTTCATCAGAAGAAGCAGCAAAGTGGTTGATAGAAAACATTTATCATCATTTGAATGTAGTATCCGCGATATTTCCAAATCATCCGCAAAATCAAATACTAAGGGATAAAATTGCACTTCAAATCAGAATATGGGCGAATGAATCTATTATTTCCGGAGACGTGTCAAGTTTAGAGAAAGCAATTCCATTGCTTGAAAAAGCAGTCGAATTATCGGGCACAGAAAGTGTCAGGGAACGATTAAACAAAGAACTGGATGAGGCTAAACGGGCTTTGAAGGTTGTGCCTATTTTAGAGCGCTTAGGGACACTTATCAAAGAAGCCCAGCGCTTATTGGTTGAGATTGAACGCAGAGGCTATGGGCTTTTAAATGAAGCAGAAAAGTTACTTAATGAAGCAGAGCCTTTGCTACGCCAGCTCGACCAATTGTTCGTCGGTGCATCTGACCAACAGATAAAAGATCAATTCCACGATGCGGTCGCAATGGCGGTCCACGCCCTTATTTCTGGTGCAATCAAAGCAGGTAACAGGGATTTTAAGAGAGCAAAAATACTATTAGAGAGAGCATCTAAACTTGCTATAAGTAACAATGTTCTCTTATTCTTACAATTAGAACTGAAAACATTGGATGAGATTTTAGCCCGCCAACGACAGGTATGGACTGAGCGAGCATCAGGATGTGGGTGTTTGCTCATTATAGGCTTGATTATTCTCATTAGTACTATTAGTGATTGGTGGACAGATCGAAAATTAGAGACTTCTAAGACTCAAATGGCTTCTTACTCTCCACCAACGGTGCAGCCATCGACCTCAAAATCCTCTACTATTTCTTCAAAACAACAAGCATCAAAATTTTCAGAATCTAATATAAAAACAAGAGAGCAATGGATCAAATATTTAGGTTTAGAAAAAATTGCGCAAAAATATATTCAAGGAAATATTAAAACTGAAGGAGATTTAGATTTATTACTTGGAGATTTAACTTATAAGGATTCAATAGTTTATCCTGATAAAGAAGTCTTAGGAGATTTAGATGGTGATAGACATAAAGAAAAAATCATTGTCATACGAATAAATGCAGGAGGTTCTGGAACTTTTATTTATCTGATTGTTTTGAAAAATGGAAAATTCATTGATGTAAAATCATTGGGTGATAGAGTAGTTATAAACTCAGTATCTATCAAAAATCGGGATATAATTCTTGACATGTTTGTTCATGGTCCAAATGACCCTATGGCGACACCAACTAAAAGAGTTGTTATTAAATACAGATTAATCAATAATCGTCTTATCTCTGAGAAAGATATAAGAAAAAAGATATTGAAAGAAAAAATTTATCAGTTAAAAACTGAATTAGAACAAGGAAAAGGAAGATTGAATCAATTAGTGAATTATATTGGTAACTTAGATAATCAAATTAATATGCTCAAAATCCAAATAGACTCTCTTCGTTCTAGAATTCAAATAATTGAACAAATTTACCCTTTAGGTTTCCCAAGTGAAGCCGAATTAGAATCTTATCGTGCATTAGTGAGGCAACACAACGAATTAGTAATCCAACACAATGACCTTGTTAGAAGGCGTAATACTTTAGCTAAGGAAGGACGCACTTTAATTGAAAGCTTGAGTCAGAAAGCCATAGAACATGATCGGTTAGTAAATGAGTATAACGTTCTTTTGCAGGAGGAGTAAAGAATGGACAAATACAAACAATTATTGTCTTTTTTGAAACGATTGTGGCTGGATATGAAACAATGGCGATATCCACCTGAATTTCGTATTAAACCAACACCTGTTTCGTCAGAAATTATGCCATTGATTAACGAAATCTTTAGTAAACTCCAGACACTATCTATGACAATAGCCGAAAAGGATCAGGATTTACTTTCACTTGTCGTTGAATTGGCAACAGGTCTTTGGAGGGTTCGCAATCGCATTAGTTCATTGCCCGACAGTGATGAATCAATTCGGCGCCTCAAGCGAGTGATGAATGCTGTTTGGGAAGCAATGGAGGCAAATGGAGTGAAAATTCAAGAGCACACTGGTGAGGACTATAGAGAAGGAATGGCTCTTGAGGTGTTAACTATAGAGACAAATCCTTCTTTGACTCAAGCGAAGGTAATCGAGACAATCAAACCATCTGTGTTTGTAAATGGTCGATTAGTGCAGTGGGGTGTCGTTATAGTTGGGAAACCGCCAGAAGAAGGAGGGAGTTAACATGCGTTTGACGATGGATTTTGGTATTGACTTAGGCACGACTAATAGTAGCATCGCTGTGCTTAAAGGAACAGAAGCTGTTGTGATTAAAAACAATGAGAACGACGAATTTACTCCGTCTGCTGTTTGGGTTTCTAAACAAGGGAAAATTTTTGTTGGTAAGTATGCTAAACAACAAATTGATCCCGAACCAGCAATTGAGTTCAAGTTAAAAATGGGAGAACGAACCCTTATTAGGGCAGGTTATAAAGAAATGCTCCCTGACGCATTGTCTGCTGAAGTGCTCAAGAAGCTGCGAGGTGATGCGCAGAATAGACTTGGTGAGGAAATTAAAGCAGCAGTTATTGGTGTGCCTGCAGATTTTGATTTACCACAAATACATGCTACTGAACAGGCAGCACGATTGGCAGGGTTCGAAGAAGTTAAGACCATCCAAGAACCAATCGCGGCTGCTTTAGCCTATACTTTCCAGAGCCATATTGACTCTGGAATTTGGCTCGTTTACGATTTGGGTGGCGGGACATTTGATGCTGCTGTCGTTTCCATCAGAGAGGAAGATGTCAGCATTATTGCGCATGGTGGGGACAAAAATTTAGGTGGTAAGTTGATTGATTGGAATATTGTTGACCATATCTTCATTCCAGCATTGAAACGCCAATATGCACTCAATAGTTTGAATCGTCATGATAGTAATTCTGTTCGCAGATGGAAGTCTCTTATAAAACAACTAAAAATGGAGGCAGAACAGGTAAAAATTAGACTTTCACGAGAATTGGTAACAATAGCTTTACCGCCCAATAATCCTATCGGTATAGATGAACAAGATAAACCAATTTGGTTAGAACTTGAAGTTACTCGTGAACAAATAGAACCATTTATTGAATCTAAAGTTGAGCGAACCATCGCTATCGTTAAACGAGTGTTGAAGGAAAAAAGGCTTAGTTATCATGACATTGAAAGGATAATTCTTGTTGGTGGACCGACTTTAACACCACTACTTCGAGAGATGTTGCAAACAAAGTTAGGTATAGAATTGGCATTCGACATTGATCCAATAACGGTCGTTGCCCAGGGAGCAGCCATTTTTGCTGGAACGCAGCAAATAAAAGCTCCTAAAACTTCAAAATTACCTAGAATGTTTGTAATTGAATTAATCTATAAGCCTATAGATTCTACAACAGAACCCTTAATTGGAGGCAAGGTCGTGCCACCCCAAGGCGAAACGTTAGACGGTTTTACTATTGAGTTTGTGGAGACCACATCCCAATGGCGGAGCGGGCAAGTGCCAATCCAACTAAATGGTGCTTTTATGACGACCTTAAAGGCTGAATCAGGAAGACAAAATGAATTTGTCATAGAACTACGAGACGCTCATGGTAACCGACATTTTACTCAGCCAGAGCGCTTTTATTATACCATTGGGAGGACTGTAGGAACTCAAATTGTAACTCATCATATTGGCGTTGCATTGGCAACGGGCGATGTTGTGGTCTTCTTTGAAAAAGGCTCTCCACTTCCCGCAAAGGCAACCCATATTTTGCGAACGACAGAAGAATTGCGAAAAGGGCAATCCGAAACGATGTTGCGCATCCCAGTTGTAGAAGGTGACGATGTCCAGCGCGCTGACAGGAACCGAGAAGTTGGAGCACTGGAAGTCAGGGGTGACTTTATTAAGGTTTGGCGTGATGTACCTGTCGGTTCTGAAGTTCAAGTTACACTGGAAATCGATGAGTCAAGGTTGCTAAGGATTCGGGCATTCTTGCCCTTGTTGGAGGAGGAATTTGAGGCGATTTATCAATGGGAAAAGGAGGAAATTTCCGTTGAAGAACTGAAACAAGCCTTGGTCTCTGAAAAAGCTCGATTTGAACGAGCAAGAGAAAATGCCTTACGCACAGGTAATCAAGAAGCAATGCGCATGTTACATGAATTAGAGCGAGAACGGATATTAGAAGATGCTGAAAATGCATTAAAAGTTGTAGATACAGAAAGTGATGCTCCTATAAGATGTTACAACCGGATTGTGGAATTAAGGCGGAGATTAGATGAAGTAGAAAAAGTGATGGAATGGGATATATTAGTTGAAGAGGTTCATGATACTCTTGAGCGAGTTAGATTCACTACTAGTAAATTTGGCACATTAGAAGATCAAAATAATCTGAAAGCATTAGAACAACAATTGCATGATGCAATTGCACGCCGCAATATACATCAAACTCGGCGATGTATAGATGAGATAATGACTTTAGAATTTTCTATTTTACGCAATCAACCTTGGTTTTGGGTATTATTGTTCCAAGATTTGCAACAAAGGCGTTTCCAAATGCGTGACCAAAGGCAAGCGCAAATTCTTATCAGACAAGGAAACGACGCTTTACTTAACAATGATCTGTCATCATTACAAGAATCAGTTATAGGACTTATTCAATTGCTTCCTTATGATGAACAGCAAAGAGTTATTACAAGCACAGTTATTAGAGGACGGTGAAGAGAATGGCCCTACGGGAGGAGATAAATGAGTTATCTGCTGCAATTCGCCAGGCATTGGAAACATTAATGATGGCACAAGCAGCAGAATGGGCTAGGCAAGGAAATCTCAATCACGTTGAGGCGTTTTTACGCCCCTTAGCACAACAGCCTGAAGCCTCACCATACATCCTTGATTTATTAGCTAAAGTATTGGCTCAACAAGGGCGATTTAAAGAGGCGAAAGAACTTTGGCAAAGAGCATCTATAATACAACCTGACAACGAGAATTTCTTGAGGGCAATTACTCGGTGCGAACATTTTCAAAGCGCTCGTCAAAGCGTTCCCATCTGGCAAGCAGTGTTAGCAATTGTTGGTGTAGTTTGGTTTATATTGACAATTACCTTATTACTTAATAATAAGCACTTAAGAAGTCAATTAGAGACATTACAGAAAAATATACTTGCAGTATCAAAAATCCCTTCTCATACATTATCAGTAATTGTATCTAAAACACCTAAATTATCTAAAAAACAAATTGACGATATTAAAAAGTCTTTGAAAAATGATGTACATTTGCGTAAATTTGATATTACTGTAAAACAAGACGGAGATGTCATTAGTTTGATTGGCGAAGTTCCAAACCTCTGGCTAAGGTTTCACGCAGAACGCATTGTGAGAGGGTTAACTCCTCAAAGGACGAAGGTAGATATTAGTAACCTCCATCTGCCTGATTATTATGAAGTAAGGCAAGGAGACAGTTTATGGGAAATTGCGCAACGAATTTATGGTAATCCTCTATTATGGTCAGAATTAGCCAAAATAAATGAAATAAAATCTCCTCGTCTTCTTCGCAATGGACAAAAATTGCGTCTTTTAAAGTAATTATAGTAAACTAAATTAGATTTTTTAATTAAGTTTAAAAAGGAAACGAGGGGAGGATGAATAAGGTGGATGTTTTTGAGATAAGGGATGCGACAGTGTGCCAATATGCTAACTATGTCCGCGACTCCCTCAAAATTTCAGACGAGCGTTTAAGAAACTGGCTTCACGACCGACTCAATGAAGGTGTCTTTTGGCCCGAACCTCTCCTCCAACTCAACCCAAGTTACGAATTCGGTTGTTCCCTTCAAGATTTGGTAGATGCAGGGAAAATTCACCCTCAATGCATCTGCTTTTTCGGAAACATTCACCTTTACAAGCACCAACAGGAAGCGATTGAGATTGGTTTGAAGCGAAAGCATTTTGTCGTTTCCAGCAGCACAGGTTCTGGCAAGACGCTAACTTACCTTGTCCCAATCGTTGACTGGATTTTGCGTAACGACAGCGGTGAGAAAAGGGTTTGCGCTATCATCGTTTACCCTATGAACGCATTGGCTAACTCGCAACTGGAAGCCCTAAAGAAGATGGCTGAAAACTATGAGAACTTAACAGGTCAAACTTGCCCTATCAATTTCGGGCGATACACGGGTCAGGAAGGTGCAGAAGAGAGGTCACAGTTGAAATCAAACCCACCACACATTTTGCTCACTAACTTTATGATGCTTGAACTCATGCTGGTTCGTCCAGAAGACCGATGCTTCATTGATGAGGCGAACCTTCAATTTGTCGTCTTAGATGAGTTGCACTCATATCGTGGTCGGCAAGGCGCTGATGTCGCTTTACTACTCCGCCGTTTGAGGGTTCGCTGGTGTTGTTGCATAATTCCTGAAGAAAAAGGCGATCAATAGCGATAAAAGCCAATCAGAACAAGGGTTTTTAGAATCAACTGAGATAAATTCATTTTGACAATGATTTCAGATAAAAATTTCATCCGTCAAAATCGCCGAAAAGAGGCATATTTTGGGCGCTTTTGAATTGTGCAACAAAGCCTGTTCGCTCAAAAAACCCAAACTTGCTTTTCATCGGGACAAGCGCGACTTTGGCTACGGGTGAAAGTCGCGAGGACAGGCGCTGCCTTATAGCCGATGTCGCATCAAAGATTTTTGGTGTGCAGGTTAAACCAGAGAATGTCATTGAAGAGACATTGCGCCGAGTTATTCCCATCCCTCGCTCGGTTTCGCTTGAAGCCTTGCGGACCGAATTGTTGGGCAATCAGGTGCCAAGTTCATGGGATGAAATTTCTGACAGCCCTTTGGCTGCATGGATTGAAGACACTTTCGGGATTGAAGAAGAGCCTGACGGTCATCTCCGTCGCCGCATCCCTATAACGCTGCAGGAAGGAGCGAAGAAATTAGCGGAGTTGACAGGCGTTGACGAAACGACTTGCTTGGAACGCTTGAAGCGGTATCTGTTGGCTACAAGTAATACCATTTCAAAAAATTAATACACACTTTGACTTGACTGAAGTTGAGCCACAATCCATTCATACCCACATAACTTGCGAACTTTCTCTCTGTCATCCCACAATGCCTCTACCAACGCTGCCTCCAACCCCTCTAAACTCTCAAAAACACGGTTTGCCACCTTTCCCCTCAACTCTTCAAATAATCTCTCCACAGGGTTCAACTCAGGACTGTAAGGTGGCAAGGAAATAGCCTTGAAGGTGCAGGGCAGTTTCCCTCTCACCCCCTGATGGGCTTTGGCATTGTCCCAAACTATCGCAACTTTTTGCCCCCATCTCTCTGCCATCTTCTCCACCAACAATGCCACTACCTCCTTGTCCACCTTTTCT
>Ga0197143_1002789_pt1 | contig 12365 bp, 11 predicted proteins | sample GBS70_MetaG_FD_148603 | JGI IMG/M metagenome (GOLD analysis project Ga0197143, IMG submission 148603) | Sediment microbial communities from Great Boiling Springs, Gerlach, Nevada, United States - GBS 70_MetaG | ecosystem: Environmental > Aquatic > Thermal springs > Hot (42-90C) > Sediment...
GTGGGTGGTGGTGCCGTGGGTGGCCAGTTGGGTGTTTGCGGCCCTGCGGACGAGCATCAGCCTGGCCCTGGCGTCCACCGTGACGGGGGAGTTCGTGGGGTCCACGCACGGGCTGGGGTACCGCATGGTGCTGGCCACGGGAGTCCTGGACACGCCCCGGGTGTTCGCCATCCTGCTGGTGCTCATGACGGTGGGGTACGCGGTGGTGGAGGGGGCGCGCCGGGCAGAGGCCTACCTTCTGCGTTGGAGACCGGAAGTATCCATGTGAGGAGAGAGGCAGAGCCGTCAAGATGGGCGGTGGCCTGTGCTGCCTTCCTGCGGGGCCTGGTGGAGCGGGGACTGCAGGTGGAGGAAGGGCTGCTGGTGGTGGTGGACGGGAGCAAGGGGTTCATCCGGGCAGTCCGCCAGGTGTTCGGGGCACAGGCCGTGGTGCAGCGGTGCACGTGGCACAACCGGGAGAACGGGGTGAGCTACCTGCCGAAAGGGCAGCAGGACCTCTGAGTGGGCGAAGCTGCAGCGCGCGTGGACGCGGTCGACCTACCAGGCTGCGTGAGCGGAGCTTCGGCGGCGGCTCCACCAGGAGCTGAAGAGGGCGGAACGAGGACGGGGCCCGCAGCCTGACGGAGGGGCTAGAGGAGACCTTGACCCTGCACCGGCTGGGGGTGGCAGAGGCCCGGGGCGGCAGCCTGAGTACGACCAACTGCCTGCAGTCCATCCTTTCCCAGGTAGAGCGGCGAGTCCGCCGGGTGCCCCGCTGGACCAGCAGCGACCAGAAGCGCCGTTCCGTGAGCCGCGGTGCTTCTCGACGTCGAACCCAGGCCGAGACGGGTGCGAGGATGTCGGGCTCTCCGGCAGCCACGAGCTGCTTTGCGGAGAGCCACGAGGCAGGAGTCTGACCGGAGGACAGCGTAATGCACCCATGGGAGCGGTGCCAAAATTAACCGAGCTTTGGGACATGCTCGCGATGGAGAAGGGAGGCGGTGGTCGTGGAGTACGTGAACCTCGCGTGCGAGCTCCGCGCAGCGGTCTTCACCATCACCCTTAACCGACCGGAAGTCCTCAACGCGCTCAACCACCAGATGGCAGATGAACTCCGGCACGCCCTGGCACAGGCGAATAGGGACGAGGCAGTCCGCTGCGTCCTCCTCACCGGAGCCGGACGCGCTTTCTGCTCAGGCCAAGATGTTCGTGAATTCGAGAGCGCGGACCTCTCTCTCGGCAACCTGGTTCGCACCCGCTACATTCCCCTTCTCCGCCAGCTTCTTGCCCTGGAGAAACCGGTCATCGCCGCCATCCACGGCGTGGCTGCGGGAGCCGGTCTCAGCCTTGCCCTCGCCTGCGACCTCCGGGTGGCGTCCGAAGATAGCACCTTCGTACTCGCCTTCAGTCAGGTCGGCCTCGTTCCGGACTGCGGCGCTACTTACCTCTTGCCGCGAGTCGTTGGCCTGGCCCGGGCCTTCCAGCTGTGCTATTCGGCGGAACCCGTCCCTGCCTCCGAGGCTCTTCAACTCGGCTTAGTGAACTGGGTGGTTCCCAGCCCGGAACTCACCTCCAGAGCCTGGCAGCTCGCACGGCAACTCGCGACCGGCCCCACGCGTGCTTACGGCCTCGCCAAACGAGCACTGCTCCGAAATCTCAACACGCATTTTGCAGACGCCCTCGAGTACGAAGCAATGCTTCAAGAAGCGGCTGGTCGCACGCATGACCATCGTGAAGGTGTCCGCGCCTTCCGCGAGCGGCGCAGGCCGCAATTCGAGGGGCGATAGTTCCCGACGCACACCACCTTTCCGCAAGGAGGACAAAATGCGAGAAGCTGTGATCGTGGACGCGGTCCGCACGCCGATCGGTCGATACGGTGGTGCCCTTCGGCACGTACGCCCCGACGAGCTCGCCGCGACAGTCGTCTCGGCGCTCGTGCGACGCTCCCCCATTGATCCTGCGCGGATTGACGACGTGATCCTTGGGTGCGTCACTCAGGCAGGGGAGGACTCGCGTAACATCGCGCGCATGGCAGCGCTGCTCGCGGGCCTTCCTGTGGAAGTGCCCGGGCAGACCGTCAACCGGATGTGTGGCTCCGGCCTCCAGGCAGTGATCACCGCTGACCGCGCAATTCGCTGCGGCGACGGCGACATCATTATCGCCGGGGGCGTAGAGAGCATGACCCGAGCCCCCTTTGTAGTCGCGAAGGCTGCCGAGCCCTGGAGCAGAAGCTTCGAAGTCTACGACAGTACCCTTGGTCCCCGCTTCACGAACCCCCGCTTGCTCCAGCTCTGGCCGGGAGTCGGGTACGCCCTCGGGGAGACCGCGGAGATTCTCGCAGAGAGATTCCGGATCACCCGCGAAGAGCAAGACCGGTATGCTCTCCTAAGTCATCAGCGTGCAGTCCGCGCCGCCCAGGAAGGACGGTTTCGTGAGGAGCTCGTGCCTGTTGTCGTCTCCACGTCCTCCGGCGAGTCTCAGATCGTTGATCGGGACGAACACCCGCGTCCGGACACCACCCTGGAGAAGCTGTCCCGCCTTCGGCCCGTCTTCCGAAAGGAAGGGACGGTGACCGCGGGCAACAGCTGCGGCTTGAGCGACGGAGCAGCTGCACTCCTCCTGGTGGAGGGGCGCCTTGCTCGCGACCTGGGCCTTCGCCCCCTCGCGCGCATCGTGAGTACAGGGGTCTCCGGCGTGGACCCCGCGGTGATGGGCATCGGACCCGTCCCCGCTACTCGGAAGGCCTTATCCCGTGCGGGTCTCCGCTTGGAGGACATCGACCTCGTCGAATTGAACGAGCCCTTCGCCAGCCAGCTCCTCGCGTGTGTTCGGGAACTCGGCCTCGACCTGGAGCGAGTCAACGTCAATGGCGGCGCCATCGCGCTGGGCCATCCCGTGGGCGCCTCAGGGGCTAGAATCCTAGGTCACCTGCTGTGGGAAATGCAGCGCCGCCGGGTACGCTACGGTCTCGCGGCCCTCTGCATCGGAGTTGGACAAGGCATCGCCGTCGTCGTGGAGCGGGTTCACTGACGCCTGCTGCTCCAGGCCTGGTGCCGGCGCGATCGCGCGCTCGCGCCAAGCGCTCGACGTCTACGCTCCGCGACACGTGCCATTACCTTCAGACTACTCTGCTATCACGTAGCCCCTCTCCCTTGCCGCCTGTAGAACCTCGCGCACTGCCGCTCGTTCCGCCTCTGTCATCTCCTCCAAGAGTCGCGGTCCTCCGGGCCGCACAGGCCAGCCGACCCGTTCCACAAACTCCTCGTAGCCGACACCTGGATAGACGGTCTCCAGTTCGGCCCGGCCCTCCTCGTTCTCGAAGCCGAAGACCCCAAAAGGACAAAACATCGCCACCAACCTTTTCCGCCCTGTTACCCCTTTCTCTGACACCCACTCCCCATTCCTCCGTCCACAAGAAGCCGTCACAAAATCAACGCGCGAGACATACCGCTTAGGCTCCGTCGCACCCACAACGAGGTAGACGCGTTTTGCAAAGGCGGCTACTTCCGCAGCTCCTCCGCCACCTGCCAACCGCACCATCACACTGCGCCCGTCCCTTACCAGGGTACTGTTCACGTTTCCAAACTGATCCACGTTGCCCGCCGCCAACAACGCCGCCTCGACCCCTCCCCGACGAAGCAGCCCGTATAGGAGGTCCAGACTGTCCCCGTGGAAGGTGGAGCACCCGTGAAAGCAGTTGTACTCCGTTGTGCTCGTCGGAAGGCGCCGAAAAGGTCCTTCCACGATCACTCCCCCTTCGAAAGCGAGCGCTATCCCGTCGTTGTACAGCCGCCGCGCTAGCTCCGCCACGAGAATTGGCCAGTGAAATCCGACAAACAGCCGCGAATACTTACTAACCTCCCGTGCCGCCGCAATCAACATGTACTCGACAGATCCGCGCACACTCCCTTCCCCCTCCGCGCGCCGTTCCGCCAAGGGCTACAGCCGAAGCCTCTCAGGCGACCACAATCCCTCGCGTTCCAACGTGCGCAGGTATTCTGCCCGATCTTCCACGCCCGTGACGAACTTCTCCAGGTAGGCCCTAAATCCCTCCTCCGTTCTCGACATCTCCCCATAAAGCCGGAAATGTTCTACGTCCCGGTCGTAGTAACCGTACACGCCCTCCGGGTGCGCGGCCCACGGTTCCACCACGATTCCGACCACCAGTTGCCCTGGGACTACCGTTTCCCACGGCCGCTCCCGGACAACCTCATGGCCCACCAGCTCTTCCGCCACGATTAAGACCTTCTCGGAAGCCATCGCCGCGAACGCCACTTCCCCCCTTGGCCCCAGCACGCGAGCGTTCCCGTATTCGTCTACTTGCTGCGCGTGAATCACTCCCAGAGCCGGTCGCAGCGGAGCTAGCGCGCCCACTTGCTCCGCGCTGAACGGGTCTACCACCTGTCGGTACCACTCCGCGCCCAACACCGCCGGGTAACTCGTCCCTGACAAGCCTGTCACCGGCACGAATGGAAGGCCATACGCCCCCGCCAACAAGGCCAGGTTCAGGCTTCCCAGACTTAACTCCGTCACCTGCCCTTCCTCTATCCCTCCCTCTGTCCACCGCCGCCAGTTGTACGCCGGGCACGGCCCTACCACGTTCCACACGTGCGCCACCACCACGCGCTCCACCGCCCCCGCCCCCACCAGCTGGTCCAGCAGAATCCCTCCGCCGCTCATGACCACCCACAGTCCCCGCACTCCCCGGCGGATTATCTCATGTCCGAACGAGAAATTGAGGCTCCCGAAGTTTCCGATGTACGTCCACTGCCCCGGCCGTACATAACGCTCCACCGCCTCGCGCATCGTGAGCAGTTCCACCCTTCTTGCCTCACCGCTCCCTCCCGTCGCCTCCCCCGCGCCTCCTCCCCGCCCCTCGCCTTGCCGTCTAGTCCTGCGCATCCTCCAGCTGCTCAAAGCCACTCCCCCGGTCCACACCGACCGCACCGATGAGATTTGGCTCACAGGCCAACAACCTCGCTCGCCTCTCCCGATCCGCGTTGAAATGCTGGTAAACGATCCCCTCCGCCTTCAGCGGCAACTGGACCACGTCTCCCTCCTCCCAGTCGTACCTCACGCCGTCGATCACGGTGTATCCCCGGCCCTCCAGGACATACAGCACTTGTCCTCCCTGATATCTCTGGCGTCCACTCCTCCCGCCCGGCGGAATCTCCTGCTCGTACAGCAGAAACGTCTTGAGGGCCGTATTCTGGATCGAGGGGTGCAGGTACCACTTCATTTTCCCCTGGGGATTCCTTTCCCACGGGAGCTCCTTGCCCTTCACCAGAACCACGGCGTTCTTCCGTCTCTCCCGATCCTCGTCCCGCAGTCGTAGCAGCTCTTCGTACAGAGTGCTCATCGTCTCACCTCCCCTTCCGCCACTCCGGCGACACTTCCTTTTGCTCCAGTTGGCTTCCCACGTGATCCCACAACGGCACGTATATAAATGCCAGCCACCTGCAACCCTTCCCAGGCTCCGCATTGAAATGCTGGTGTTCCACGCCGCCGGGTTTCAAGGGCAACAATAGGAGATCGCCCTCTTCCCACTCCACTTTCTCACCGTCCACGACGGTGTATCCCTTGCCCTCCAGCACGTAGATAACAAGACCTCCTTGGTGCGTATGTTTACCCGAGTGCGTCCTGATATCCTGTACAAACACGTACCAGTCCTGTAGCACTGTATCCTTGAACATCTGCGGGTGCAAGTACCACCGGATGCGGCCTTGCCGGCTGAGTTCCCACTCCCGCTCACGTGCCTTCACGACAACCTTTCCCGCCGACTGCCTTTCTTGAAACTCCCGGCGTGCCCGATAGAGCGCCTCGTAACACCCTTGCTCCGGCTCCCTCTCTCTTACAGCTGTCCTTTCCAGTTCCTCCGCCATCCTCACACTCCCCCTCTCTGCGCCTTCGCACCTCGTTTTCACTTATCGGTCTAGCTGACCTCCTGCCGCCTCAAGGATTCCACGGCGCGCTTCGATTCCAGAACTGCCGCAAGTCCGTTACACAGGTCTTCCCAGCCCACGCGGCCCCGCGCACCGTCCCGCCTCAAAGCCTGCAGTCGCGCTTCCTCCACGAGGGCCCGCAGCTCTGCTCCCGACAACCCTTCCGTCCGTGTCGCCAAGTTTCGAATCCACTGCTCCTCAGCTTCGTCCGGCTCCACCGGTACTCGCCGCAAGAAGAGTCGAAGGATCTCCGCCCTCTCCTCTTCGTTCGGCAGCGGCACTGGAACGATCGTTCCCAACCTGCCGGGCCGCAGCACCGCCGGATCGACCATGTCCAGCCGATTCGTGGCTGCCAGCACCACCATCCCGCGATCCGCAGTCTCTCCCAGTGCGTCCAGCTCCACCAACAACTGGTTCACTACTCGTTGCGCTGTCCTCCCTTCGCTTCCGGGCAATCGGCGCGGCGCGATTGCATCCAACTGGTCGATGAAGACAATACACGGGGCTACCTGCCGAGCCACCCGGAAGAGATGCCGCACCGCTTCCTCGGTCTCACCCAGCCACCTGCTGAACACTTCGGGGCCGCTCAGCCACACAAGGTTGACCCCCGCGGCGGCAGCCGCCGCTTGAGCCAGCAACGTCTTTCCTGTGCCCGGTGGTCCGTACAACACCACGCCGCCCCGGATCCCAGCCACCACCTCACGCCGCTCCCCGCACGCCCGCAGGGGCGCTACGACGAGGCTCTCCAGCCGGGCCTTGACGGACGTTGCACCTGCGACCTCCTCCCACGTGGCCCGCGGACGCACCACCCAACTCTCCCGCAGCGCCGACGGTCGGATCCGTCGCAACGCGGCTTCGAAGTCCTCCCGCGTAACGCTGACGTGCGCCGCCCCGCGTCTTGCCTCCAGGACATCCCCCTTTCCGACCGATCGCCGGAGTGCTTCCAGCCCGCTCTCCCGGCACAGCTCCACGAGATCCGCGCCTACGAACCCGTGTGTGCGCTCCGCGATCTCGCTCAGCGCCCGCGCCGCATCTTCATCCAACGGCATCTCGCGCGTGTAAATGCGAAGGATCTCCAACCTTCCGCGCGCGTCCGGAGGGCCGATGTACACCTCCCGGTCGAAGCGGCCAGGACGACGCAGACTAGCGTCAATGGCTTCCAACCGGTTCGTGGTTCCGATCACGACCACTCCATCCACCTTTTGCAATCCATCCATCAAAGACAACAACGTCGCCACAACCCTCGCGTCGGACTGCGAGCCTACCCATTCCCGCTTCGGTGCAATCGCATCGAGCTCGTCGATCACAACCACCGACGGTGCCTGGGCAATCGCTTGTCCGAAGATTCTCCGAAGGTTCGCCTCCGTCTCCCCATACATTGTGCCCACAACCTCGGGCCCGTTGATCATGAAGAAGCGCGCGTTGATCTCGTTGGACAGCGCACGAGCCAAGTGCGTCTTCCCAACCCCCGGCGGACCATACAGGATAATCCCCCGCGGCAGCGTGATCCCCATGATTCGGTACACTTCAGGAAATTGCAACGGGAGCTGCACCAGTTGCCGAACTAGTTCAACAACCTGGTCCAGCCCGCCCACGTCCTCTAGGGTGACGCCTCCCGTCTCTCCATGGCCCTGGCCCGGCGGATGGGTGTGCCCATCTTCCCCCCACTCCACATGACACTCGGTCGCTTCCCCGAAGATCCCCGTCGTCGGCTCTGTTGCAAGCACCGTGAACACCATCCCTGCTCCGCCCGGCCGCACGGGGAGATACAGCACCATGCCTGCCGTAAGAGGCTCCCCTCGCAGAGTCTCCGCCAGCGTTGCGCTCATAAACTCGAAACCGCTGATGTGCAGCGCTGGGTGCAACACCACCTTCTGCAACTGGGGCAGGGACTCTACCGGCTCCACTTCTACTGCCTCGTACAACCGCGCCTTCAGGGCTTGCCGCTGCCACCGCCCTACCCGAAGGCACTCCCGTCCCTCGTCCTCACGCAGCGGGCTGGCAACGCGCGCCAAAACCTTCCGGCCTGCTGCCGTTGAGATGCGCACCACGCCCCCCACGCGCACACCGAGTCGAGACATCACAGCGGGATCGAGGCGTACTGCAAGTTCCCCAAGCTGCGATAGCTCCGCGTCTTCCCGAATTACAAGCACGCGCTCCCGCACGTCTGATCCTCCCAACCTTGCCAGATCGTCCTGAACGGGCTCAAGGGCAGGCTCCCGCCCACCGTGGGTCTGCGAACTCCTCAAAGGTGATGGGTTGTCGGACCAGCTGCCACTCCATCACTAGCTGCATAGCGGCTGCGAATCCCGCCCGGCTCAGACACCCGTCCCCGAATCCCCCTCGTATCTTCCGTATCATCTCAACCACGTAGGGGCGCGCCAAGCCACCGAAGTACTCCCGTGTTCGCGGGTGCTCCATCAGCTCCGTGGCGAGCCGTTCCGGTGTGGCCCTGCGGATATACTCCAGCCCCCTTCGCGTCCCTCGCACCACTCGACCCACCAAATCCGGCGCCCGTTGGATCACGTCCTCACGCGTCACCAGGGCGAGCGCCAGTGACCTGCCAGACCCGTACCACCGTCGCTGGTCTTGATCAGACCAGGCCCGTACGAGAGCGTAGCCGAGTCCGTCCAACAGAAGCCGCGTCGTCAACGGCTCCCATGCGGGGAGAGCATCTACTCGCCCCGTCCGCAGCGCGCCGTAATTCACCCCAGGGTCCGCGCCAAGGGGCACGAGCCGTACCTCCCGCTCCGGATCCAGGCCGGCGCGCTTCAAAAACACATTCGCAGCTACCCAGGCCCCAGAGCCCGGCGCCGTAAACCCTACGGCTTTGCCGCGGAGGTCCTTCACCTCCCGCACGGAGCTCCTCAGGGTGCTCCGGACGACCAGACTGAAAATCTCGCGGTTGTGCAAGGCTAAGACCGCTTTCCATGGAGACCCGCCTAGCCTCGCCAAGGGAACGTGCACGAACGCGAAAAATCCGAAGTCGAACTCCTTTGCCATCATTGCGGAACGCAACACACCAGCAGTGCCCGTGAGTACCCTTATCTGCACGCCCTCCGTCTCAAAAAAACCCTGCGCCAACGAAGCGAAAATCGGCAGCGTTTGCTCATAGGACAGCGTACCACCCATGGTGACCTGCGTCAGACCCTGCCCCCGGGCCTCCGGCCCGCTGACCAGCAACGCCGCCACTACGAATACAAAAAACGCGGGCACGACAGCTGTCGCCCGCATGCTACCTCACCTCCCGACTCCCCACGACGTCTCGTCTGCTTTCCGCTCCGGCGTCCTTTCTCTTCCTACTGCTCCTCCTACTGCTCCGGCACGTATGGGCGAAGGCGAGTGCTACGAAACTCGTACTTCAGAGCCCACCCGCACCCCGGACAGACCCCGCCAGGCGCCTCCCCGGGCACAACGCTGTAAAAGATGGGCCGCGCCTCCTTTAATTCTCCCCACTCCGTGTACGAAAGGGGATATGCGTAGCCCCCCAGTACGAACCGTCCCCTCCGGATGCTCTCCGCCACCGCCCGCGGATCCGGCCTGCCGACTTTCTCCACCGCGTGAGCCACCAGCTTCACAATGGCATACCCCGAGAGCGCGTTGTGGTCGAAAAAGCGACGATATTGCGCGAAAAACTTCCGCGCCAATCCCTGGTATGCCGGGCTACTGACGTCCGCGCAGGAATAGTCCAGGTACCGGCCGAAGACCGCCTCGCCCGCTCGTTGCACGATCAGCTCAAACGGATACCAGGGCCCGACGATCCGCTGCCGCATGCCCAGCTCGGCTGCCTGTCTCACGATCACTGGCGTTCCGGGCGGATGTCCCAGGGCTATTAGCAGTTGAGGATCCAGCCCTTGTAGCCTTCGCAAGTACGGCGTGAAATCCGATGTCCCTACAGGCGCCACCTCGATCTGAACCCGTACGCCCGGCAGCGAAGCCACCTGGCGCTCAACAGCCACACGGACCGCATGGCCCCATCCGTAGTCCGCCACGATGGCTCCGACCCGGCTCAGTCGTTCGTGCCGCACCATCTGCGCGATCGCTTCCACGTTCATCGGCGCTGCGACCAGGCAAGTTCGGAACGTGTACCGACTATCTCTCTGAAGAATGGTGTGCGCCCCCGCCATCGTCAAGAACCACGGTGTGCGCAGCGCTTCCGCCTCCCGCGCCACCGCTAGCCCTACGTCACTGCTGATCACCCCTCCCGCACCTACGACGCCTTCCCGTTCGACCAGGAAACGGAACGCGTTTACCGCTTCGGCCGGGTTGTTGCGGTCGTCCCGCTCCATCAGTTCCACCCGCAGCCCGGCTACCCCGCCCGCCTCGTTCAGCTCGGTGGCCGCCAGGCGCATTCCATCTCGCACATTGACCCCCCAGGGCGCAAATGGCCCGCTGAGCGCGGTCAGCACACCGATCTTGATCGCCCTCGCCTGTGCGCTAACCTGTCCCAGGGATAAAGTCACCCACAGAACAACGAGCAGAGCTCCCGCCCTCCGTCTCATTTGCCGCTCCCCCTTCACACCGCCACCAGTTCCTCTCTCAGCTTGAACCGCTGAATCTTACCGGCCGCGGTCTTCGGCAGTTCCGATACAAAACTGACGCTGTGCGGGTACTTGTACCGCGCGAGCCGCTCCTTGCACCACTCCCGCAGCTCCTCCGCCAGTCCCTCCGAACCTTCTTGCCCGGGCTTCAAAACCACGAACGCGTGGATCCGGGTAAGGCCTTCCTCCCCCTGCCTGCCCACTACCGCGGCCTCCTGTACCGCAGGGTGCTCCATCAGCGCCTTCTCGACTTCCACAGGAGACACCCACAGTCCACCGACCTTGAACATCTCGTCGGCCCTGCCTTCGTACCAGTAAAAGCCGTCCTCGTCAACCCTGTAACGGTCTCCCGTGTAAAACCACTCTCCAAGGATACTCCGCTTCGTCTTCTCATGTTGCCGCCAGTAAAAAGCGCACGCGCTGTCCCCTTTCACGTAGAGGTCTCCGACCTCTCCCGGCTTCGCGGGCATCTGCGTCTCCGGCACCACGACCTTCAGCTCGTACCCAGGCACAGGTTTCCCGTTGGACCCCGGCCGCAGGGCGTTGATCGCGTTCGAGCAATAGATGTGCAACATTTCGGTACTGCCCACTCCGTCCAAAATCAGCACTCCGAACCGCTCCCTCCAACGCTCGAAGATCCCTGCCGGCAGTGGCTCCGCCCCGGACACGCACAACCGCAGACTGGACAGGTCATAGTTTCCCGCTTCCGGGTAGTTTAAAATCGCGCTGTACAACGTCGGCAGCCCGAAGAACAGCGTCGGCCGGTATCGCGCGATTGTCTCCAAAATCCCCTCCGCCGTCGGCTTCCCAGACCGCAGGATCGCCGAGGCCCCTGCCCAGTAAGTAAAGCTCAGACTGTTGCCCAGGCCGTAGGCGTGACACATCTTCGGAGCGGAGAATACCACGTCTGCCTCCGTGATCCCCAGAATGTGCCGCGCGTAGGTCTCGCACGTATACAAGATGTCGTGCTGCAGATGCACCGCTGCCTTCGGCTTGCCCGTGGTACCCGAAGTGTACAACCAGAACGCCATGTCGTCACGGTGCGTGTTCGCCGGTGGCAGCTCTCCGCCGTGCGCAGCCAACAGCTCGTCAAGACTCAGCGCACCCTCCGCCCCGCTTCTCGAGCCGATCAGAACCGGGGGATCACTCACGGAGTTCGCAGCCTCTCGCACCTGCGGCATTACCTCGGGATCGGCGACCACAGCCCGAGCACAACTGTCCTCCATGAAGTAGGCGTAGTCGGCCGCGCGAAGCAAAGGACTCGTGGGAATGGGGACGGCGCCAGCACGGATGGCTCCCAGAAATGCCACGGGAAAAGCTGGGCTGTCGTCCAGGACCAGCAACACCCGCTCCTCTCGCCTAATCCCGAGGTCTCGTAGAGCTCTCCCAAAAGCGCACGCACGCTCGAACAGCTCTCCGTACGTCACCGCCTGGTCCTGCCAACGAACGGCCACCTTCGCACCGAAGCCCCGGTCGAGGTTTCGGTCCAGCAGCACGGTGCTGATGTTGAAACGCGCAGGGACTTCCGGCATGGTAGCCCCCCTTACGCTGCACGAGATTTCGAAACTCGCTAAAATAAGCCTAGCAGTGCCGGCCCCCCGGTGCAGTAGTCCAATCCGGCCAGTTTCCTGGTGCAAGTGTACTAACAAATGTGGTCAGCACGTGGCACGTGGCCCCCTTGCAGGGGTGTCGTAGTCGAGTTAACCTAAAAAAAACGTGGACTCGCGGGCCCCTGGCCCGTGCCCCGGACCAGCCGAGCCCGGAGCCCAGGCCACGGTTTGTTAAGGAGGCGCCATGGCCCAGCAGGTGACGTACCGCGCCGCGTCCGACTTCTACGCCGTGGAGGAGCTGCTCACGGAGGTCCAGCGGTCCGCCCGGGACACCGTCCGCCGGTTCGTGGACC
>Ga0197143_1002790_pt1 | contig 12363 bp, 13 predicted proteins | sample GBS70_MetaG_FD_148603 | JGI IMG/M metagenome (GOLD analysis project Ga0197143, IMG submission 148603) | Sediment microbial communities from Great Boiling Springs, Gerlach, Nevada, United States - GBS 70_MetaG | ecosystem: Environmental > Aquatic > Thermal springs > Hot (42-90C) > Sediment...
AACGCCTCTAAGGCGTTTTTCTTTGGAGAGTTTGATCCTGGCTCAGGGTGAACGCTGGCGGCGTGCCTAAGACATGCAAGTCGTGCGGGCCGCGGGGTTTCTCGCGGTCAGCGGCGGACGGGTGAGTAACGCGTGGGTGACCTACCCGGAAGAGGGGGACAACCTGGGGAAACCCAGGCTAATCCCCCATGTGGACACATCCTTTGGGGTGTGTTTAAAGGGTTTTTACCCGCTTCCGGATGGGCCCGCGTCCCATCAGCTAGTTGGTGGGGTAAGAGCCCACCAAGGCGACGACGGGTAGCCGGTCTGAGAGGACGGCCGGCCACAGGGGCACTGAGACACGGGCCCCACTCCTACGGGAGGCAGCAGTTAGGAATCTTCCGCAATGGGCGCAAGCCTGACGGAGCGACGCCGCTTGGAGGAGGAAGCCCTTCGGGGTGTAAACTCCTGAACCCGGGACGAAACCCCCGATGAGGGGACTGACGGTACCGGGGTAATAGCGCCGGCCAACTCCGTGCCAGCAGCCGCGGTAATACGGAGGGCGCGAGCGTTACCCGGATTTACTGGGCGTAAAGGGCGTGTAGGCGGCCTGGGGCGTCCCATGTGAAAGGCCACGGCTCAACCGTGGAGGAGCGTGGGATACGCTCAGGCTAGACGGTGGGAGAGGGTGGTGGAATTCCCGGAGTAGCGGTGAAATGCGCAGATACCGGGAGGAACGCCGATGGCGAAGGCAGCCACCTGGCTCACTTGTGACGCTGAGGCGCGAAAGCGTGGGGAGCAAACCGGATTAGATACCCGGGTAGTCCACGCCCTAAACGATGCGCGCTAGGTCTCTGGGTTTGCTGGGGGCCGAAGCCAACGCGTTAAGCGCGCCGCCTGGGGAGTACGGCCGCAAGGCTGAAACTCAAAGGAATTGACGGGGGCCCGCACAAGCGGTGGAGCATGTGGTTTAATTCGAAGCAACGCGAAGAACCTTACCAGGCCTTGACATGCTAGGGAACCTGGGTGAAAGCCTGGGGTGCCCCGCGAGGGGAGCCCTAGCACAGGTGCTGCATGGCCGTCGTCAGCTCGTGTCGTGAGATGTTGGGTTAAGTCCCGCAACGAGCGCAACCCCTGCCGTTAGTTGCCAGCGGGTGAGCCGGGCACTCTAACGGGACTGCCTGCGAAAGCAGGAGGAAGGCGGGGACGACGTCTGGTCATCATGGCCCTTACGGCCTGGGCGACACACGTGCTACAATGCCCACTACAAAGCGAGGCAACCCGGTAACGGGGAGCGAATCGCAAAAAGGTGGGCGTAGTTCGGATTGGGGTCTGCAACCCGACCCCATGAAGCCGGAATCGCTAGTAATCGCGGATCAGCCATGCCGCGGTGAATACGTTCCCGGGCCTTGTACACACCGCCCGTCACGCCATGGGAGCGGGTTCTACCCGAAGTCGCCGGGAGCCTAAGGGCAGGCGCCGAGGGTAGGGCCCGTGACTGGGGCGAAGTCGTAACAAGGTAGCTGTACCGGAAGGTGCGGCTGGATCACCTCCTTTCTAAGGAGCACCAAGCCTTGCGTTCTCCCCTTTTCAAGGTCCTCTGGGGGCGCCTTCGGGCGCCCCTTTTTTTTGGGCTGGAGGCGAGAGTGCGCAGGAAGCGGCACGTGGCGAGGGCCAAAAAACGGGTGGTTTCCGCCGGGGGCGTGGTCCTGAGGGGGCATCCTCCCGAGGTGCTGGTGGTCTCCCTAAAGGGGGGGCGGGTGGTTACCCTGCCCAAGGGTCAGGTGGAGCCCGGGGAGCGCTACGCGGAAACGGCCGTGCGCGAGGTCCGGGAGGAGACCGGGGTGGAGGCGGCGCCTTTAGCCCCTTTAGGCAAGGTGCGCTACTACTTCACCGTCAAGGACGAGGGGCAGCCCATTACCGTGAGCAAGGAGGTTCACTACTTCCTCATGGCCTACCGGGGTGGGGAGCCCAAGCCCCAGCTCTCCGAGGTGGAGGCCGCCTACTTCCTCCCCGTGCCCGAGGCCCTGAAGAGGCTTTCCTACGCCAACGAGCGGGAGATATTGCAAAAGGCCCTGCTACGCCTCCGGCCGAAGTAGGCTCCAGGCGGCTTCCTCGGGGGAGAGTTCACCCTTGGCCACCTGGGCCACCAGGTCCTCCGCGGCCTGGGTTTTGCGGCGGCCCCACTCCTGGATGACGCTTTCCACCTCAAAGCGGGCCCTTTCCCGGCGGTGGGCCTCGAGGAGGCCGTGCTCCACCAGGTGGCGGTGGTGGGCCTCGAGGCCCTCAAAAAGGGCCTCCACCCCCTCCCCGGTGGCGGCCACCGTGGGGTAGATGGGGGGGCGCCAGCCCCCAGGGCGGGGAGGGGAGAGCTCCAGGGCGCTTTTGAGCTCCTGGATGAGCCTTTCCCCTCCAGGCAGGTCAAACTTGTTGACGGCGAAGAGGTCGGCGATCTCCATGACCCCTGCCTTGAAGGCCTGGACGGCGTCCCCCGCCGCCGGCGTCAGGACCAGGAGGGTGGTGTCGGCCACCCGGGCGATGTCCACCTCGCTTTGGCCCACGCCCACGGTTTCCACGAAGATGCGGTCAAAACCGAAGGCCTCCAGGAGGTTCAAGGCGGCCACCGTGGCTCCGGCCAGGCCGCCCAGGGCCCCCCTTGAGGCCATGGAGCGGATGTACACCCCGGGGTCCTGGTGGTGGCGCATCATGCGGATGCGGTCCCCCAGGATGGCCCCCCCGGTGAAGGGGCTGGAGGGATCCACGGCCAAAACCCCCACCCTCTCCCCCCGCTTGCGGGCCTCCAGGATCAGACGGTCTGTGAGGGTGCTCTTGCCCGCTCCCGGGCTTCCCGTGATCCCCACCACCTTGGCCCGGCCCTGGCCCCTCAGGCGCTTGAGGAGGGCCTGACCCAGGGGGTGGCCGGACTCGGCCAGGGTGAGGGCCCGGGCCAGGGCCCGGATGTCCCCCTGACGAAAGCGCGCCTCCAGCTCCTCCAGCCTTCCGTCCTTGGCCTCGGTCATGCCGTTATTCTACGCTTTTTCGCAAAGGCGCGCTATTCCGCCAGGGCCACGCAGGCCACCTCCACCTTTACCCCCCGGGGAAGGGCCTTCACCGCCACCGTGGCCCGGGCGGGGTAGGGCGGGGCGAAGTAGCGGGCGTAGACCTCGTTGAAGCCGGGGAAGTCTTCCATGTCCGCCAAGAAGCAGGTGGTCTGGACCACCCGGGAGAGGCTCGAGCCCGCCGCCTCCAGGATGGCCTTCAGGTTCTCCAGGACCCTCTCTGTCTGGGCGCGGATGTCCCCCTCCACCACCTCCCCTTCGGGGGTCAGGGGGATCTGGCCGGAGACGAAGACCAGGCCCTTGGCCTTGACGGCCTGGGAATAAGGTCCGATGGCCTTGGGCGCCTTAGGGGTGTGGACCGCTTCCATGGCCTCATCCTACGCCAAAGCGGTAAAGCCTGCCCGAAACGTTCACCACCAGGACCTCCTGGGCCAGGGGCAAGGGGGGAACCTGGACCGAACCCAGGCCCGTGGCCTCAAAGACCACCTGGCCCCTGCGGTCCACGGCCAGGAACCGCCCTTCCTCCGTGGCCAGGAAGACGTGGCCCCCCGCGTAGCTGAGGCCCGCGGTCACCTTGCCCACCTCGAGGCTCCACACCTCCTCCCCTGTCCCCTGGTCTAAAGCCCTCAAGACCCCGTCCCAGGCGGCCACGTAGACCCGTTCCTCGTCTAGGGCCAGCCCGCCCCAGATTTCCCCTTCCAGCCCCACGTTCCAGAGGGTTTCCCGGCTCAAGGGGTCAAAGGCGTAGACCTCCCCTTCCCAAGTGGGGATGAAAAGCCTTCCCCCATAGGCGGCCACGGGGGCGTGGATGGGGCCAGACCGCACCTTGTAGCGCAGGGCCCCGGTTTCCGGGTCCAGGGCGTAGAGCCAGCCGTCCTCCGCCCCCACGAAGAGGAGGCCCCGATAGAAGGTGGGGCTTGCGGAGAGGTGGCCTCCTGCGTGGAAGCGGAAGAGGGGCTGGTTCTTCTGGTAGGCGTAGAGGGTGCCGTCCCGGCTGGCGATGTAGACCCTTTCCCCTAAGACCAGAGGGGCGGCGGTGACCTCGGCCCCGGTGCTCACCGTCCAGTCCAGGAGCAAGCCCCGGAAGCGGCGCACCTTCCCATCAAAGCTTCCCACGTACACCCCGCTCCGGGCCACAGGGGGGCTGGATACCGCCTCGGGGAGGGGCTGGCGGCAGACCTCCCCCGTGAGGAGGTCCACCTCCACCAGGTTCCTTTCCGTTCCCAGGTAGACCCGTCCCCCCGCATAGACCATCTCCCCCGGCCAGGCGGTCTCCCCGCCCAGGTCCAGCCTCCCCTTGAGGCTTAAGCGCCTGGGGTCCGGCCCCAGGGGGTAGTGGCCCGAGCGGCTGCTCCCGGCCCGGGGGGTGGCCAGGCGCAGGGCCTCGAGGTCCCGTAAAGGCCCCTGGAAGAGGGAGGGGTGGCCCGGCCTTTCCTCGGGGTGCTTGGCCAGAAGGCCTAAGACCGCCTCGCTCACTCCCTTGGGGATGGCGGGGTTCAGGGCCTCCGGGGGCTTGGGCTCCTCGTAGACGTGCTGGAAGAGGATGGCCTGGTCGTTTTCCCCTTCAAAGGGGGCCTTGCCGGTGAGGGTGCGGTAGAGGACCGCCCCGAAGCTGTAGAGGTCCGCCTTGGGGGAGAGGGGGAGGCCCTTGGCCTGCTCCGGGGCCATGTAGGTGGGGGTGCCCAGGGTGTAGCCGGTGCGGGTGAGGTGGCGGCTCTCCTGGAGGATGTAGGCCAGGCCCAGGTCCATGACCTTGGGGTGGCCCTCCTTGGTGAGGAGGATGTTTTTGGGGGTCAGGTCCCGGTGAATGACCCCCTGGGCGTGGAGGTGGGCCAGGGCCTCGAGGACCTGCGTGGCCGCCCTCAGGATCCTCTCCCCCTCCGGCCCCTCCTCAAAAGGGCCCAGGGCGTCAAAGGAGCCCCCGTCCACCAGCTCCATGACGAAGTAGGGCCGCCCTTCCTCCTCCCCCAGGTCCAGCACCTGGACGATGCCCGGGTGAAAGAGGCGGGAAAGGGCCCGCACTTCCAGGAAGAAGCGCTCCCTTTCCGGGGGCAGGGCCCGGGGGTGGAGGATCTTCACCGCCACCGGCCGCCCCAGGCGCTCGTCCACCGCCCGGAAGACCTCCGCCATGCCTCCCTGGCCCAGGGGGGCCTCGAGGCGGTACCGCCCGCCCAAGACCACGCCTGCCATTCTATTCTTCCGGTTCCAGGCGCTTCAGGAGCTGGGCCAGCTCTTCCTTGTTCCCCTCCAGCTCCTCCACGATCTTGGCGATGGCCAGCCGCACCACCTCGGACTTGGAAACCAGGCGCTCGGGGCTGGAAAGGGCGTAGGCGGCCCGGGTGAGGAGGGCGTCCTGCTCCTCGGAGATCACCACCTGAAGCCGCTTTTTCTCCTTTTTAGGCATATCTCCCCGGGGCCAAGTGTAGCAGAGGGCGCATGGGCTTGACAATGGGGTACTTGGGCCGTATCCTCGCCTTGAGTAAGGTGTGTATGATGCACAAGGACTCGGGGAAGGGTAAGCGGCGGATCCTGCGCGTGGAAGGCGGCCACCCCCTTTCCGGGGAGATCCGCGTCTACCCCGCCAAGAACGCCGCTTTACCCATCCTGGCGGCAAGCCTCCTCACCCCCGAGCCCATCACCCTGGTGGAGGTGCCCAGGCTCAGGGACGTGGAGGTGATGCTGGAGCTCCTCGCTCACCTGGGGACCCACTACGCTTGGGAGGGCCGCTCCCTCCACCTCCACACCCCGGAGATCACCCGCACCGAGGCGCCCTTTGAGCTGGTGGGGCAGATGCGGGCCAGCTTCATCGTCTGGGGGGCGCTCCTCGCCCGGGTGGGGGAGGGAACCATCCACCTGCCCGGAGGGTGCGCCTTTGGGGCCCGGCCCGTGGACCAGCACCTCAAGGCCCTTAAGGCCCTGGGGGCCGAGGTGCAGGAAAGGGAGGATGGCGCCTTCCACGCCCGCCGGGTCCGCCCCCTTTCCGGCCGGGTGGTCTTTGACCTGCCCACGGTGGGAGGCACGGAGCAGGCCATGCTGGCCGTGGCCCTGGGCGGGGAGGCTACCTTAGTCCAGGCGGCGGTGGAGCCCGAGATAGAGGACCTGGGCCGCTTCCTCCGCATGCTGGGGGTGGAGGTGCGGGGTTTGGGAAGCCCCATCCTCCACGTGCGGGGGGCCAAGCGCCTCGGAGGGGGGACCTACCGCATCATCCCCGACCGCATTGAGGCCGGGACCTACCTCCTGGCGGTGGCGGCCACTCGAGGAAGCGTTACCCTCACCGAGGCCCGGCCCGACCACCTGGACGCCCTCTTGGACAAGCTTGCCCAGGCGGGCCACCAGGTGGAGGTGGGGCCGGACTGGGTCCGGCTTAAGGCCACGCCGGAGCCCAAGCCTTTTCAGGTGGAGGCCCGGGAGTACCCGGGCTTTCCCACGGACCTCCAGCCCATCGTCACCGCCTATTTAGCCACGGTCCCCGGGCAGAGCGCCGTGACGGACCGCGTCTACCCCGACCGCTTCACCCACGTGGGGGAGCTGGCCCGGATGGGGGCGGAGCTCTACCTCAGGGACCGGACCCTTTTGGTGAACGGAAAGCGCCTGCACGGGGCCCAGGTCAAGGCCCTGGACATCCGGGCCGGGGGCGGGCTGGTGGTGGCCGCCCTGGCGGCGGAGGGGGTATCAGAGATTGAGGGGGTCTACTTCCTGGAGCGGGGCTACGAGGACCTGGAGAACCGCCTGAAGGCCCTGGGGGCCAGGGTGGGCCTCCAGGAGGCCCTTCTGGCCGCGGCCGCCGATTAGGCGTAAAGGCGTAGAGCCTCGGGGAAGCGGAAAAAGAGCCGGTCCCGGACCAGCTCGGGGCTGTAGGCTTTTTCCACGTAGCCCGCGCCCCTCAGGGCCTCCAGGACCTCCCGGGCCACCTGCCGGTCCCCCTCCAGCCGGGCGGCCAGGAAGGCCAGGGCCTCCTCCTCCTCGTCCCCTTCCCCCACGAAGTCCTTGTACTCCTGGTCCAGGGCCCGCATGAGGGCCTTCAGGTCCAGGGGGCGGCTGGTGAAGACGAAGCGGGGCCTTTCCCCAGGCAGGAAGTGGGCGTAGCCCTGGGCCTCGAGGGCCCGGGCCAGTTCCACGGCCTCCTGGTGGTGGTACCCCCTCTCCACCAGAAGGGTGACCAGGGCATCCCGCTCCCCAGGTAGGCCCTGAGGGTAGGCCCGTTGCAAGGCGGTGGCCAGTTCCCTTAGATCCATAGCAAGTCCATCATAATGCTTGAGCGTATTAGGCGCAAGGGTCCTTGTGCGGGACGGGTCCATCCCCTATACTGGTAAGGGTATGGACCTGGAGCTTCTGAACGAGCGCCTGGCTGGCCTCCGGGGGTATCTTTGACATCCCCGGCAAGGAGGCCCGTCTAAAAGAGCTGGAAAAACGCCTGGAGGAACCCGATCTCTGGCAGAACCCCGAGGAGGCCCGGAAGGTGAGCCAGGAGGCGGCCCGTCTTAGGCGCACCGTGGAGACCTTCCGCTCCCTGGAGGGGGATCTGCAGGGCCTTTTGGAGCTCTGGGAGGAGCTTCCCGCCGAGGAGCGGGAGGCCCTGAGGCCCGAGCTTCTGGAGGCGGCGGGGAAGCTGGAGAGCCTCTACCACGAGACCCTCCTCAACTTCCCCCATGCGGAGAAGAACGCCATCCTCACCATCCAGCCCGGGGCCGGGGGCACGGAGGCCTGCGACTGGGCGGAGATGCTCTTAAGGATGTACACCCGCTTCGCCGAGCGCCAGGGCTTCCAGGTGGAGCTGGTGGACCTGAGGCCCGGGGCGGAGGCGGGGGTGGATTACGCCCAGATCCTGATCAAGGGGGAGAACGCCTACGGCCTCCTCTCCCCGGAGGCCGGGGTCCACCGCCTGGTGCGCCCCTCCCCCTTTGACGCCTCGGGGCGCCGCCACACCTCCTTCGCCGGGGTGGAGGTCATGCCCGAGGTGGACGAGAGCGTGGAGGTGGTCATCCGCCCCGAGGACCTGCGCATAGACGTCTTCCGCTCCCAGGGGCACGGGGGGCAGGGGGTGAACACCACGGACTCGGCGGTGCGCATCGTCCACCTGCCTACGGGGATCACCGTCACCTGCCAGACCACGCGGAGCCAGATCAAGAACAAGGAGCTGGCCATGAAGGTCCTCCGCTCCCGGCTCTTTGAGCTGGAGTGGAGGAAAAAGCAGGAGGAGCTTCAGAAACTCCGGGGCGAGGTGCGGCCCATTGAGTGGGGAAGCCAGATCCGCAGCTACGTCCTGGACAAGCAGTACGTCAAGGACCACCGCACCGGCCTCATGCGCTTTGACCCCCAGAACGTCCTGGACGGGGACCTCCTGGACTTCATCTGGGCGGGCCTGGAGTGGAAGGCGGGCCGCCGGCAGGCGGAGGAGGTGGAGGCCGATTAAGTACCCCACCGCGGCTTTCGCCGCGGTGGGGGCCCCAGAAAAGCCCTCCTACAGCCCCGACTTGGGCATCCCATGTTGCGAAACCAAGGCGCGGGCACTTAGTAGACGTCCTCCGGGGCTTTGTAGACCTCCCCGGTGAGCCAATAGATCACCCTTTCGGCGATGTTTTCCAGGTGGTCCCCGAGCCTTTCATAGCTCCGGGCCACCCGCATCAGGGTCAGGGCCTTGGTGATGGTGCGGGGGTCTTCCATCATGTAGGTGATGAGCTCCCGGCTCACCTCCTCGTAGAGGGCGTCCACCTGGTCGTCCATGGTGATGATCCTCCGGGCTAGCCCGGGGTCCCGCTCCGCCACCGCCTTGGCGAGGGTGTCCATCATCTCCAAAAGCCTCCGGCCCATCTCCGGCAAGGTCACGTAGCGCTTGAGGGGAGGCTCCTGGGCCAGGGTGAAGGCGTCCTCGGCCACGTGCATGGCGTAGTCCCCGGCCCGCTCCAGGTCGGTGAGGGCCTTGATCACGGTGAAGATGAGCCTTAGGTCCGAGGCCACGGGCTGGTGCCGGGCGATGAGGGTGATGGCCTCGTTCTCCACCTTGAGCTCCAGGGCGTCCACCTCTTGGTCCTTGGAGATGACCTCCTCGGCCTTGGCCCGGTCGCCTTCCACCAGGGCCTCGGTGGCCTTCTGGGTCATCTCCCGCACCAGGGAGAGCATCCTGAGACTTTCTTCAATGAGCTGGTTTAGGGCCTTGTCCAGGGCTTCGCGCATAAAGCCTCCTTTCCCTAGTTTACGGGTAAGCTGACCCCAAAGACGTTCTCCTCCCCCTCCCGCCTGGCGTAGGCCTCCCCGCCCAGGGCCCGGGCCAGGCGGCGCACCAGGTGAAGGCCGAGCCCCTGGCCTGGCTCCCCCCGCCTTCCCCGCCTGCCCGGCAGGAAGAGGTTCTCGTACTCGGGAAGGGCCTCCCCCCGGTCCCGCACCTCCAGATGGAGGCGCCCCCCCTCCAGGCGGGAGAGGAGGCGGATGGGGTCTTGGCCGTACTTGAGGGCGTTGTCCAGGAGGTTGAGGAGGATCTGGAGGAGGGCCTCGGGGTCGGTGGTGAGGGTGTGGGGGAGGTGGACTTCCACCCGCCTTCCCTTGAGCCTTTCGGCCAGGAGCTTTTCCAGGCGGGACCAGACCTCTTCCAGGGCCACGGGGCGCTGGGGCCCGGGCCGGATGGGGGAGAGGCCCTCCACCAGGCGGGCAAGCCGGGCTACCTCCGCCTTGAGGAGGTCCAGGATTTCCTTCTCTTGCCTAGTCCTGGGGGTCAGGGCCTCGAGGAGGGGGCCCATGCCGGAAAGGGGGGTGCGGAGCTCGTGGGCCAGGGTTTCCGCGGCCTCCTCCAGGTCCTTGAGGCGTCTTTGGGTCTCGGTCTGGTCCAGGAGGAAAAGCCGGCCCGGGAGGGCCTTGGCCAGGAGGATCTGGCCCCGCACCTCCAGAAGCCTCTCTCCCCCGTGGAGGGCCAGGGCCTCCAAGCGGTGGTCCCGGAGGGCTAGGATCAGGGGGCGGCCCAGCACCTTCTCCCGGTTGACGCCAAGAAGCTGGGCCGCCTTGGGGTTCAGGTAGACCACCTGCCTATCCTGGTGGGCCAGGAACCCTTCCAGGGCCTCCTCCCAGGCCTCTTCCAGAAGGCTCACGCCCCCTCCTTGAAGCGGTAGCCCACGCCCCGCACCGTCTCCAGGAAGCGGGGGGCCTTGGGGTCCTCTCCCAGTTTCTCCCGGAGTTGCAGGACGTGCTGGTCCACGGTCCTGGGGGTGCCCAGGTAGTCCTGGCCCCAGACGGCCTCCAGAAGCTCCTCCCGGGAGTAGACCTTGCCGGGCCTTTCTGCCAGGAAGGCCAGAAGCGCAAACTCCCGGCGGCTTAGGGGAAGAGGCCTGCCTTCCAAGGTGGCCTCCATCCGCTCCAGGTCCAGGAGGAGGGGGCCCCGCTTCAGGACCTTGCGCCGGCCCGCCCGGCGGAGGAGGGCCTCGAGGCGGGCTAAAAGCTCCTCGGTGGCGAAGGGCTTGACCAGGTAGTCGTCCGCTCCCCGGGAGAGGCCTTCCACCCGGTCCCGCACCTCGGCCCGGGCGGTGAGCATGAGGACGGGTAGGGAGGGGTATGGGCCCTGGCGCATCCTCTCCAGGAGCTTGGTGCCAGGCTCATCGGGAAGCATCCAGTCCAGGACCACGGCCTCGGCCTCCTTCAAAAGGGGCCAGGCGGCCTGGGCGGTTTCCGCCTCCAGGACCCTGTGCCCTGCCCGCTCCAGGGCCAGGCGCACCCCCAGGCGCACCGCGGGCTCGTCCTCCACCAGAAGCACCGTGGCCACGTCCTCAGTCTAGCCACGCTTTTGTCAGGCTTTGGTCAAAGCCCTTGCTTGACAGGCCCAAAGGCCCCGTGCTACCCTTCTAAAGGCCGGGGGCGGCTAGCTCAGCGGAAGAGCGCTCGCCTCACACGCGAGAGGTCGTAGGTTCAAGTCCTACGCCGCCCACCAGCTCCAGGACACAATGCTTCCCCCCACGGTAGCGTGGGGGGAAGTCCTTTAGCCGGTTTATCAGCCGGTCTATCCGCTCAGGCTTTGGGGCGGGTAGCGGGGTAGAGAAGGTCTTCCAGGTCCAAGACATATCCCCGGCGCTCCTCCTCCAGGAGGTGCCGGTACACGCCCAGGGTGATGGTGGGGCTGGCGTGGCCCAGCCGCTCACTCACCACCTCCAGGGGGATGCCCCGGGAGAGGGCCAGGGTGGCCCAGGTGTGCCGGAGGTCATGGACCCTAACCCGGCCCAGGCCCGCCCTTTCGGCCAGGCGGCGAAGGTAGTGATTGAAGCTGTCAGGGTCTACGGGCCTATCCCCGCCCACCAGGAAGAGGCCCGCCACCTCTTCCAGGGTGAGCCTTTCCAGAAGCTCCTCCCGGCGCGCTTGGAGCCTAAGGAGGAGCCCCCTGGGCAGGGGCACCACCCGCTTGGCCGTGGGGGTCTTGGGCTCGGAGAAGGCCCCTTTGCCTTTGACCTTTACCCAAGCGCGCCACACCCGCACCTCGCCCTTCTCCAGGTCCAAGTCCCCCCATTGCAAGGCCAGGGCCTCCCCCCGGCGCAAGCCGGTTTCCAGCATGAGCCGGAGGAGCAGGGCCATGTCCTTGGACCGGGAGGCTTCGGCGGCCTCCAGGAGCCGGGCCACCTCCTCGGGCTCCAGGGCCCTCGCGGCCTTCTCCCCCTTGGGCAGGCGCACCCGCACGGCTTCCGCGGGGTTGCGGGCCACCAGCTCCAGCCGCAAGGCTTCGCGGAAGAGGGCCTTGAGGCGCATGAGCACCCGGCCCACGGTGCGGGGGGCGTAGCCCGCTTCCATCACCCGGTCCAACACCCCCCGCACATGGACCGGCTTCACCTCCTGGAGGCGCATGCGGCCCAGGGGGTCATGGGCCTTGGGGTCCTTGAGGGAGGGCAGGGCGTGGGCCAGCTCCTCCTGGGCCAGGCGGATGGAGTTTGGGCGAAGCCCCTCCTTCTCCAGGCGCCTCAGGTACTCCAGGGCGAAGTCCCGCACGGTGAGCCGGGAGGGGTCCGTGAGGAGCCCCCGGGCCTGGGCGGCCACCATATCGGCCAGGGCCTGCTCAGCCTCCCTCCTGGTGGTGCAATGCTTCTCCCGCTTGACCTTCCGGCCCGTGGCGGGGTCTACCCAGGTAAGCTGGGCCACCCACTTCCCCTTGCCCTCGTGGTAGAAGACGCTACCGCCTCCCTTGCCACGCCGCTTCACCTACCACCACCTCCTTCTCTTGCGGCCCCGCCAAAGCCGCTTGACCCGGCGGATGGCCCACCTCTTGCCCACCCGCCCCCGGGCCAGGGCCTTGGCGAAGCGTAGCCAGGACCAAAGCCGCCTAAGGTTCACGGCCCTCTTCCAGGAGGCCCAGGGCCTT
>Ga0197143_1002791_pt1 | contig 12363 bp, 13 predicted proteins | sample GBS70_MetaG_FD_148603 | JGI IMG/M metagenome (GOLD analysis project Ga0197143, IMG submission 148603) | Sediment microbial communities from Great Boiling Springs, Gerlach, Nevada, United States - GBS 70_MetaG | ecosystem: Environmental > Aquatic > Thermal springs > Hot (42-90C) > Sediment...
GGAAAAGCCGCAGATATACCTTAAGGCATTACCTTTGAGAGATAGAGAAGAGGTTGACGATATAAAAAAGGACATCTCATCGAACTTCATAGTAATCTTACGCATTACGCCTCTCGCACAGAAGAACGTAGAGGAGTTAAGGAAGGCTGTAGAGGAGCTATATAACTACGTGATATCTATAGGCGGTGATATAGCCCGCTTAGGTGATGAGAGAGTAGTTATTACCCCTCCTGGTGTGAAGATCTGGAGGGGGTTACTCTAATACACCTTGATCGCTTCTTGTAGAGACGGTGTGTAGACTGGTAGCTTAAATATTCTTGCTATGGAGGAGGCTAGGCACTCCACCTTCTTCTTTTCACCGTGGTTTACTATAACCTGCTTGAGCTTCGGTCTAAGTTTACCTATGTACTTCATTATCTGGTTATAGTCGCTATGTCCGCTGAAGCCGTCTATCTTTTCAACCTTACATCGTATATCTATCACCCTTATCTTTTCACCCTCATCTGCCAAACTTATCTGCCTAGCACCATCTAAGATCCTTCGCCCAAGAGTCCCTTGTATCTGATATGAGACAAATAGGATCTTATTCTTCTCCGATGAGGCGATTTCAGGCAAGTACTCTATAACAGGCCCACCTTCGAGCATGCCTGAAGTGGCCATTATTATGGCTGGTCCCTCTCTAAGCGCTTCCTCTCTGTTACTTGGATGCTCTATGTTGGTGAAGTATTCTGATAAGAATGGGTTGATGCCATTCTCTATTATCTTCTCTCTTAACTCTTTTGCAAGATACTCTGGGTGTGAGACGTGTATGGCTGTGGCGTCAGACAACATACCTTCAGTAAATATCGGCGCCTCTATTATCGCACCTGTACGCATCAGATTGTCTAAAATGAGCATAATCTCTTGAGCCCTACCAACAGCAGGGGTAGGTATGAGCACCTTACCACCCTCAGAGAGGGTCTCGTTTACAGAGTGAGCTAGGGTTTGTTCCGCTTCCTCTCTGCTAGGCATGATATCCTCCTTAGCACCATAAGTACTCTCAACTATGAGGGTCTCGACCCTTGGGAAGTTCCAGCTAGCGCTATCGAGCAGCATAGTCTTAGCGTACTTGAAGTCGCTCGTGTAGACGATGTTATGCGCACCCTCACCTATGTGCAAATGTATGGTGGCGGAGCCGAGGATATGCCCGGCGTTATTGAGCACAAGTTTAACATCGGGCGAAATATCCGTTACCACACCATACGGCAGAGTTATGCAGTGCTCTATAACTGCTCTAACATCCCTTAACTCATACAAGGGTCTGGAACCGGAGATAGAAGAAACTTTGACAAAATCGTTCTGCAAGAGAACCATAAGCGGTAGAGTAGGCTCGGTGCAGTAGACCGGCCCATCGTAGCCATACTTGAAGAGCACAGGAAGGAAGCCTTGGTGGTCGATGTGAGCGTGGCTAATAACAACCGCATCAAGCTCATCAAGATCAAAATCAAGCCAGTCTAGGCGGGGATAAGTGTCTGGCGGCGTCTTTGTACCTGGGTTGATGCCGCAGTCCAGCAGAATCTTGCTCTCTTGTGTGGTAACTAGTATCGCCGAACGTCCTACTTCTTGTGAGGCCCCTAGTGTATAGATCACGATCTCCGTGTTTTCTGTAAGTCTTCTTCTGAATATACGTTCACCAACATTTCTTAGTATCTGCATCCTTTCTTCTGAAGAGGATTTAAGCGTGTGATAGATCCACTGCATAGTAGGAGATTGTATGTGTGGCGCCTTTCTTACCCGCAGCTTCCAACCGATCTCTTCAACCAACTTAAATTGATCGAAACCCATCTCTGGTGTGAGGGCCTTAGGATTCTCAGCTTCCACCAACACTTCTCCAAAAGCGTCATCAAAGAGTATGGCTGTAATCTTTGCTTGTGGAGGAAGCTTCGATAACAGGATAGCTTTCGCCTCAGGTTCTGGTTTCCGAATCGATTTATCTGTTCTTATCACAATCCTCTTCTTTATCGTGTTAACTATCTCAGATATAATGACGCTGTTCTCAAACAGGAATCTGGGCTTCTTTGTATAGAGCGCAATCCTTGGCCCTTCATACTCTACTCTAGTGATCTCGGCTTCCCGCGGGATGTTTTGAAAGACGGTATTTATCAGCGTGTTCTGCGCAGTATTAAGACGCTGGCCCAAACCAATCTTCTACCGGAGATAAAGCTCGTAGAACTTTCGTTTTTCCTGCTCAGTAAGTTCTCTGAAGCCAGCCTTGGTTATGACCGCTATATCCACACCGTCTCCTGTGCCAGCATTCCTCTTTATAGCGGCGATAACGGCCTTTGCTGCGAGCTCAATAGCCTCGTCAATAGTGAGGTCTTCGCGGTACTCGCTCTCCAAAACACCATACGCTACTGGTGAACCACTACCAGTCGAAACGAACTTCGCTTCTGTTAAAGAGCCTAGGAGATCGATGTTATAAACACTTGGGCCCTCTTGATCAAAGCCTCCGACCAACACATCGGCGATGTAGGGGAAGAGTCTGGCTGAGAAGAAGATGTTTGAAGCCAGCCTAGCGGCTGCTTTGACTGGTATAGGCGTCCTCCTATCGAGCTTATAGAGGTTAGAGTAGTATCTGATTGTGTCGACTACATTCTGCGCATCCGCGACCGCGCCTGCTATCGTCATGGCTAGGTGGTCATCGATCTTCTGAATCTTCTTAACGTGCTTATGTGCTATAAAGTAGCTTCCTGCTATTGCTCTGGTGTCCGTGGCCAAGACTGTTGCTTCCCTACATACCACTCCTACAGTGGTCGTGCCGTGTACTCCTTTTGGCACACTAAATCTTCTATCTTCTGTTAACAACTTAGTTATATCACCTACGCGCTACAAGGAAGAGCGAATCTTCTTTAGCGCTCACCCTAGCTACCTAAGAGCATTTAGATAAATCTTCCGTTTAAGAGGGCAATAGTCTACTTTAGTGGCACATAGAGGCTTGATCTGGATGCGCCTATGCCGGGTGTACCGTGCACAACTTTTTTGTTGGTTATTACGAATTCGCCTAAGTAGTGTCCTATCATCTCCGGTTTAATCGTCAGCGGCACAAACTCTTTTCCGTTATGCACGTGTATAGTTAACCCCACCATATAGGGTAGTATAGGCATATCTCTAGCGTGTGTCTTTATTGGCTTATTCAGCTTACCATCCCTAGCAGCCCTAACTTCCTCAAGCAGCTTACGCTTCTCATCAGATATACCTCTATTAAGTGAACGTCTTATCCTCGAGGGTAAGAGCATAAGGAGGCTTTCAAAAGACATATTCTGTAGCTGCTCTAACGTATACCCTCTATACTTGAACTCTCTTGGCAACCTACTTCACCTCAACAACCCTCGCAACCCTCTTACGCCCAGTCTTCCTAGGCGCGATATGACCAACCTTTCTGCCTGGCGGAGCGTTTCTAGGAGTTGAAGTTGACTTACCTGGGTGCTGGTGCCTACCTCCTCCGAATGGGTGGTAGACCGCTGCCATCGCTACACCTCTCACCCTCGGATAGGCTTTACCTTTGGCTTTATGCTTCCAATAGCTCTTCCCGGCTTTAAGTAGGGGTTTCTCTAGTCTTCCTCCACCCGCTACGCTACCTATCATAGCTCTACAGCTGTTTAGGAGCGTTATCGTTTTTCCTGAGGGCATACGTATTATGGATCTATCACCGCTCTGAGAAAAGAGTATGGCTGAAGCGCCCCCTGCCCTAACTAACTTTCCACCATCTCCGGGTTCAAGCTCTATGTTGCAGATCGTGGTCCCTTCAGGTATGCTTGCCAGAGGAAGGATGTTGCCTACGACAGGTTTGGCTGCTGCACCTATCTCTATAACTTGACCTTTACTCATACCGTGCGCTGCAACAGTGTAGAATACTTTACCATCCTCCAACTCTATTCTTGCTATTGGTGCGCTTCTACCTCTCTCGTGTAAAATCTCTGTGACGTAGCCTTTGACGAGCTCAGCCTTGATTACTGGGTATTTGGCTGGGGCTACTTTACCCTTCTTGGGTGCCCTCCAGTTTAACCCTCCTCTACCCCTTCTTTGAGGTATTATTCTCTTACCCAACTTTCTACACCAACCCTAGCTTAGCGGCTAGATCTGACGCTGAGTACCCCTTTGCTAGCTTAACATACGCCTTCTTGCCTTTAACTGTATTCAGCACGTTCACCTTCTCCACCTTCACCGAATACAGCACCTCAACTGCCTTCTTAATCTTACTCTTATCAGCATTTCTATCGACGATGAAGACAAGTTTATTCTCCTTCTCAATCAAATCAAACGTCTTCTCCGTAACATATGGGTATAGGATGATCTTCATCGCATCTTCAGGCCGCAATCTTCTTACACACCTCCAAAACACCTTTAGGTAGAGATTGGAGAGCAGCCCTCGACCAAACAACCAACCTACCAGCGTGACCGCCGGGCGCAAGATGCAGCACTGAAAGATCCTTAGCCAACACACATTCCACACCGGGGAAATTTTCAACAGCCTTTTCTAACCCCTTTGCCTCAGCGACTACAAATAGAGGCCCTTTCGGTACACGTTTTGTTCTACCACGCATACGCGGTTTACCCGATCTGCGTTTGACACCATCTTGTGCTCTACGCACATCATCCATAAGACCTAACGCTTCAAGTACTGGGCGTAGATCTTTAACCTTACTTATCGACTCTATCTCCTCGCTTACGATCAACGGTAGGGTAGGAATTTTATCCACTTTGTGACCCCTTGCTGCGACAACATCCCTTAAAGCTGTTGCTGCTATAGCGGATGCTGTAGCTAGCCACCGCTCCTTCTTATTTATGTCCTTCCAGATGATCTTCTCAGCTTTAGGTGGGTGTGCTTGCCTACCTTTAACTACACCAGCCACACCAGCAGCTTGACCAGCTCTAGGTCCGCCGCCTCTCACACGAGCCAGCCTCGCGATACCTAACCCCACACCATAGGATTCTGCGGTCGTCCTTTTACCAGCTAAAGGGTCACGCCCCTGAGGCTGTAAGCGGTGTGTGAAAAGTGCCCAGAAGACTCTTTGGATTACATCTGGTCTGAAGGGGGTGTTGAAAACTTCTGGGAGCTCTACTTTGCCGATTACCGAGCCATCTAACCCATATACGCTGGCTTCAACCAAACCTCGTTTCACCTTTTACCGATAGGTATGCTGGCTTCAAGTATCTTAGGAGGCTGAACCTTGAGGGTCTTAGGCCTTACAGCAAACCTTAGTCTGATGAGCCTCTTTACCGGCCCGGGTACAGAGCCTTTTAATATTATGTAGTCGCAGTTCACAACACCATACTTATGGAAGCCGCTTTTCGGTGTAATCGGGTTTTCAGAAGGATTGCCCACAAAAAGTATCCTTTTGTTGTATTCGATTCTTTGATGGAAGCCGTATTGACCAGCCCTAGGTACCGTATACATTACAGTAGCCGGATGCCATGGGCCTAGGGTACCAACAGCCCTTACACTCTTTCTAGATTTATGTTGCTTACGTTTAATGCCAAATCTCGCAACAGGGCCTTCGAACCCCTTGCCCTTTGTTATTGCGGCTACATCAACATACATACCCGGCTTAAACACTTCACTAACTCTAATCTGCTTTCCTAAAACGGATTTGAGGTACTCGAAGCGCTCTTTTATTGTCCCCCCGCCTACTGTGATTTCAAAGAGGAAGGGTTTCTTTTGCGATAAGCCAGCATCGCGGGGTCTCGTGTAGACCAGAGCAGTAAATTTCACGATCGAGTCCAAGTTCTTTTCTATCTTGGATATAGGCTTACTCGGGTCCTCTACCCTCATCTTAACGAGCCGCTCTATGTCTTTAGGCTGATCTTTAGCGTAGACGTCGCAAAAAGCTTGTAACGCACCGTTTACACGCCTATATGCTCTGAAACCATAAACGATCATAGGAGGGGTGGCTATGATTGTGGAGGCGTTAAATAGTGGTTTGCCGAAGTTAGGCGTCTTTTCTCTATCATCCACTGTTATGACATGCAGGCTACCAACTTTATAGCCTGCGAATCCGAGTATGGTTGGCTTCTGCACCTGAGGTACCTCGAACGACTCAAGATCCGGAACAATACTCCTAGCTCTCGCTCTAGGTCTGTAGGCTAGCGATCCTCTCCGCGGTGCGTTGCTCTTCCTATGACCCAACCTTCACCAGTCCAAGGTTGGAGGTTCTTGGCACGCTTTTTAAACCTTTACTACACCAGATAAAGGGGTGTGAAAAGAGGGGATTAATTGGCAGAAGAGTTAAGGAGAGTAGCGGCGATTATAAAATGATATATATGGCTGTGTGGTAATGAGTGGGGAGGGGTAGAGTGAAAAGGAATGGCACTCGTAGGTTGGGAATGGATCGTCATAATAGCAATCATAGCTATATTGCTGATCTGGGGTCCAGGGCAAATACCTAAATTAGCCAGAGCGCTTGGTCAAGCGAAGAAGGAGTTTAAGCAAGCAGAAGAAGAGGGTGGAGAAAAAGAAGATGTGAAGAAAGAGGAGGCGAAGGTAGAAGTAGATCCTTTGATCGTTACAGCCATAAAGATGGGTATTGATGTTACAGGGAAGACGAAGGAACAGATCTCACAAGAAATAATAGCTAGAAGTAAAGCACAGCGATCTTAGCCCTACAAATTCTAGCTGCTCAAAGAATTTTTTAGCGTTTTACAAACTATAATTTTAATAATTGAGTTTTAGATAGATCAGTAACCTATAGAATCCTTGCGCTAAGCTGGCTCCTTACGTGTTGGTGAGCAGCAGCAGAGTTACTCTGCGTGTTTCGAAGCGCATAAATATTGTTAAGCTCGGTTTTTATGCAATGCAGCCTCAAGTAGAGGGGTTACTTAACGAAGCGCTGCTGCTTCTCTCAAACCTATCTTACTCTCTACTTAGGCAGTTCGCTGCTTTAATCCTATCTTACCTCTTCGCCATCCCCTACGGTATCGTGGCTGCTAGGAGTAGAAGGGCTGAGTCGGTTATGCTGCCTATTCTTGATATCCTTCAATCTGTGCCTATCTTGGGGTTCTTTCCCGTTGCGGTACTATTTTTTATCACAATCTTAGGGGGCTCTAGACTTGGTGTTGAGTTAGCAGCCATCTTCTTAATCTTCACAAGCCAAGCTTGGAACCTAGCATTCTCAACCTACGAATCTGTTTCAGCGATACCCAACGAGCTCCTCGAAGCATCAAGAGCCTTCAGATTAGGGAGAATAGGGCGGATAATGAAACTCTACCTACCTAGCTGTGTACCTAAACTGGTGTATAACGGGATGATGTCCTGGGCTGGTGGCTGGTACTTTCTGGTAGCGGCAGAGATAATTACTATAGGTTCAGAGGAGTATAAAGTGCCTGGGATAGGTAGCTATATAGCTGAGGCGACCTACTCTGGTAATCTGAGCCACGCTCTTCTTGGGTTAGGCGCTCTCATCTTTTCGGTTGTGATTGTAGATCTTCTGCTATGGGCTCCGTTAAGGGATTATGCTGAGCGCTTCAAATATGAAGCCTTCGCCGCCCAAGAAGTAAGACAGCCTACCCTTTATCAGCGAAGCTTAAAATGGCTTGAAAAGCGGCTGAAAAGACCTTCTCTGCCTACGGCTAGGCTGCGTAGCTTAGAGAAGACCAAAGAGATCATATCTCTGGTTTACACACCTCTACCTAAGTTGAAGACATATCTAAAATTAATCCACATTCTCTGCATTTTTTTAATTAGTTTGCTTGCTGCATTAGTTATCCTACTACACCAATATGAAACGGGCGTTAAGAGTGTTAGTGAGTTTATAGGGTCGCTTAAAGAACCACAATTCTTGAAAGAGTTGAGCTTGTTACCACAAGCGCTCCTTGCCTCTATAGCCAGATTAGGTTTAGCCTATGTGGCGAGCTTAGCTTGGACCCTACCCTTAGCTGCTTGGTTAGCTTGGAGGGGTGCTGCCGTATTCAGCCTACTGGGTGTTTTAGCATCTATACCCGCCACTGCGCTCTTCCCGCTCATAATTAACGTGACGATGCATCTACCTTACGGTCTATTTTTAACCTCGATAATTTTAACGATGACTGGGATGCAGTGGTACCTTCTATTTAACTTGATCGGCGGGTTCAGAAGCATACCTTCTGATATTATTGAGGCTGCACGCTCCTTTGGTTTAAGAGGGTTAAGCCTATGGAGGAGGGTTATGTTACCAGGGGTAATGCCAGCACTTATAACAGGCAGCATTACAGGCTGGGGTGGTGGTTGGAACGCTCTTATCGTCTCAGAGTACATCAACTACGGAGGTGAAACATATACGGTTTTAGGTTTAGGTTCTATGCTAGATAGGGCTGCATATGAACTCGGTAACTTAACCCTTCTCCTAATCATCCTTGCGACCATGACTTCTACCATTGTGCTTATGAATAGAGTGATCTGGAGGAGGGCTTACCACTATACGCTAGATCGATATAGGTTCGAGTAGAGGAGAGTATAATGCCGCTCCTTGAGCTAAGAAACGTAACAAAATCTTTTACATCTAAGACCCAAACACCATTTGTAGTCTTGGAGCATATCACGATGGCTGTGGATAAAGGGGATTTTGTCTGCATAGTCGGCCCTTCTGGCTGCGGGAAGTCAACTCTTCTTAGAATCATCTGCGGTCTTATCCCCCCTACTGATGGCCAAGTTCTCTACAAGGGAACTGAGGTTAAGGGTGTTTGTGAAGAGATGGCTATGGTTTTCCAAAGCTTCGCCCTCTTCCCTTGGCTAACTGTCTTGGAGAATGTTGAGTTAGGTCTTTACTCGAAGAAGATTTCTCAAGAAGATAAGAGGAGGAAAGCGCTAAAGATGATTGAGATGATAGGGTTGAAGGGGTTCGAGGAAGCGTATCCTAGAGAGCTCTCTGGCGGTATGAAGCAGAGGGTTGGTTTGGCTAGGGCGCTCGTCTCTGAACCCACCGTTTTACTTATGGATGAACCTTTCTCCTCACTCGACCCTTTGACAGCAACACACCTCAGAGAGGAACTCGTCGATTTTTGGTTGAACCCCGATATGGCACCTGACACAGTGATAATGGTTACCCATAGTGTAGAGGAAGCAGTCTACTTGGCTAACAGAGTAATCGTGTTAAGCCACAGACCGGGAACCATAATAAAGGAAGTACCAGTGGATCTTCCTAGACCACGGGATCCGAGGAGTGATAAACTATATGCGCTCGTTGACCAGATTACATCCTTAATAGCCTAAGCAAAATATTTATGTTCAGCAGGAGGAAGGGAGTGTTGAAGGCAAAAGATTGGAACCTATACCGAGAACCCATCTCAGTGTTGTGGCTGGGCTTCTCGAGATATTGGAGGATTACCAAGGTAAGGTGGATGCTGCTAAGATTGCGGACGAGCTTATGTTAGAGCTAGATGATATACTTCCAGCTATAGAAGCTGCGGAGATGCTTGGCTTCATCGAAGTTGACTCAGGTGATCTTATACTTACCGAAAAGGGTAGAGAGTACCTTGCTGGCAACTCGATACAAAGGAAGAAGATTCTAAATCAAACGCTCTCCAGAACCAGCTTATTTAAGTGGCTTATTGAGCAGCTGAGGAGCAGAGGTAACGAAATGAGTAAAGAAGAGTTGATCGCGTTGTTAGAAGAGGAGATGCCTGATGTAGATGCCGCTAAGATGGTTAAGTGGATTATAGAGTGGGGAAGGCAAGCGCTTATTCTAAGGTATGATAGTAATTCTCAGACGATTAAGCTTGGTGACCTCGTATAGAGGTAAAATTAAATATTATCTGACCGATAGCTAATGGGTCGAATTGTTGGAGCAATCAGCATCTAGGGTGCAAGAAGCCATAGCTACCTTACAGAGGTTAGAAAAAGAGTTGGATGAAGTAGAAAAGTGGGTGGCTGAGGCAAAGCGTACCCTACTAAGTTTGGCTACTGCGGAAGGAGAGAAGGCTATGACCGAAGCCTTAAACGAAGCGAACACATTAGTGCAGGAGAGGCTGGAGAAGGCTAGGGTTGAAGCTGAGAAGGAAGCTGAAGAGATCATCCAAAAATCTAAAACTGAGTTGGTCGAGTTAAAAGCTAAGATAGATAGGTCTATGGAGAAGGCTGTTGATTTAGCTATGAAGGTCATTCTTGGTGAAAAGAAGCTTTGAGGGGCAGAGGCGAGCTCGCTGACGAAACATATTTAATGACAAAGTGCTTCGCGGAAAAAGGCATACTTTTACAAAGAGCTATGGTTGAAACGTTAGCGGAGTCTAGGGGTATTGAGGATCTGGTTGGTAGGCTTAAAGGGACACCATACAACGAGGTGGTTTCTAAGCTTACTAGACCCTACACCTCAGATAAGCTGGAGATGGCTTTTAGAGAGCACCTAGCACTAACACACTACTCACTCATCAAAGTATCCCCCAGACCATCCTTCTTAACAGCCTACTACATCAAGCACATTGTTCGGAACCTTAAGACGATAGCGAAAGGTAAGGCTCTTGGTCTGAGCTACGAGGAGATAGTCTCAAAAGTTAACCTTTACGCTGAAGAACTAGTCGCCAGAAGAGATCTAATCGTCAGAGCGCTTTCAGCACCAGATTTAGCTGGCTTAGTGCAGACTCTAAGTAACACCGAGTTCTTTCAAGAAATCTCTAAAGCGGCTGAACTTTATCGTGAAAAAGGCGATCTAAGGATCTTTGACACCTACCTAGACAAAGCCTTCTACACACTAATACTTAACGAATACAACAAATTGACGAGAAGAAGCATAGATTTGAAACGCCGCCCTATAAAGGAGCAGGAGAAAGTAAGACCCTTCGTCTCAATAGATATAGATGGATACAACATTTTGAGCATACTAAGAGCCAAGATCTGGGATCTCACCACCCCACAAACAAGAGAACTCGTAGTCGATGCGGCATTTAACATACCCCAAAAAAAGCTAGAAGCCTTGATAGGCGCATCAAACCTCAACGAAGCCCTAAAGAGGGTTGCTGAAACACCTTACGGCAAACTCATACCAGCCGGTGTAGTAGGGGAAGAAGCGGTTCGTAGACTTGAATCTGAATTCGAGATCTACAGCTATAAGCAGGCTGCGAAGGCCTTTCCTTGGCAGATTTCAGGTCTAGGTGTGGCGCTGGCTCTGATTAAACTGAAGGAGGCGGAGGTTAGAAACCTCTCCGCCCTAGCCTTTGGTGTAGAGCAGGGGCTTTCACCCAAAGAGATTATGTCGAAGATGATCCTTCTATCTTAGGTTCCCACTTTATCTTAACATATGTCGTCTCTGGTGCGATCTTAGCGAAGAGCTGACCAGTACCCTCATAGAACTTTGTGAACCACTCGTATAGGTGAAGCCTTATGTCTTGGATGTAGACGATCAACCCCTCTAAAGTCATAACACCCAAGTTACCTATAATCCATATGGGCAGCCCCATGGGGCCGATGCTTAAGGTCATAGTCACTGCGAACATTAACGCGGCGTGAACCAAGAGGAGGATGCCGAGTCGAGCGTAGCTGATAGTGTTGGCGAGGAACTCAACTAACCTAAGTAGGAACTCGACTATACCAAAGATAATACCCATCAAGGGGCTTTCTTTCTCCCCATGACCCTTTGCTAATATGCTCTCGAGTGGTTTACCGATAACTATCCAAGCAGCAGCCACTAAGCAGACTGGTAGCGTTATGGACGAGAGGGAGCTTGCTGTCACGGGTGAGCCTACTAGATCCGATATAATTGGAACTGGGTTGCTGCTGGTGAGGACTTCTGAGAAGCTGTAACCTGAGGCTATGAAGGATAGGCTGAAGCCTACGCCGAACACGTAGAGTAGGAGTGAAGGGATCTTAAGTGTGAAGAGCTCGATCTTATTTTCCTCCTTAAGACCCTTGAGCACGTCGAGCACAAGTCCTATGAAGATGTGGATGGCTCCTATCAATATGGCGACGGTAAGTATCGTGCTTACAGACCCTATGTTAAAGCCTCCGTGCTCAACGAGATGCAGAAGCTGGAAGCGTTTAAAGAAGTCCCCAATAGCTGGTAGAGAACCTAGCTCTAAGCCGAAACATTCACCAACCAAGGCTCCGACCACGGTAGCAGACGCGCCTGCAGCCATTATTATCTCACCCCAATGCTTTAATGAAGGGCTTCCTCTAAGTCTAAGTATTAGACCGAAGATGAAGAGAACCAGCCCTTGACCGAAGTCGCCGAACATAATACCGTAGAAGATCGGGAAGATGAATGCGATAAGGGGTGTTGGGTCGATTTCACCGCTTCTCGGAGCGCCCTGGGTTAATGTGATGTTCTCAAACGGTTTTATCGGCCTCTTATTAACCAAAAGAGTAGGCTGGTTAGAATGCTTCGCCTCCTCAAAGAAGATCAAGTAGGATGAATACCTCTG
>Ga0197143_1002792_pt1 | contig 12347 bp, 12 predicted proteins | sample GBS70_MetaG_FD_148603 | JGI IMG/M metagenome (GOLD analysis project Ga0197143, IMG submission 148603) | Sediment microbial communities from Great Boiling Springs, Gerlach, Nevada, United States - GBS 70_MetaG | ecosystem: Environmental > Aquatic > Thermal springs > Hot (42-90C) > Sediment...
GTCAAAGGCATAGCAAAAGGCGGTTTGAAATCGGCGTTGCGCAACGGGGCGAAGCAAGTTTCGGCGGGGTCAACCAAGAAGGCGGTGGCACAAGGCACAGGGGCAACTGCAACGAAAGGCGCGGCAAAGAGTGCGTCTCGAAGGACTGTGAAGCATCACATAATGACCAACAAGAACTACAAAAGAGGAAACCAGTGGAGTAAACGGTTTGAACAGCTTTTGGATCGGTGCAACGCCAAATATCTTCTGAACGACCCAGCCAACTTGGTTGAGATGGATGAGTACGAACACCGCATCCGAGCGCCGCATTCAGATGGCTACCATCAGTACATATATGAACAAGTTAAAAAAGTAATAGACAAGTACGACCACGACCCAGAGTTGTGCCAAAAGAAGCTGAAGCAGCTACTCAAGTGTCTCGGCTGGAAAATCAAGAAAAACCCGAACATCCTGAGGATTTGAGGTATAATCCTCAAGCAGGAGGAGATTCGATAATGCGAATGCGATACTACACTTGCACGCTCGCAGAAGACACAGGAAATATTCACACTATACAAGGCGCACCCTACGAAAGCGACTTCAGAGTCGAAGAGCGTCTCTATGACCCCCGCCCATTCGCCTCCAACGAGTGGACAGACAACGCCGTCGCGCTCTACGACGACGAAGACGAAGACATCCCCCCAAACACCGACACCTACACCCTTCTTCTTTACCCCGTCATCTCCCCGCGCTTCAAAGCCCTGCTGGAAACCACGCTCGGACGCCACGAGGTGGAGTTCCTGCCCATCCAACTCGTCGGCAAAACCACCCAACACCCCCTCGGCACCTACTACCTGCTCCACTGCCTGCAAGCCTACGACTGTATGGATCACGACCTCATCAAACGCTCCCCCCGCGTACTCCTGTACCGCGACCGAATACCCCCAAACGCCCGCCTGTTCATCGCCCCCGACCCCGTGCATACCCGCCTTGTGTTCCGCGAAGACTTGGTGGACTACATCCGCAACGCAGGCATCACGGGGATTGACTTTTACCCACTGGAGACCGACGACGAAGCTGCCGAGCAAGAGACTGTGCCCCTGGGACTGCTGTTTTTCGCCAGCCCCGACGAACAGCAGCAGTGGCTGCAGCAGGCGCTGGCAGAGGGCGCGTATGGGATGCTGGTGTGGCAACGCTGGCACACCGACGGCGAGCGTATCGCCACGCAGATTGCCCACCTGCGCACGCCCGACGACACACAGAAAGTGCCGTGGGCGCTTGGCGCGGCAGACGCCGAGGCGACGCTGAAGCTGAGCGTGTACCTGTCGCGCCCCGAGTGGCAGGAGCGGTTTCGGGTGGCGGCGCCTGAAGGGGAGTTGACCAGCGGTGGGTTTGGGGAGTGGCTGGAGTTGGGGGCGCTGGACGCGACCAGTCAGGGCTGGTACGGTCGTTTGGATGTGGGCTGGGTTTCGGGCGGTGTGCTGGTGCGTGCGGGGTGGTGGTTGCCGATGGGGTGGCAGGGCGTGCCAGTGAGTGAGTTTGAGGAGCTGTACGGATGGTGGGAGGGCTTGGGGGATTGGGTGATTGGTCGGGCGTTGGGGGATGTGTCGGTGCGTCATCGGGGTTCGGAGCGTGAGTTGGACGGGTATGTGAAGGTGTTGTTGGGTGCGGCGCGTTGGTATGTGGGGGGTGGTGAGTTGCGTTCGGGTTGGAGTGGTGGGAAGGTGCGGTTGGTGGGACGCGGGTTGCGTCGGGTTGGGAACCGCGAATAGGTAAACTTACGCAGGCGAGGAGGTCTACGATGCGACGGTTCTACTGGTGGACAACAACAAAGGTACTCCAGATACGCGCCCGCCCGTCCAACGCGCATCTGGACAAACTGCACGCCAACTGGATCCGAGAAAAAGAAAAACCGCCAGAAAAAATCGACGCCGAACGATGGCAACAGGCGTTTGACAACTACCAAGATGCAGTGGGCAGTTGTTCAAACCGTTTCGGAAGGGTGAGGTTGTGCCTGAAGGGTATTTGGGTGCCGACTTTCGGTTGCTGTTGACCCCACATCGTCCGAACTACATCTACTATCCTGAGATGACCGATGTGATTATGCCGTTTGATATCCCTATGTCGATGGCGGTGTCAGAGCGGATAGCTGAGATCCTGAGGCGCTTTGGGGCTGAGGAGCAGGCGGTGCAGCTTATTCCTGTTCCCGTGTACGAGGAGACGACGGGTCTGTATTTGGGTCGTTTTTATTTGGTGCATTGTCTGCTGCGCGTGTCGGGAGTTATTGTGCTTGGTGAGGGATTGGAGACGGTTCGTATTGAGGTAGCGGGGTCAGCGGTGCCAGACGCGCCGTTGTTTCGGGTGCAAGATGTGGAGGCGCGGACTAAGCCAGAGGAGGTTGTGCGTGAGGATGTGCGTGCGGCGTTGGAGGGTGCGGGGATAACGGGGGTTGTCGGTTTGTGCCGATTGTGCGTGTGCGGTAAGGCGTTTGTGTGTATGCCCCACACGACACACGGGTTGCAAGGCACGCGCCTTGTAGCCAACGCCTACCTTCAGAGGTTCGCCAACCGCTCGAAGATTCGGGCGTAGCAGCGCACGAGTTTTTTGAGGCTCTCGATGCTGATGCGCTCGTTGGCTTGGTGCGCCTCGCCGTCGCCCTCGAACGCTGCGCCAATCGCCACAAGGTTCGGCATCGTGCGGGCGTAGGTGCCTCCGCCCATCGTCGTCGGCTGCGACTCGTAGTCGCCCGTCTCCTCGCGGTAGACCTGCAGAATCGCCTGCAGGAACGGGGTGTCGGGCGGGATATAGAGCGGCGGGGTGTGGCGCACCTCGCTAAGTTGGAAGCCCGTGCGCTCCAGCGTCGGCTGCAGCCGCTCCTGCAACGCCTCCAGCGACCAGGTGACGGGGTAGCGGATGTTGAACACGCACTGCACGCGCCTGCCGTCGTACTCGAACACGCCGAGGTTGCTGGTCAGCGCGCCCGACGCTTCGTCGCTGTGCGCGATTCCCAGCGCTGCGCCGTCCAGCGACCGCGACCACTCCAGCACGGTGTGCAGCCACTGCTCGTTGTCGGGCAGGTTCAGCGGCTCAATGGCTTCCAGCAGGCGCGTCACGGCGTTGATGCCGCCTTCGGGGTAGCTGCCGTGCGACGACTTGCCTTTGGCGACGGCGCGCCAGCCCGCAGGGTCGCTGACCCACTCCACGCCTTCGGGCGCAGACGGCGGCTGCAGCGCGAGGTTGACCAGCGCTTCGGCGCGGTCGGGCACCATGTTGTGTCGCTCGCCGCCCCGCGCCCACAGCACGCGCACCCCGTCGGACGGCTCTACCTCTTTCGTCAGGTACAGGTTCGCAATGCCCTTCTCGCCGTAGATGAAGGGCCAGCCCGCGTCGGGACTGACGCCCCACACGGGACGCTCAGGCTCCTTCTGGAGGTAATACTGCATGCACTCCCAGCGGCTCTCTTCGTCGCAGCCGATAATCAGGCGCACGCGCCGTTTGAGGGGCGCGCCCAGTTCCTTGAGTGCACGCAGGGCGTAGATGCTCGCCAGAGTCGCGCCTTTGTTGTCCGTGGCGCCGCGGGCGTAGATGTAGCCGTCGTGGATCTCCGCGCCGAAGGGCGGGTAAGTCCAATCGTTGCCTGCGGGCACGACATCGATGTGGCTCAGCGAGGCGACCATCTCCGCGCCGTCGCCCAGCGTCATATCGCATGCGTAGCCATCAAAATCGCGCGGGTTCAGCCCGAACCGCTCGCCCAAGCTGAGGGTAATGTCCAGCGCGTCGCGCACGCCCTTGCCGAACGGCGCGCCAGGCAAACGCTCTTCACTGCGCACGCTCTCGGCGCGCAACAACGCCTGAAAATCGCGAATCATCTCGTCGATGTGGTCGTCAATCCACTGAATCAGCGCATCGCGGGTCATAAGCGCGTGATTCGCCGCAAGCGGGCGCGTTCCTGCAGGAGTCTGCGCAGGTGTCCCGAACCCATGCCCCGACACGGCGCTCCGTGTCATAGGGGGACACGATGACGCATACGATACAACCGTCGCCAGTGGGCGAGGGGGAGCGCATCCACGCGCTCGATGTGCTGCGCGGGATTGCCCTGTTGGGCATCCTGATGGTGAATATGGGTTCGTTCAAGGGGCTTAGCACGCTGGATTTGTTCCCGCGTGCCGAGAGCCTCGCGCAGCCGATTGACCAAGCGGCTTTTCTGCTAATCCATGCGCTATTCACCGCCAAGTTCTACCCCATCTTCGCGTTCCTGTTCGGGTTGGGCTTCGCGTTGCAGATGGAGCGTTTGCAGGCGCGCGGGGTGAACCCAACGGGGATTATGCTGCGCCGCTTGCTGGTGCTGCTGGCGATTGGCGCACTGCACGGGCTGTTTGTCTGGACGGGCGATGTGCTGCTGGCGTATGCGCTGTGTGGCATGCTGCTGTTGCTGTTTGCGCGGCTTAGCCCACGCGCCGTGCTGTATTGGGCGTTGGGGCTGTGGGGCGCGCAGGCATTGTGCTGCCTCAGCTGCGGGGGGCTAACGCTCTGGTGGGCAACCGTAGGCGACACGGAAGGCGCAGGCGGCGACTTCTTCACCGCGTACATTGAGCAGGGGCGACAGGCGTATGCCCAGCCCAGCTACTGGGTCGCGCAGCAGTTTCGGTTCGTGGAGTGGCTCCTGATGTTCCTCAACGCCATCTTCTTCCTGCCGAATGTGCTGATAATGTTCCTGTTGGGGCTTTATTTCGGCAAGCAGGGCGTGTTTGGGCAGTTGGCGGCGCATCGGGGGCAGATGGGGCTTCTGGCAGGCGTGGGCATTCCCGTAGGCGTCGTGCTGAACGCGCTCTATGCGTGGGGACTGCTGAACGCCCTGCGCACTGAGAACGAGATGCAATCCTACGGATGGGTGACGCTTGGGATTGTGTTCGGTCCCGTGCTGGCGCTGGGCTACATCGGCGCGTTCGGGTGGCTCTGGTCGGCGGCAGAGGGGCTGCCGCGTGCGCTGGCGCCCATCGCCGCCGCGGGGCGCATGGCGCTCACAAACTACCTGATGCAGTCGGTGGTCTGCACGCTGCTGTTCTATGGGTACGGGCTGGGGCTGCACGACAAGGTCGGAATTGCGCAGGGCGTGCTGATTACGGTCGTGCTGTGGGGCGTGCAGGTGGCGTTCAGCACGCTCTGGCTGGCGCAGTATCAGTACGGACCGATGGAGTGGCTCTGGCGCAGCCTAACCTACGGACAGCGTATGCCGATGCGACGCACGGCGCAGGTTCAGCCTGCGCAACACGAAAACCCGTAAGCGCACGGGCATGCTCTCTGTGTGGTGTGGAACAATCCCGTTGGGGAGGGTTCCCCAATACGACACAGAGGGAGGATAGCGATGCGATTCAAGGCACTGGGCGCCGTGGCGGCGCTGATTCTGGCGAGTACCGCGTTTGCGACGGTGAATTTCCTACGCGTGCAGGCGCGCGGCTACGCTACTGACGCGAACAACCGACGGCTCGACTTCCAACTGAGCGTTCTCAAGCGCAGTCAGGACGGCAACCACCACTACTTCGGACACGGGAGTTTCGCATGGAGCGAGAATGGGCGCAGGCAAGCGATGCGCATCCACCGCATCGAGTCGTTGGAAGTAGACGACAGTGGCGATGCCGTCGTGATTGAAGTTTCGGGTACAGGGTTGCAGGGTCAGTTTGGCTTCCCACCCTTTGGTGGGCGGCGTGGCGCGTCGGAACTCGGTGAGTTCACACTCACGATTGTCGACAACGCGGAGGGCGATGACACCATCGAGTTCGCGTTCCGGCGCGGTTCGGGCGTCAACGCCTACACCTACATCTTCTCTGGGACTGTACAGGCGGGCAGCCTGAACTGGAGCCAGTGGAGCCCGTAATCGCCCCAAATCCGTGCGCAGGGGGCTGGTCGGCTCCCTGCGCACTTATGCTGCAACCTGATCCCGCCCTGCTTGCTTCGCCTGATAGAGTAGAGCATCTGTGCGCCGAAACCATTCGTCCGCACTCTCGTTATCCCGTAGCTCGCTCACGCCGATAGAGACCGTGACCCGTATCGGCTCGGCGTCGGGTATCGGGATTGCGTGTCGGTGCACGCGCTCAGCCAACTGGTGGGCAATTCGTTGCGCCTCGCGCAGGGTCGTCTCACGCAGAATCACGGCGAACTCTTCCCCGCCGTAGCGCGCCGCGAAATCGCTCCTGCGCTTGCACACGCGCACAATCTGCTCGGCGACGGCTTTCAGCACAGCGTCGCCTGCCGCGTGCCCATAAGTGTCGTTTACCTGCTTAAAGTGGTCGATGTCTATCAGCATCATCGTCGCGGGGTAGCCAAAGAGCTGGTTCAGTCCGATAGTGTGCTGCAGGCACTCTTCGAAGGCGCGGCGGTTATACAGCCCCGTCAGCGGGTCGGTCGTGCTTTCGCGGCGCGCCTGTTCCAACTCGCGCATCAAGTGGTTTACTCGGCTCTCCAGTTGGCGCAGGGTCTGGCGGTGGCGCTGCTCGCGCTGGGTGAGAATCTCCGTGATGGACTGCAGCGTCTGGCGGAGCGACCGCACATCCAGTGCTTCGGGGTTCTGTACCTGCTGACTGATTTGGCGTATCTGCTGTTGGAGTGCGGCGTCGTCCTGCGACTCTTGCTGGGTCATCTGAGCGAGGGCGCTCAGCAGGTTCCAAGTCAAGTCGCGCAGGTCGTTCAGTTGTCCTTGCACGAACTGTTGCTCGTCCTGCCGTTGCTCCTGCAGGAACGGAAACAGCCCGCCGTACTCGCCCGCGTATACCTGCTCGCTGAGCTGTAGGAACGCCTCTCGCGTCGCCTGCGCCCGCCGACGATGGGTCTCAAACGCATACTCGCCCAGCACGCGCAGCACGCCCGCCAGCAACTCGCGCTCATACGGCGCATCCGTCTCGCCGTCTAAGCGTCGCAGCAGTGCCCGTAGCCATTCCACAGGGCGAATTGTCGGAAAATCGGCGAATTTGCTACAGAGGCTGGCAGGACATCTGAACAGGCGGTCGAAAATGAGAAGTTAGGAGGCAACCTTATGCGATTCAGGACGCTGGTTCTCGGTTTAGCAGGAGCGTTGTTGAGCGCGCATGTGAGCTGGGCGCAGCTGGATACAGAGACGCCAGCCCAACCCAGCTTAGACCCGAAGCAGATTAGCACGCCGTTTGTGCCTGGCGAGTTGGTGGTGGGACTGGAAGAGGGCGACTTCGCCTTGCCGCTCCTGGCGATGGAGATGGTCGGAACCATCACCGCGCAGAACCCGCCGATTCGCAGCTTCGTGGTCAAGCTTGATCCGAACCTCACGATGCAGGATGCTGGCGAGTTCCTACGCGCGCTGCCTGGCGTGCGCTATGTCGAGCCCAACTACCTCGCCTTTGCATTTGCCACCCCCAACGATCCCTACTTCAGCCAACAGTACGGTCCCCAACGCATTCAGGCGAACCTCGCGTGGGACATCTGGCAGCCCCAGCGCACGGTCTACATCGCCATCATCGACACGGGCATCGACTCCAACCACCCCGACCTGACCAACAAGATGCGTCGGCACAGCAACGGCATGGTGTACGGTTGGAACACGCTGAACAACACCACGAATGCGCTGGATGACAACGGGCACGGCACGCACTGCGCGGGGATTGCCGCCGCCGAGATCAACAACGGCGTTGGGATTGCGGGCGTGGCGGCGTGGAACCCGAATGTCGCCAACTCGCGTGCCTATGTGCAGCTGATGCCCGTCAAGGTGCTTAGCTCCAGCGGTTCGGGCACGCTGGATGCCGTCGCACGCGGAATCACTTGGGCGGCAGACAACGGGGCGCATATCCTCAGCCTCAGCCTCGGCGCGAGTTCAGGCGCGCAGCAGCTGCAAGACGCCGTGAACTATGCATGGAATCGCGGGTGCTTAATTGTTGCAGCGGCGGGCAACGGCGGGAGTTCCTCGCCGAATTACCCCGCCTACTACACCAACTGCATCGCCGTCGCTGCCACCGATTCCAGCGACCGTCTGGCGAGCTTCTCGCAGTACGGTTCGTGGGTGGACATCGCTGCGCCTGGGGTGGGCATTCTGTCCACCATCCCGAACAACCGCTACGCCTCGTATAACGGCACTTCGATGGCGTGTCCGCATGTGGCTGGGGCGGCGGCGGTACTGTGGTCGCACAATCCGAGCCTGACGAACGCCCAGCTACGCTCCGCGCTGGAGACGAATGTGGATCCCTATCAGCCCTACAGTGGACGCACGATTGCGCCGAACGCGGGTCGGCTGAATGTGTATCGCGCGTTGCGGGCGATTGGGGGCGGGGCACCGACGCAGCCGAGCCTGAGCAGCCTGAGCCTGAACCCGACCAGCGTCGTGGGCGGCAACAGCAGCACGGGCACGGTCACCCTCACCGCGCCTGCGCCGTCGGGCGGGTTCGTGGTGAACCTCAGCAGCAGCAATACGAATGTCGCCACTGTGCCCAGCAGCGTGACCGTGCCCGCAGGCGCGACCAGCGCGAACTTCACGGTCTCTACGCGAGCGGTCTCCAGCACCACGAGCGTGACGATTACCGCGTCGGCGGGGGGCGTTTCGCGCACGGCGACCCTCACGGTCAACCCTGCTCCGAGTGTGACGCTCCAGTCGCTGACGATTAGCCCGACCTCCGTCTGGGGCGGCAGCACGGCGACGGGCACGGTCACCCTCAGCGGTCCTGCGCCTGCGGGCGGCGCGGTGGTGCAGTTGCGCAGCAGCTCCAGCCGCGCAAGCGTGCCCAGCAGTATCACCATCCCCGCAGGAGCCACCAGCGCGCGCTTCACCATTCAGACACGCTCAACTTGGTGGCCCTTCGTGGAGACTGTCACCATCACCGCGACCTACAACGGCGTCTCCCGCTCGGCGCAGTTGACCGTGTGGTTCTGAAATGCAGCATGCGGTACGGGTGCGACGACCGCGCCCGTACCCGTTCCCTCCTGAACCTCTCAGCCGCGAGAGAACAGGTATAGTATCCCCATGCATCGCGTAGGCATCGTCGGCGCGACGGGATACACGGGAAGCGAACTCATCCGCCTGTTGAGCGGGCATCCGCAGGTGCAGATGACCGCGCTCGTCTCGCGCTCGGAGGCGGGCAAGCCAATTGAGACGCTCCTCCCCCACCTGAACGGGCTGTCGCTGCCGACGCTGAGCGCGTTTGACCCCGACGCGCTGGCGGCGCAGTGCGACCTCGTGTTTCTGGCGGGCGAGACGGGCTTCGCGATGGAACACGCGCCCGCCTTGCTGGAGCGCGGGCTGAAGGTGATCGACCTCTCCGCCGACTTCCGCCTGAAAGACCCCGCGCAGTTTGCCGACTGGTACGGCAAGGCGCACACTGCCGCCGAGTGGCTTGCCGAAGCGGTCTACGGGCTGCCCGAACTGACGCCGACCGACGCCTACAAAAACGCGCGGCTGATTGCCAACCCAGGCTGCTACCCCACGGCGGCGGGGCTTGCGCTCGCGCCACTACTGCAGATGGGCGTCGCCGAACCCGACGGGATTATCATCGACGCCAAGTCGGGCGTGTCAGGCGCAGGCAGGTCGCGCGTCAGCGTGGAGTACCTGTTCACCGAACTGGACGAGAACTTCAAGGCGTATGGCGTGGAGAAGCACCGCCACACGCCCGAAATCGAACAAACGCTACAGGCGTTCAGCGAGCGTCCTGTGCGCGTGCGGTTCACCCCGCACTTGGTGCCGATGACACGCGGTATCCTCTGCACGGCGTATGTTCGCCTGCGGGAGCCGATTGCGGCGGAAACCCTGCACGCCCACTACGCCGCGTTCTATCGCGACCAGCCGTTCATAATCGTGCGTCCGCTGGGCGAGTATCCCGCCACGCGCGAGGTGTACGGCTCCAACCGCTGCGACGTTGGGCTGACCGTTGATATGCGAACGCAGACCGCCGTTGTGATTAGTGTCATCGACAACCTTGTCAAGGGCGCGGCAGGGCAGGCGATTCAGAACATGAACCTGCTGCTGGGGCTGCCGCAGACGCTGGGGCTGCCGATTGCGGGCATGAGTCCGTGAAGCGTTCCTGCGCTCGACGCCGTAATGCCTCTTGCCCCTGTCTCAGCTCGCGACTGGCTTGCCGTGCGAACTGTTTGCCGATGGTCTCGCTGGCTTCTTCGGCGACCTCGCGCGCCAGTCCGCGCCCAGCAGCACCGCCAATCGGTGAGGCATAGCCGCCCCACTCACTGCCGACCGCCAGCAAGCGACCCAGCGCGTGCAAACCCACAAGGAAACGCTCACCCTCGCTGGCAGCAGGGTCGCCTACAGTATACCCTATTTAGAGCAACTGCCAAGGGTCGCCAAACAACTCCTTGAAAACTTCTGGAGACACTTGCCGCACTTGCTCAATCACTCCCTCGCCAAAACGCTCACTCGGAGCAACCAATTCACCATCTCCAACAACCCAGTTGCCAGTCGACAGATAAAACCGCATTCCAGGCACTAAGAACCGCTCAGCTTCTTCCATCAGCACACCTATGTAAATCGGCGACCAGACACAGATGTTGATGGGTTTCACTGGATGAATAAACACTATCCAGGTTTCTCCTTGGGGCGTTCCTGCAAACTCTGCCGACCAAGCCCAAACCGAAGTGATAGGCAAACGCAGTCGCTTGCGACTTGTGCCCACCAGATGCAATTTGCCTACACCAACCTTGAGCTCATCTATCATCCTTCTCCTCCGTCATCGTATCCAAGGAACAGCATCCAGTTCGCGAATAAAGCGGATATGTGGTAGTTCAGGATAGTCGATATAGACGGCAGGTTCTATTCCGTCGTGGTGGGGGCTTTCAATACGACGCAGCCACTTGGGTATTGCCCCTCGATGATTGTGAAGGGTTTCGGGCTATGACCCAGAGATTTGCTCATTATCCACAGCCGCTTGCCCCACTGCGCGGCAAGTTCGGGCGTTGTTGTAAGCCACTTGCCCTCTAAGCTGCCAACAGTTGGGCGAAACATTCCTGATTTTACGATGTCGTCCACCTCCTCTGATACTAACTGCACGATACAAGCGTATCCACTCGTCATCTGCCTTCCGCGCTGCTTGCCGTGCGCCCTGTGCAACCGCCGCCCCGCCGCCTGCAAGGTCGTCGGCAGCATTCAGTATACCTACTCCCAACCCGCCCAGCGCACGCGGCAACGAGGCAAAGCCCTCAATCTCCAGCGCAATCTGGGCAACGCCTGCACTGGCTTCAGGGTTGTTGAGTATGCCAGCCTCGTTCCCAGATACGGGCTACAGCCGCATCAATCACCGCAGCACCGAGCCAATCCCAAAGTGCAACGGCACAATATGCCCAAACTGTAGCTCCTTGCTGAGTCTGAAGCGTCGGACGATCCGCCTCGCAGCAACGGAAAATAGCACCCACTCTCGCTCAACCACATTCACCAAGTTTTCGTCCATTCGCGCCACCTCGACGATTGCCCAACGCCCATCGTCAGACACATCAGATGGTGTCACCATAATCCCTTGCTCTCGGTTCTGCCAAAGTCGAACGCGCTTGCCGTTGCGCCACTCCACCCAGACCGTCTGCGGACGCCACACAATCGGCTGAGCTTGCTCAAAGCGGGGTATCCACCAACACGGAAACGCTCCTATCCGCACCTGACCATTCCGAGAGTAGGCATAGCGCCGACAGGCTCCGTCGTAAGGCTCCAGCAAGGGGTCTAAGACTTTCTGATCGACATACCGCAAGCGCGGGTTGAGTAAATCCCAATCCTGTTGCAGCGCACTTGCTTCGGTGCGATTCAACTTCCGCACCTGCCAACTCACCACTTCCAGCTGATACCAGTGCTTCCCGTCGCCGAACCAAAGGCGGCGACTGTCGGGATACCAGCCGATGAACTTCGCGTGAGGCGATTGGAGATTGCGCCGACGACCAGACGGCATCTCGAAAACCGAGACATTCCTATCGGAGACGCCAATCGCCACCCCCGCCAGATAACGAGAGTCGGGCGAAAAGACACACTTGTAGCGTTCCCAATCGTCAGTGAGTGGGCGGTACTTTTTCTCCCCGATCCGAGCGTAGTAGAGCCGATGCGCACTGTGCCACCAGTACCGATAGTTGGGAGAAATGCCCATTAGATGATCGAACATATTGCCGATGTAGAATAGCAGTTCGTGATGCCACTCATTCTGGGCGTACCAGTAGTTGCGAATCGTCGCCCACGAGCGTCGGTCGCTCTCGACAGCAATCGGACCTGTTGGCTTGCCCCTTTTGTCCACAGGGGGACCAAAGTCAATCATCTGTAAGGTAGGGATAGACACTTCTACCATCACCTCCTCAGGTTAATGTGGACATACTCTTGAAAATATGGCTCTATTACCGTTGCATTTACAACACTGCCCACAGGAGGAAAGTTTGTT
>Ga0197143_1002793_pt1 | contig 12343 bp, 9 predicted proteins | sample GBS70_MetaG_FD_148603 | JGI IMG/M metagenome (GOLD analysis project Ga0197143, IMG submission 148603) | Sediment microbial communities from Great Boiling Springs, Gerlach, Nevada, United States - GBS 70_MetaG | ecosystem: Environmental > Aquatic > Thermal springs > Hot (42-90C) > Sediment...
GTTCGTGAACAACACGGCAGTGGTCGCGCTGTTTATCCCGCTCACGCTTGCGCTTTCCGAGACGGCGCGGCAAAGCCCCTCACGGTTGCTGCTACCCCTCTCGTATGCCTCGATGCTCGGCGGGGTCTGCACGCTGATTGGCACCTCCACGAACCTGATTGTGAACGGCGTTGCCGTGCAGCGCGGGCTTGAGCCACTGGGCATGTTCGAGTTCGCGCCGCTGGGGCTGATTTTCACGGGCATCGGGCTGGTCTACCTGCTGACGATAGGAATGCGCCTGATCCCTGACCGTCGCCCTGCCGCTGACCCTGCGGACGCTTACCGCCTGAGCGCGTATATCACGGAGGTCAGGCTCACCGAGCGTTCCAAAGCAGCGGGCAAGCGGCTGATGGACGCCGACTTCGTGCGCGAGCTGGGGCTGGAGGTGCTGGACATCTGGCGCGACGGGCTGCGCCTGCTGCCGTTGCCCGACCGCATCCTGCAAGCAGGCGATTTGCTGCGCGTGCGGTGCAACCTGCAGCGACTGCAGCAGTTGGAGGGCGCGTATGGGCTGAAGCTGGTCACCAACGCACCGCATCATCCCGCCGAAGAGCCGACCTTGCTGGTGGAGTTGGTGCTAACGCCCAACTCGTCGCTGGTGGGGCAGACACTGCGCAGCAGCCGCTTCCGCAACCGATTCGGCGCGACGGTGCTTGCGTTGCGCCACCGCCAAGAGATGGCGCTGGAGCAGTTTGCCGACATCCCGCTGCAGGCAGGCGACGCGATTGTGGTGCAGATTGACCGCGAACGGCTGCAGGAGTTGTTGCGCCTGCCCGACTTTATCCTTGTGTCGCAGGTGGAGACGGCGCGCCCGCGCCCCGTCAAAGCGCTGCTGGCGGGGCTGATTATGGCGGGCGTGGTGCTGGTCGCCTCGATGGGCTGGTATCCGACGGCGGTCGCCGCGTTGGTGGGCGCGCTGGCGATGGTGCTGACAGGCTGCCTCAAGCCCGACGAGGCGGTGCAAGCCATCGACTGGCGGCTGCTGGTGATGCTCGGCGCAATGCTGGGGCTGGGCATCGCGATGGAGACTACGGGCGCGGCACGCTGGCTCACGGCTAACTTGGTCGGCGCACTCGGCGGGTTGGGACCCATCGTCGTGCTGGCAGGATTCTACTTGCTGACCTCGCTGCTGACGGAGGTGATGTCGAACAACGCGACGGCGGTGCTGATGGCAGCGTTGGCAATTGAGGTTGCCGCCGCGCTGGGGGTGGACGCGCGTCCGTTTCTCTTTGCGGTCGCCTACGCCGCCTCTGCCAGCTTTATGACGCCGATTGGCTACCAGACCAACACCATGGTGTTCGGCGTCGGGCAGTACCAGTTCAGCGATTTCATCCGCGTGGGGCTGCCGCTGAACCTGCTGTTTTGGGTGCTGGCGACACTGCTCATCCCGCGCTTTTGGGCGTTTTGACAGCTGGGAACGATGTGTCGGTGCCTGCACCTCGTCCTCTTGACACCCTGCATAGTCAAATTAGGTATATTATATGCAGCGACCATGCGAACGGAGCTTACATCGTCCGATTTGATGCGACAGACCTTGAAGGGGCATATTGACCACGAGGGGGTGCAAGCCCTCCTGGAGTCCGCGGCAGCGTGCGACGAAGCGCAACAGTGCCTTGCTGAGGGAGACTACGAAACCGCGTTGGAGATTGCACTTCCGTTAGTGTTGCTGCAATCGCCTGTGGTTGCAGCACGCGCTCGCGATATCGCCATCGCCGCACTGGATGAACTGGTCGAGCAAGCCCTGAGCGCGAATCAGCCCCAGCGCGCCCTGCGCTACATCGAGCAGTGGCTGAGCCTGGAGCCGAAAGGCTTCTACCCGCTCCTACGCCGTGCGGAAATCTTGCAGCATGAGATTGGCGACCTGCATGAGGCGTGGACGGCGTACCTACAGACGCTGCGCCATTACCCCAACAGCATAGAGGCATTTTTGGGACTGGCGCAACTCGCGCTAATGGAAGGCAATCCTGAACGCGCCTACCCCTACCTCCTGCGAGCGTGGCAGTCGCTGGCGAACTCCGAATGGGCGTACACCCCCAGCGTACGCACCCTGCAGGCGGTCTTCGAAGACCTGTACGACCTTACAGCAGGCATGCTCCAGTGGCTCGGCTCGACAGACGAAGCGCGCGAACTGACCCAAAAAGCCATTGCGCTGCTTGGCGAGACCGAACTGCTCAAAGAGCGCATGCAGATTATTGAGGAAACGGGAGAGTCGTAGGTGTAACGGTTCCCCCGAACTGCAGGGGGAACCGTTGAAGAGGAGGTCAGACAAGGGGGGTTAGCAGCCGCTGCCGAAGTTGAACAGAACGGACAGCAGGTCCGCGTCGTCCACAACGCCGTCGCTGTTGATGTCCGAGTTCGGGTCGCTGCCGCCGAAGTTGAACAGCACCTGCAGCAGGTCGGCGTCATCGACGCAGCGGTCGCAGTTCACATCGCCCTCCACCGCGGGGCGGTCGCCTGGGTTCAGGTTGCCTGGCGTCACTTGGCGATTGAACTCGCTGGGCGGTGTGCCGTTGTAGACGACAATCTCCTCGTTGTCCGTGCGGAACGGTCCCAAGTCGCCTGCCCCCGTCACGCGCCCGATATCGGCTACGATGATGGCGCCATTCTGGAAGAAGATGATTCCATCAGGCTCCCAGACATCGCCACCGATGGTACGGTCACTCACAGGGGATTCGAGCCCGTTCAGTTGCGTCGCGTAGACAACATCTTCCGCGTTGCCGTCGAGCCATCCAAACGCCTGTACCGCCTCGCTCCACAGCACATTGTCGATGACGCCGTCGTTGTTCGCGTCGATGTCGTCGCCTGGTTGCCCCGTGAAGCCGCGCACGAGGGCGACCGTGTAGCTGTCGTTGCCCATACCCGCCTCAGTGAATGCAAACGGGATAACCGCCACTGCAGTTTCCGCTGCGGGCTCGGGCAGGAGTACCGCTTCGCCATCGCGCAGCAGCAGTAAGCCGTTGCTGCCCGTGCTGTACGCGCTCAGGTCAACCGCCCAGTGGATATTGCCAGGGTTGAAAATCAAGTCGCCGTCGATACCGATGAGCCAGTAGCCCTGCAGGGAGAAGTTCGGTCGGCAGCTCTGGATCTCGATGAACTCGCGCCCCGCATCAGGGGAGCCAGGCGGGTTGACCACCGCCTCCGTGATGCGCACCTGCGCCGTCGCGCAAAGCACCAAGCCAGTCGCCACAACAATAGTCGCTATGCCTCTCATTTCGGTAGCCTCCATCCCAAGATTACCTGCGAAAAGTTTAAGCGCATGTTAAGAAATAGAGTTCTTAACACAACTTTAAACCGCCGCAAGGTACTTTGCGTGTGTAAGGAGATGAGCCATGCGTAAGGGATTCACCCTGATTGAGCTTCTGGTTGTGATTGCGATTATCGCGATTCTGGCGGCGATTCTGTTTCCTGTGTTTGCGCAGGCGCGCGAGAAGGCGCGCCAGACCGTGTGCGCGTCCAACCTGAAGCAGCTGGGGATTGCCCAGCAGATGTACCTGCAGGACTACGACGAGCAGTTTTTCACTCGACCGAGCGATAATTCCATACCGAATCGCTATTGGCAGGAGGATTGGTGGCCGTTCCTGCTGATTCCCTACATTAAGATGAAGCCAAGCGATATTCAGGGGGCGCGCGACAACTTTTTCTGCTGTCCGAGCAACCCGATTGTGATGTCGCCGAACTTTCGCACGCTCCCGTTGCCAGAATGGGGCTTGCGCATGACGCCGCGCCGCACCTTCGAGTTCCACATGAGCTACGCGCTGAGCGAGCATGTGCTGGACTACCCCGCGATTGCGACTTGGCAACAGCCTGCCGAGTCGCTGTTCTTGCTGGAGGTGCGCTGGCGAGATGCAATCAATCGACAAAATGCGACCGCCGATACGGACATTGACTGCGGGCAGCCGAACGAGATCTGGTTCCAGCATTCGGGCGGCACGAACATCCTGTGGATGGACGGGCATGTGAAGTGGCTCAAGCCGAGCTTGCGTGAGGGCGACGGCAGCCTGCCGAGACACTGGGTCTACCCACCTTGCTGCGGGGGCGGCGATAACTTCCCGTTCGGTCCGTGGGCGCCGTGGGGCATGAACGCGCCGTTCCCGATTCAATATTGTCAGTGAGCGTGTAAGGGCAACAAAAACCACAGTTGGTTCCTAAGCGGGAGAGGAGAGGCTGCTGCAGGGGTGTATATCAGTGCGCCCCTGCGTGTGCATAGCGGTTTCGCAAAAGGGGGTACAATAAGGGGCGACAGGAGGTTCTCTCTATGCTGACAGGGAAGAAGGGCATCATCTTCGGGGTGGCGAACCAGCACAGTTTGGCATGGAAAATCGCCCAGCGCTGCGCGGCGCATGGCGCACAACTGGCGATTGCCTACCAGAACGACCGCTTCGAGGAGAAGGTCAACGCACTGGCGCAGCAGCTGCCCGATGCCTTCACGCTGCAGTGCGACCTGAACAACGACGCCGAAATCCAGCAAGTGGTGAACACGCTGCGCGAACGCTGGGGGCAGGTGGACTTTATGGCGCACTGCGTGGCGTATGCCCTGCGCGAGGAGCTGGCAGGACGCTACTTGGACACCTCGCGCGAGGGGTTCAAAATCGCGCTGGAGACCAGCGTCTACACCTTCGTGGCAGCGACGCGGGCGTTGGAGCCGATTTTGCGTGACGGGGCGTCCATCCTCACACTGACCTACTTGGGCAGCGAGCGGGTCGTGCCGGGCTACAATGTGATGGGCGTTGCTAAAGCTGCGCTGGAAGCCAGCGTGCGCTACTTGGCATACGAGCTGGGCGAACGCCAGATTCGCGTGAACGCGCTTTCGCCTGGACCTGTCAGCACGCTTGCGGCGCGGGGCATTCGCGGCTTCACCTCGATGATGGAGTATGTACGCCATCACGCGCCGTTCAAGCGCGATACGGACCCCTACGAAGTGGGCGACGCCGCCGTGTTCCTGTTCAGCGACATGGGGCGTGGCATTACGGGCGAGGTGATTTATATCGACGCGGGCTACCACATTCTGGGAATGTAGCGTATGGCGCAACTCAAGCCCACGAAGTACCAGCCGCTAAAGCCACCGCCGATTGAGCGGCTTATAAAGCCCTTCGCGCTCTTTGCCAAGCAGGCGAGCGCAGGGGGCATCGTGTTGCTGGCGTGCGCGGTAGTTGCCCTGCTCTGGGCGAACTCGCCGCTGAGCGAATACTATTTCCGCCTCTGGTCAATCCCTGTTGAAGTGCGCTTCGGCAACCTTGTGGATATCGACAAGCCGCTCCTGCTGTGGGTCAACGATGGCTTGATGGCGGTGTTCTTCTTTTTGGTGGGGATGGAAATCAAGCGTGAGTTGCTGGTGGGCGAGTTGCGTTCGCCGCGCAAAGCGATGTTGCCGATGGTTGCAGCAGTCGGCGGGATGGTTGTCCCTGCGCTGATTTACGCATCGTTGAACTGGGGCACGCCCGAAATTCGCGGCTGGGGTATTCCAATGGCAACCGACATCGCCTTCGCGTTGGGCGCACTCGCGCTGCTGGGCACGCGCGCGCCGCTCGCGCTCAAGGTGTTCCTCACCGCGCTGGCGATTGTGGACGACCTCGGCGCAGTGCTGGTGATTGCGCTGTTCTACACGGAAAACCTCAAGGCGAACGCGCTGCTCTACTCGCTGCTGCTTTGGGGCGCGATGATTGCCATGAATCGGCTGGGCGTGCGCAGCGGGCTGGCATATTTCCTGATGAGCGTCGGCATGTGGTACTTTATGCTCAAGTCGGGCGTGCATGCGACGGTGGCGGGCGTGCTGGGCGCGTTCGCAATCCCTGTGCGCTCGCGGATTGACCCTGAGCTGTTCATCGTGCGCGTGCGCGAGTACCTGAATCAGTTCGACCAACCCATCACGGAGCGCACGATTATTCTCTCGCCTGAGCAGCAGTCGGCGGTGGAGGCGATTGAGCGCGAAGCGTTGCGCGTGCAGTCGCCCTTGCAGCGGTTGGAGCATCGGCTGCACTACTTTGTGGCGTTTTTCGTGGTGCCGATTTTCGCGTTGGCGAATGCGGGCGTTGCACTCGGTGGCGAGAGCGGGCTGAACTGGACAAGCCGCGTAATTTGGGGCGTTGCGCTGGGGCTGCTAATCGGCAAGCCGCTGGGGATTACGCTCTTCTCGTGGCTGGCTGTTCGGCTGGGGCTGGCGCAGCTGCCGCAGGGCATCAACTTCGTGCATATTGTCGGCGTCGGCTTTTTGGGGGGGATTGGTTTCACGATGGCGTTGTTTATCGCAGGGTTAGCGTTTCGGGGCGACGAGCTGAACTACGCAAAGTTGGGCATCCTTGCAGGCTCCGCGCTGGCGGGCGCAATCGGCTTTATGATGTTGCGGATCTGGACGAAGCCGCAGCCCCATTTGGAGTGAGCGGCGCGAGTTGCTCCAGCAGCGTGGGCAGGTCGGGCGCGGTTGTCATGCCGTGTTGCATGAGCATGCGCCAGAGCGCGCTGGCAGCCCCATCGGTGAAGTCGCGCGTCTCGATGGGGCGGCTCTCCAGCGCGAAGACGGGCTTGCCGCGCTCCTGCGCCCAGCGTGCCAGCTCCAGATTGCGCAGGTTGCCCCGTCCGAACGGCGCGTCGGCGATGATGATAGCATCCGCCGTCTGCGCCAGTTGCCGTGCGCGGCGGTAGGCGTCGTCCGAAATCGGCGAGAAGGGCTGCTCGGTGATGTGTTCCAACCGAAGGGCACGCGCGGCTTCCTCGTCGGTGTCCAGCAGGTTCAGCACGCCCGTGCAGACACGCCAGCCCGCTGAAAGCAGCGCGTAGTAGACCGCCGCGCCCGACCCGCCCCCAGCAATCACGAACGCCGTCGGCGCGTCGGGCGGAACCTGCGGCGCGTCGTCGGGCGCGAGCGCGAACACCAGCGGTCTGCCCGTCGTCGGGTTCGTCTGCGTTAGCACGGGCGTGTGGTAGACCGCCTCCAGCAGCGCGGGCTGCATCACCGCGTCGGGTGTCCCCTGCGCAACGAGCCTGCCCGCTTGCATCAGCGCGATATGGTCGGCGTACTGGCTGGCGAGGTTCAAATCGTGCAGCACGACCAGTATGCCGACCTGCCGCTCGGAGGCGTACTGGCGCAGGGTGTGCATCAGGCGCGTCTGGTGGCGCAGGTCTAAGTGGGTGGTCGGCTCGTCCAGCAGCAGGTACTGTGCCTGCTGCGCCAGCGCGCGGGCGAGGTTCACCCGTTGGCGTTCGCCGCCGCTGAGTTGGCTGATGGTGCGCGTGGCGAGGTGGTCAATCTGCATCAGCGTCATCGCTTGTAGCACGGCGTCCCAGTCGGCGCGGGTTGCGCCCCAGAAGCCCTTTTGGTGCGGATAGCGCCCCATCATCACGAGTTCGGCGACGGTGAAACCCATCTCGGCAGGGGTCTCTTGGGGGGCGTAGGCGACGCGCCGTGCGAATTCGGTAGGGCTGTAGGCGTCGTAGGGTTGCCCGTCCAGCGTTAGCCGACCCGCGAATGGCGCAAGCGTGCGCGCCAGCACGCGCAGCAGCGTCGTCTTGCCCGACCCGTTCGGTCCCAGCAGCGCGACGACCTGTCCCCGCGCGACCTGCAGCGACGCCTCATGCACCACAGGCGTGCGCCCATAGCCCGCCGTAATCGCCTCCGCACACAGCATCCCCAGTAGTGTAGCATGTCGGGTATCCTTTGCGCTGTGAGTGCCTACGCTGCGCCCTGCGTCACGCTCGGACTGGAGGAGGAGGTGTTTATCACCGCGCCGACGCGCCCAACGCTGGACGCCCTTTACACACTGGCGAAACTGCTCTGGCGCAACCCACGCTACTACTACAAACACACGGCGAGCAACTTTGCGCGAGGACGCGACGCCCGTCAGTGCCTCATGAGCAGCGTAGAAATCGCCACGCGCCCGCACGCCGATATCGACGCGCTGCTTGAGGAACTGCGCACCCATCGTGCCGCGCTGGCGGACGCGGCAGGCGACGCCTACATCGTTCCTGTGGGGCATCTCTTTGATTTGGATGCGCCGACCAACACAGCGGGCTTGCACATCCATGTCGGCGTGCCCCCTGAGCGTCGGCAGACGGTATACGCGAACTTGGCGTACTTTCTGCCGTTGCTGATTCTGCTCTCGGCGAGCAGCCCCTATGCAGGCGGACGCTCCTTTGGGCAGTCGTATCGAGTGGCGTCGTCGTTCGCGATCGGCGTGCTGCGCGACGATCCGTACTACCGCTTCCAAGACCTCATCCTCGCGCGGCGGCTGGGCACAATCGAGATTCGCGCGTGCGACCCCATCTGGGACTTGGAACGGCTGCGCGTGCTGTTGGAGGCGGTTTGGGCGATTGCGAAGTTGCCGACCGCGCGCCCAATCGACCGCGCCCGCTATGCCGCACTGCGTCGTCAGGCGGCGTGCGTCGGCTACACGCCTGACCTGCAGGCGTTGCACCGCGAGCTTTGCGCGGTGTACGAGATTCCCGAAGCACTCCTTGAGAAGACGATAGCAGATGAGTTGCGGAGTTGTGTGCAGGCGTTTCAGCCCTCTCCCCCTGTATCACCCGCTTGCGGGGGAGGGGGAATGGGCGCACCGCCGTGCGCCCCCACATCCCTCTCCCACAGCGTGAGAGAGGGGTTGGGGGTGAGGGTTAAATTCCAACAAGCCCTCCTCCACCTCTACGCCCGCCTGAATCACGCCTACCGCACGGGACGCTGGGAGCCTGTCGCCCCGCATGCGGTGCGCCCGTCGGCGTGGCGTGGAGTGTTGGGGCTGCTGGGCTACTACCTGCCGCGTCTGCCCTACACAGCGTACAAGGCATGGGCGGAGTGGCGCGCGCCTATCCGCGACGGCTACTTGCTTACGGAGACCGCTGCGGGCGACCCGACCGTCTGCCGCGCCGACTCGTAGACCTGCAGGATGCGATCCACTACCGCAGGCACAGAGAGCGTTTCGCGCTTGCGGATGGCGCGCTGGCGCAACGCCTCGCGTTCCGCCTCGTGGCGCGTGAGGTACAGCACCGCTTCCACGAACGCTTCGGGCGTCGGCTCGACGACCAGCCCTGTCTGTCCGTAGTCCACCGCTTCGGGTGCGCCGCCGCCGTTGGCGACGATGCAGGGCAAGCCCGCCGCCTGCGCCTCGTCCAGCACCAGCCCCTGCGACTCAGTCACCGACGGGAACACGAACAAGTCTGCCGCCAGCAGGTAGAGCGACACCTCATCGCGCGGCACAGGACCCGTGAAATACACCCACTGGGTGAGTTGGCGTGCCTCGGCTTCGGCGCGAAGCGACTCCAGCGCGGGACCAGGTCCCACCAGCCACAGTCGCGCGTTGGGGCAGCCGCGCACGATGTGCGGTATCGCCTCCAGCAGCACGGAGACATTCTTTTCAGGCGCCATCCGCCCCACATACAGGAGCATCCAGACATCCTCTGGGATGCCCAGTTGCGCTCGCGCTTCCGCCTTGCTGACCTCAGGAAATGGCAGCACAGGGTTGCGGATTGGTGTAATCGGCTTACGCACCCCGTACCTGCGCAGCACCTCTGCGCCGATGTTCGACGGGGTCATCACGGCGTCCACACCCTCGTAGTAGCGGCGCAGGTGCCAGCGCAGCAGGCGACGCACAGGCGCGCGCGGCACAACGCGCGGCACATAATGCAGGTACTCCTCGTACAGCGTGTGGTAGGTGCTGACCAGCGGGATGCGCAGCCGCCTTGCCCACCGCGCGCCCATAATCCCCGTGAAAAACGGCGTGTGCGTATGCACGATGTCGATCCCCAGCGTGCGAAACTCGCGCCACAGCGCAGGCGCAAACGGCAGCGCAATCGGGTAGTCGGGCTCAAACGGCGTGTAGACCGACGGCAAGCGACGCACGGTGGGGTAGGGGTCTTGATAGCCGCGATAGTGGGGCGCGTAGATCCAGACCTCGTGTCCGCGGCGGATCAGCTCCTCGTGCAGGATGCGAATCGAGATGCTGACCCCGTTCAGGTACGGCAGGTAGCTCTCTGAGAAGATGGCGACTTTCACGGCGTTTCCGATTCGCGACGGGCGTTGCGGTTCCCGCGCGGCTGGCGCAAGGCTTGCTCTTCCAGGAACGCCACGATGTCTGACAGGCGAAAGCGTCGCTGGTTGCCCTTTGTACGGAAGCAGCGCAGCCAACCGCGATCGGTGTAGCGGCGCACGGTCGCAGGGCACACGCCCAGCAGGCGCGCTGTCTCTTCGAGCGTCAGCACGGGGTCGGTCAGCCGCGCGATGAGTTCCTCGCGGCTCTCGTTGCGCCCGCGCACGGGATAGTATTTGCGCGTGATGCTATCGTCCGTCCACTCCGCCAGGTAGCGCAGGTAGCGGGGAAGCTTTGCCCACAGTTCGTCGGCTTCGGGGGGCACAATTGCTTCAGGCGAGGGCTTTTTGCTGCGTCGCTTGCGCTTACGCAGGCGCGGTCCTTCGGCAGGAAGTTCCGTTGAGGCGGCGGCTGGTTCAGGCGGGTTGGGCGTTTCGGGCTCTCTCAAGCCCAGTTCCTGCACGATAATCGGCACAAACTCGGTGAAATCGGGCACGCGAATCGAGACCAGCGCCTCTTTGCGGGGTGTGGTGGGTGTGGTCGCGGCGGTGCCTGTAGGAGTTAGGGGTTTGGGCGCGTCGGGCGACGATTCTGCGGCGGATTGTGGCGTTTCGGAGGTATCGTGTGCGGACGCTTCCGCAGGCGGCTCTGAATGCTGCGGCTCGGGTTCGTCGTCCGCAAACTGGCTCTCAAGATAGCGGTACCACTCGGTCAGGCTTAGGCGGCTCATGGGTGCGCGGTATAGTGTACCTTAAAATGCGAAACGGCTCCAGAGGGTTCTGGAGCCGTGGAGGTGATTTCAATCTGGGCATCGACCTATTTTCCCGCTCCGTTGCCAGAGCAGTATCTTCGGCGCTGGAGGGCTTAACTGCCGTGTTCGGGATGGGAACGGGTGTTTCCCCTCCGCTATGGACACCCAGATTGAAAGCGTGAGAGGACCGCTCGTGAGAAGGTGGGTTCCCTCTCAGGAGAGGTTTGGACAACTGGAGCTGGAGTCGTCGGAAGTGCGTCGTTAGGCAAGCCCTCGGTCGATTAGTACGGCTCAGCTCAACGCATTACTGCGCTTACACCTGCCGCCTATCAACCCAGTCATCTACTGGGGACCTTACTCCGTTGACCGGATGGGAGACCTTATCTTGGGGTGGGCTTGGCGCTTAGATGCTTTCAGCGCTTATCCCGTCCCGACTTGGCTACCCAGCGACTGCCCCTGGCGGGACAACTGGTACACCAGAGGTCGGTCCAGCCCGGTCCTCTCGTACTAGGGCCAGCTCCCCTCAAGTCTCCTACGCCTGCGGTGGATAGGGACCGAACTGTCTCACGACGTTCTGAACCCAGCTCGCGTGCCGCTTTAATGGGTGAACCCCCCAACCCTTGGGACCTTGTTCAGCCCCAGGATGCGACGAGCCGACATCGAGGTGCCAAACCCCGCCGTCGCTGTGGACGCTCGGGCAGGATCAGCCTGTTATCCCTAGGGTAGCTTTTATCCGTTGAACCCTGGCGTGCCCACGCACAACCAGAGGGTCACTAGGCCCTGCTTTCGCACCTGCTCGACCCGTAGGTCTCACAGTCAAGCCCGCTTATGCCCTTGCACTCGACGCGCGATTTCCGACCGCGCTGAGCGGACCTTTGGACACCTCCGTTACCGTTTAGGAGGTGACCGCCCCAGTCAAACTACCCACCTAAGACTGTCTCCGCACCGGATAACGGCGCGGGTTAGCATTCCAGTAGGTCAAGGGTGGTGTTCCATTGGCGCCGAAGCTCCCACCTACGCTCTACATGACGTACCGGAATGCAATCCCAGGCTGTAGTAAAGCTCCATAGGGTCTTTCCGTCCCACCGCAGGTAACCCGCATCTTCACGGGTACTACAGTTTCACCGAGAGTCCCGCTGAGACAGTGGCCCAGTCGTTACGCCTTTCGTGCGGGTCGCAATTTACGCGACAAGGAATTTCGCTACCTTAGGACCGTTAGAGTTACGGCCGGCATTCACCCGGGCTTCAGCTCGGGGCTGCACCTTGCGGCTGACCCCTCACCTTAACCTACGGGCATTGGCCAGGCGTCGCCCCCTATACGTCGGGTTACCCCTTAGCAGAGAGCTGTGTTTTTGGTAAACAGTCGCCAGGCCCGCTTCGCTGCGACCTCCCTCCGCTTCGGACGAGCCTACAACGGTGGGAGGCACCCCTTCTCCCGAAGTTACGGGGTCAATTTGCCGAGTTCCTTAGCGGGACTTCTCTCGCGCGCCTGAGGCTCCTCGCCTCGCCTACCTGTGTCGGTTTGCGGTACGGTCAGGTG
>Ga0197143_1002794_pt1 | contig 12342 bp, 21 predicted proteins | sample GBS70_MetaG_FD_148603 | JGI IMG/M metagenome (GOLD analysis project Ga0197143, IMG submission 148603) | Sediment microbial communities from Great Boiling Springs, Gerlach, Nevada, United States - GBS 70_MetaG | ecosystem: Environmental > Aquatic > Thermal springs > Hot (42-90C) > Sediment...
TGAACTTCCTCCTGATGAAGTTGACTTACCAAATGTAATAAAATCTGCAATAACAAATTGTATAGGGCAGGGAATAGTAAGGCTTTTAGGAATACGAAATCTCACGTGGGAAGAACTTGAAGAATATAACATCAGAAAACCTTCGAAAGCAGTTTCTTTCAAAAAAGCAACTACTTCTTCAGCAGAAATTGATACTGAAATATCATCTCCACAACCAGCATCACAACCTCAATCTGCATCACAATTACAATCTCAATCACAATCTGAATCAGAAATAAAACGCATATCGGAAGTTCAAATTAAATATTTAGAAAATTTCGCAAAAAAGAAAGGAAGCGACGTGGTAGCATTGGAAGCATATTTTGGTAAACCTATAAGAGAATGGTCTGAAGAGGATTTTAAAGAAGCATTAAAATATCTACATGAATTATCGGGAAGTAAAAAATAAATACTCTCTATCTGCCAAGGGGAAGAAAGATGGGTTTTTCCTCCACACCTCCTTTTTCCCCATCTTTCTCCCCTTTTTTATTTTTAAAGTGAAATGAAAAAAGTGATGGTAATATCATATATAGTTGTTTTGAGTTTTGTAACTGTTTATTTGTGCTGGCTTTATTATTCTCAGGAACCTAAAATTGTTGAGGTTGAAAAGGTTGTATACAAAGAAATAGAGAAACCAAAATACATCACTAAAATACGAAAAATATATGTGAAAGTCCCTGAAGTTCAAGTTTTAGAGAAAGAAAAAATAGTTGAAAAGGAAAAAGACCTCCCAGAATGGCTTAAATCTGCAACGGAGCAAGTTATCCTTGCTGTCGGAGAAGTTCCCTCTCATAAAGGAAAAACAAAAGTTTTTTCGCTTTTAAATACAAAAACGGGAGAGGGGTCTTTAATTTATAAACCTTTACCCTACCGGCAACCCTTCTTTGAATTCAAGCGGGATTTACGGATAGGGGCTGGCTGGGACTTTATAAAGCAAAGTGGAATAGGGAGACTGGATTTTGATTTCATGCGGATTTCAAAAATCAATTTTTCAATAATAAGTGAGGTTCACAAAGAAGGATTTAAAAGTGGAATTTTTTTATGGACAAAATTTTAAATAAAGAGGTGTAAAAATGATACAGAAAAAAAGTTTAGTTGTTATTAAAAATCCACCCCCAGAAAAAATTATTCAATTTTTTAAGCAAAACAAACTGGGAAATATGTTTGTTGAAAGAGTTTCAAAACTGATAATTTTTCTTGATAGTAAAGGTTTTATAATATCCCTTGTCCAAAATGACCCCGAATATGAAGCATTTGAATATGCCTATGAGATACCTTATGTTTTTTCAAAATCTCAAAAAATTAAGAAAAATACTTTTTATATGCTTGGAATTAAATTTATTAAAAATTTCTTTAAGATTTTCAATTTTGATAAAACAAAATCTACAAAAGTAAAAAATACATTTAGAAGATATGTGGAAATGATATATGGGGGAAAAAATATGATAAAGAGGTGCTGAAATGACTGAAAAAGAATTCAAAGAAAAACTAAACAGAGATGAACTGAAATTGATTAAAGAAGAAATAGTGATAGTTCCTCTTGAACGAATTTATACAGATGTAAAAACAGGAGAGTATTATAGAGTAATATATGATGTAACGCATGTGCCTATTATAAAAATTGAAAAAATAAATCTTATGATAGAAGAAATAGAAATGCCAGAAGGAGAAATTGAATTAAAGGGGGTGTTAAAATGATAATAGAAAAAATTTTAGAACACAAAAAATCAAAAATAAAAGCAACACCCTGCAACTCGAATAGAGCTTCTGAACTCGGTCATCCCTGCCTGAAGTACCTCGTGCTTTCAAGATTGAAATGGCAGGAGCAACTTCTAACTCCTCTTTCACTTCAACTTGTTTTTGACGAGGGGCGCATACAGGAACAAGCGGTTATAAGAGATATGCTTGAAGCAGGAATTCAAGTTATTGAACAACAAAGGTTTTTTGAGTGGCGGGAATATCAAATCACTGGACACATTGACGGGAAAATTTTGCTGGATGGACAAGTATATCCTTTTGAAGTAAAAAGTATGGCACCTTATATCTTCAATTCAATTAACTCTTTTGAAGATATGAAAAAATCAAAAGTTTGGTATATTCAAAAATACCCCGTTCAAATGTGCCTCTACCTCATCCTAGACAACAAAGAGCGAGGACTTTTCATACTAAAAAATAAAGTAAGCGGAGAACTAAAAGAAATATGGGTTGATCTTGACTATGAGTTAACGGATGAGGCAATAACAAAAGCGGAAAAAATAAATGAATATGTAGCAAAAAATGAAATCCCGGAGAAAGGAATTGATGACGAAAAAATATGTCCCGATTGTAAGTTTTATCATATTTGTCTTCCCCCAGTTCAAAGAGAAGCACTTGAATTTGTTGAGGGAGCAGAATTGATTTATATGCTTGAACGATATGAACAACTTAAACCTCTTATAAAAGAATATGATGAAATATACAATGAACTAAAAGAACGGTTCAAGGAAAAAACTGTTGTAATAGGAAATTGGCTTATCACGGGAAAATGGATTGAACGAAAAGGATATGTCGTCCCCGACACAAAGTATTGGAAAATGGAAATTAAAAAAATTGAGAAATGAAAGTATATAAAATAGTGATTATAACTGATTATAACAAAGAAAAAACAGAAAAATTAAAACAAAAAGGTTTTAAACTCTGGAAAAAGGGTGTGATAGTAGCAAACAGAGAGGCAGAGTTATGGCGGAAAGTAAAATAATAAAAATTTTAGGAGCTTTAATTGCGGTATTATCAATTATTCAAATCATTGAAGGAAAAGGAATGGAAACTTTAAATTTAAAAATTGCATGGTATGTAATACATAGTTTAACTTGTCTATTGGGAATTTATTTGTTATTATCTAAAAACAATGAATAAAAAATACATAAAAGGCAGACAATATGAATATAAAACACAAAAACTTTTGGAAAATTCAGGATGGCAAGTCATCAGGAGTGCAGGGTCGAAAGGACCTTATGATTTGGTCGCTATTCATAAAACCGATAAAATTGTTGCTCTTATTCAGGTTAAATACAACAAAAAACTAAAACAAAAAATGCAAGCACAAATTGAAAATGTTGATACCAACTATAAACTTATTGAAATGTTATATCTCTGGGGGAAAGGACGATGATTAAAACAATATTTATTATAGGTTGTATTTTTTTAATAATACTTGTCTACATAATCGTTTTTTCACTCTGCAAAATTGCAAAAAAATCCGATGAAAGAATAGAAAAAATGATAACCTCTAGAAATTGTGTGAATTGCTTATATTTTCAAATTAACAAATGCCTCATACACGATAAATACCCTATTGAAAATTGTCCTGATTTCTGCCCCCTTTTTGTTATTAATTAACTAAAACCTTCATAATACTTGACAAATAAAATATTTAAAGATAAAATAAAGCAAATGATAAAAATAGAGCCTTGGCAAAAAGCTATCATAGATTACATTGTAATGAATCCTACTGCCAATATTTCTATAAATGACCTTTACAAAATGTTATGGAAAAAAAATTTAAGAACAAGAAAAAAAGATATAAAAAATTTTCTTGAAAGTAAATTATTTGAGGAATTGTTATCCGAGGCATATCAAGATAAACAAATGGTTATTGCAAGGTTCTTGCCCGAAACAATACGCAATCTCAAAACACTTCTAAATAGTGAAGATGAAAAAATTAGACTTGAAGCCTCAAAAATGATACTGAAATATATTGAATTGTTAGATGAGAAAAAAACACAAAAAAGCAAATCAAAACTATCTCCTGTAGGATTACCTGTTACTCTTGAAGAAAATGACATTATTATCAAAAAATTAACGGAAGATTAAAATGGCAGAAAACATAAATTTGGCTGAAATACTTGAAATTCCAGTAACCGAAGAAATACCACCTGAACCTATCTCTGCAACATTTGAATCCTCTCTTCCTATAATGAGTGATGAAGAAATAATAAGTTTTATAGTTGATTGTTATGAAAAATCGCAAGAAGCACGCTTACCAAAAGAAAATTTGTGGCTTCTTGCAATACAACAATATAATTTAATACATGATTACACCCATAAAGCCGACTGGCAAGCAAAAATTTATATTCCTAAAATTTTTGATGCAATTGAACATATCGTTACCTTTATTGAGGGTGGAGTGTTTGGATTACCCGAATATTACAGAATTGAAAAAGTAAAAGGCACTATTAAACCCGCTTTAATCAAAGAATTACTTGATACAATATTAAAAAAATCAAAATTCCAAAATGAACTTTCAAAGGCAATTCGGTATTGCTTATTGACAGGATATGGAGTTTTGAAAATAATTCATACATTCAACTATGATAACCCCCTTGATATAGAATGTATCAGTTCATTTGATATTTACCTTGACCCTTCTACAAAAAATAGATTTATAATCCACAGAACAGTTAAATCAATTGATGAATTATATGAAACACAAGCCCAAATGAATTATATTAATCTTGATAAAGTGCAAGAATACCAACATAAAACATTTGAAGAAGCAAAAGAAAAACTCGCACGGGGTGAAATCACTGAAGATGAAATTCCAAATATCAAAGATATTGAACTGCTTGAATTTTGGGGGACTATATATGACAAAAATGGAAATGCAGTATATAAACAAGTTGTATGCACTATTGCAAACAGAAGCATAATAATTAGAAGACCTGAACCTTTCTCAACTTATTATTCAGATTATCCTTTTGTTGTTTTTTATATCATCCCTGGTCTTAACACAATTTACCCCCCACCTTTCATCGGAAATTTGTGTAATCTCGCACAATACATAAATGAAACGGCTTCACTTCTTTTTGACGCAGCAGCATATGCCAGTTTGCCTATTTTTAGAATTAATAGACATGCAATTTTTAACATGGAAGCATTGATGGAAGGGCTTTCACCTGGTCAAATTATTGAAGGAGTAGAAAATGCAGTTGAAGTAATCCGAGTAGGACAAGGAATAACACAAGATTTGCTTGCAATGTATAATATCTTTAAAATTGAATTTCAGGAAGCCTCATCTATTACAGAATATCTTGCCGGAAGAGCCCCTACAAAAGGCAGACCCACAGCACGAGAAGTACTTGCAAAAAGAGAACAAGGTGCTCTATTCTTTAATAAATTCGCACGCAGTATAGAAACTTTCTTACTTGAACCCTTGATTATTAAATTATATGATGCAATAAAAAAACTTGTAATACACAATGAAAAAACAATTTATCATGACATTTTTGATAAATATCAAATGTATGAATTGAGATTTTTATCTTCAGAACAAAAAGAAAGGTTATTGTCAGAAAATGTAGTTTTTAAAGTGTATGGACTTTCTCTTTTGACTACACAACAAGAAAAAATTGAAAAATTGCTTGCTTTCTTGAACATTATTTCAAAAATTGAAGAAGGAAAAGATTATATAGATATGGGAAAAATCATTAAAAAATTCGCTGAATTGTTAGGTATTTATCCTTATGATGTGTTTAAAGATGAAGTTATAAAGAAAATAATTGAAACTGAAGAAATAAAAGAGGAGGAAAGCTATGGCACAGAGACGGGTGAAATTGTTGAAACCTAAAACAATAAAACCTAAAAAATTAAAACCCATAAAAATTAAATTACCCACATTACCAAAACCACCCTCTATTTCTAAAATTGGTAAAACTAAAATGAAAGCTCCCCTGAAATTGAAAAAGTTTAAACTAAAAACATTTAGTTATTAGAAAAAATAAAAAGGCAGGAGGTGCAATATGGTTGATAAAACAGAAAAAGAAATTTTGAGACCTGAAAGAATAGAACCACGGCAAATTCCTGAACCTCAATATGTGCCACCCGAAGTGGATATTAAAACTACACCGCTTACTCCACCTACCCAGCAAAAAGAAACTACAGCATATAATAAAGCGAAATACAAAACTTTCAAAGAGCATCTGCAGGCAATCAGGCGAAAAACCAAAAAGAGTAAGAAAAAGAAAAAATGAAAGAATTGCTTAAAACCAAATCGTTTTGGTGGGGGTTAATTTGTATCTTCTATGGGATTGCTAATTTGTTTCTTGCTGATGGTGAGCAATTTCCTGAATTTGTGGCAATGGGACTGGCTATTATTTTTTTAAGGGATGGGATAAGAAAAAATGTTTCTCGTCAAGAATAATCTTAATTTTCCTTTAACATTAGACTGGCAATTGCTTTTTTCGGCAACAGTCAAAACAAATATAACAATTCAAAATGATGATGACGAAGCAATTATATATCTTGCAACAAAAGATGACGATGATTATATAATTAAAATTTTATATCCTCTTGATGTATGGAAAGAAAAAATAAAAAGAGGGTATTCACTATATATCAAGAGTTCAAAAGCGAATGCTAAATTTCAGGCAATGTTCTATGCTTAAAATCTTCAAATATATATGGCAATTAATCCTCAAAATTTTAAATTTTATCAAAAATCTTTTTAAGCGTAAAAAAAAAGAAAAATTAAAATTAGTTGGAACTTTTACGAGCCCTTTATCGGTTAGTCCAGAAACAGAGGTTATAAATGAAATTGAACTTGTATTTTTAGACCTTTTAGGGAGGGGGTATGAGATTAAGGTATACCGAAACGAAATCGGTTATGTTGAAAGAGAGGAAATTGAGGGGGTAATAGGTAGATTGACAGGACGGCAGGTTGAGGTAGAAATGTATGGCACGAAGGTATTGGTTGATGAAACAATCCCTGTGAGGGTCAGGGTTATAAAGAAATATGTTTTTGAGCCTTTTGTTGATAGCATAGTTAATGGACTTCCTTATGTCCCTGCCTTGGTAGTAAAAGAAATTAAGTGGGAATTATACAAGGAGGCAGTATAAATGGCGACTTATTATGTGGATGGTGAATATGGAAATGACCTGAACAACGGGTTAAGCCCTCAAACCGCCTGGAAGACAATAAACAAGGCGGTGCAGTCAACAACAGAGGGTGATGTTATTTACATTAAACCCTGGGTATATGATTTGAACTATGGCAATTCTTCTGGATTTTTTTATAATCCACCTTCAGGCACAACTTGGATTGGTGATGTAAAAGGGGAGAAATGGGGAGTAAAAGGGAATGTGTATATTGTCAGTGGATATGTAAACACTGCAGGAAGTTCTACATCTTTGATGGTTTTTGATGTCCCTTCAAAAAATATAACTTTTAAAAACTTCTATTTTGTCTGTCCATTTAGAGATTTTTTTAGCATAAAAACTGAATGTTCTAATTTTGTTTTTGAAAATTGTTCATTTGGAAGACTTGCTTGGGGGTTTGGATATAGTTATGGAACACTGAACAACATTGTGTTTAGAAATTGTTATTTTGAAGGAATAGGTGGGTTAATATATACTTTTCACGATAATATAGTGTTTGAAAACTGCGTTATTCGTGGAATGGGATTAGAATGGTCTTGGTTGCGTTGGACAACAAACTGGAAATTTAAGAACTGCATAATTTTAGCAAGAATTGTTTGGCGATATGAAGGTGGGTATCCCGCCTCTTTAGAAATAGACAGAAGTTATATCAGACACGATGTTTTAGGTGATACTCCTTTAGGTCGTAATACAACATACACAACGGTTTTTGTAAAAAACTCAATAATTACTACAAGGATGTATCATAGCAGTCATAAATATGACATTCGTCGATGTGTAAATACTTTTACAAATTTTGGAGGGCTTGCTGGTAATTTCATAGACATTATTGGTGGAACGGCATTTCCAGACCTCATTACAAATCCTGAAAACATTCTCAAAAACAAGTCATTGAACTACAACCTGCTCTTTTACCCCTCTGCAATGAAAAACTTTTTCTCCGACGCATTTTACTATTGGCAATACTATAAACCCATTACAATCACAAACAATGACAATATAGATTATACCGATGTTCAGGTTAAACTTGTCATTGACACTGCGTCCCTTGTTTCAGCGGGAAAATTGAGGGATTTCTGCGAAGACCTGCGGTTCACACTTGAAGATGGAACAATTATCCCGCACTGGATTGAGTATGGTGAGAATACTTCAAACACAATAATATGGGTCAAAATTCCTTCTCTCCCTGCGAATGAAAGTGTTACCATCAGAATGTATTATGGCAATAACTCCTGTCCTCGCAGAAGCGATGGATACAATGTTTTTGAATTCTTTGACCACTTCTGTTATAGGACAGACAATTACGCAAAATGGCATGTTATAACGGGAGCAAATACTTTCAGTGAAACTTATGGTCTTTATCAATCACCAGCACCGGTATGGCCAGGCGAATTAGGAATTGATAGCGTATTTTATCAAGCACCTGTTTCAAAATGGTTCAAAATTGACAGACCTTGCATAATTGAAGCAAAAGCTAGACAGGCAGGTGCATTCGGATCATATGCAATGGGATTGATGTTCTGGGTTAAAACTGGATATAGTGATTTTAATCGAGCTGCGTATCATTCATTTACGAATGGTTCAAATGCAATGCTCCGGTATTGTGATGCAGCTGGAAATATGATTAATTATACTGGAGATGCTTATACTTTTTCTTTAAACACAAAATACATAAATCAACTTATATTAACATCGACACAGGTCCAAGGACGATGGTTGAATGAAAATAGAGAGTTTTTAGCAGGTGCACCTTCAACCCCTCTTGAGAATACTGATTGGATGACTGGATATATAGTGATTGATACATATGTAACTGGAGTATCAGGCAATTGGGCATATTTTGACTGGGTCATAGTGAGAAAATATATGGCTTCTGAACCCACCATTTCAATCGGTGATGAGGTATCAGGTTTATTCGCAGTTGAAGGTGAACCCGATTTAAAAGACTTCTACGATAGAGACCCTGTGGAAGGAAAAGACCTCGGGGCTCTGGAAACAGAGTATCCGCCTGAATTAGGAATAAAAAAACATAGGCGTGAAGTATGAAATGCTTTAGTGATGATAAAAAAATTAAATTAAAAATTGCTCTTGATATTGGACATCTCTACAAAGATAGTCAACCCGAAGATAAAGGGGCATTCTATAGAGGTTTATATGAAAGTGATATTGTTAGAAATTATATGCAAAAAACTTATGAATTATTACAAGTATACAAAGATATGTTTGAAGTATATATTTCAAATCCTTTAGAAAAAATTTTAATAGGGGATTATTGGAAAAGACGTGAATGGGTAAATAAAAATTTTTCTGAAATTGATGTTTATATTCAGGGACATCTAAATACAGGAAAAGGAAACTATGGTATGCTTCTCTGTGTGAATGATTTATTAAGTATAAAATTACGAGAAATCGGTTATGGGGCTGAAATTGTAAAAGCATTAAAAGAAAAATTAAAAATTGAATTCAAAGATAAACTTGATGAATACTCTAAATCGGTTTATTTTCTTGCACCGCATGAACGAGGGTATTCTATCTTAACAAGATTTAAATGTCCTGCCTTCATTTTAGAACCTTGTTTCCTTGATAATGATAAACATTTTGAAAATCTTGCAAACAGGAACTGGACTGATAAAATTGCTGAAGGGTTGACAAAAGCATTCATAAACATATATAATAGTTATGTGAAACCAAAAAAGAAAAAGGAGATATAAAATGCCAGGAAGACCACCTAAAAAATGGTTTGAAAAAATGAAAAAAAGAATTAAAAAACAATATCCAGGACGCTCTGAAGAAGATATTGCACGGATTGTCGCTGGAATATGGCACAAACAATATTCTCAAAAAACAAAAGAAAAATTAACTCGCAAATATGAAAGACGCAAAAAGAGAACTCCTCGGGGGTCAGGATATTTCACAGAAACCGAATTCAAAAAAGGTTATAAAAAAATATGAAAATCCCGCAAGAATACCTTGAAAAACTGTTGATAAAATACGATACTGCAAAAAAAATAATGGAAATACTTGACCCTTTCTTAAAAGAATTAAAAGAGGAAATTTTAATAGAATTAATAGATGCAAAAACTACTGAACACCTTTGGGCTTGTAGAGGGAAATTAACACTCTTGACAAGAATCAAAAATGAATTAGAATATATAATAACAAAATACGAAAAAGAAAGGAGAATAAAAAATGACTAAAACAAAAAAAGAAATAGAAACACAAGATACTGAAACAGAAATAACTGAAGAACAAACAACCGAAACTACTTCAGAAACCTCTGCCTCTACAACAATAGATGAAACCGAAAAAATAAAATTGGAAAATGAATTGCTAAAAAAACAATTAGGACAATTGCAGGCTGAACTGGAAAAAATGAAATTGGGACAACAGTTCATAAATCAACCCGTTTCACAACCTTCTCCTTCTACTTCTTTAACCGATGAAGATATACAAAATTTATTATATGAAAACCCTAAAAAAGCTATTGAAATAATTAAACAGCAAGTTATACAAGAAATAAATCCTTACATTTTACAATTACAATCACAAATTCAAGCCGAACAAATCAGACGATATTTTTATGAAACTTATCCTGATTTGAAAGGATATGAAAAAATAGTTGCAATTATTGCTTTAGAAGTATCACAACAGATGCCAAATATACCCTTAAATCAACAACTTGAAGAAATTGCAAAACGCACAAGAAAATATATTGCCACTCTGCAAGGTCAAAAGACCAAAGCAGAGGGTATAAAAGGGATAGGTGCTGAAACAAGCAGTCAAAAAACTGCTCCAACAACTTCCAGGGGGGAAGAAATAATATATTCCCCTGAGGAAGAACTACGGGCGGAATTAGAAGCCCGAAAAGAATTTTTAAAGAAAAAATTAGGGGGTAAATAAAAAATGCCAGGACAAGTTTGGCAAGAAGTAACACTAGGAGGTTATTTCGCTAATCCTAGATTATCTAGACAATTGAGATATTCAGCTATCCCCCTTATGAAATTCAGACAATTTGCGAAAGTTTTCGCAGAAGTAGGTAAAAATAAGGGGGATAAACTTGAATTCCTGAAAATTTCTAGGATTGCTACTGCAGGTGGTCCAATCTCCGAATCAGCAAGAATACCCGAAACAAATTTTACAATTAAAAAAGATTATATCACAGTCACTGAATATGGAAACTCAATACCTTATACTGGAAAACTTGAAGCACTTTCAGAATTTGATGTTACCAATCCTATCCAGAGAGTTTTGAGAGATGACATGGCATTAACACTTGATAAGGCTTGTGGTGATGCATTTAAATCCGCGAAAGTAATATATACTCCTACCTCAACAGGATATTATCTTACTACAAATGGAACACCTGGTGGAGTTGCTGATGTGAATTTGAGAGTGAGTGATGTTAAAAATATCATTGACTGGTTCAGGTCAAATAACATCCCTCCTTATGATGGAACGGATTATATTTGTATTGCAAGTGTTAAAGCATTAAGAGGAATTATGGACGACAGCAACTGGGTTGAAGCAAGTAAATATGGTGACCCTGAAAGGCTCTTCGCTGGTGAAGTAGGCAGAATTTATCAATGCAGATTTATTCTTGAAACAAATGTCCTTTCAAATGCAGTTGGTCAAAATGGTGTATTAGGTGAAGCAATTTTCTTCGGAGAGGATGCAGTGGCTGAAGGAATTGTCATACCCGCTGAATTGAGAGCAAAAATCCCTGATGATTACGGAAGAAGCAAGGGAATTGCTTGGTATTACCTCGGTGGGTTTAAAAAAATCTGGGATTACGAAACTGACGGAGAAGAGCATATCATTTATGTAACAAGTGCTGTACCTGAAGAATAAGGCTAGGTGAATAAAAAGGGGGGTATAAAATTATCCCCCCTTTTTATTATTTATTGAGGAGGCGGAAATGACAACTAAAAAAGCACCTACTCGTATACCAATTACAAAAGACAATATGAAATTAAGTGTAATCCCTCCAGGATATGTAGGAATAGGAGTAGATGGGGTTGGTATTGTAGAAATTGTTAAAATTGAAGAATTACAGAAATCAACTTTAAGTGCTGAAAAATCCCCTTCTGCTGTAACAGTAGGGAAAAAAGGATTTGTGACATGTGAAAAATGTGGTGCTGAAATTCCAGAAGAAGATTTACAAAATCATCTTGAAAATGAGTGTCCTCTCGTGATTTATGAAAAAATGCAGACCAACCCCGCCGAAGCTGAAGAAATAATTACAACTACTTTACCCCGAAAAAGAGGGAGACCCTCTAAAAAAATTGAAGTAAATGAAGAATGAACTTTAAAGAAATAAAAAACGAAGTTGAAAAAATACTTGTATACAGACAGCAAGAACTACTTGATTTAATACCCACCTGGATTAACAGA
>Ga0197143_1002795_pt1 | contig 12340 bp, 9 predicted proteins | sample GBS70_MetaG_FD_148603 | JGI IMG/M metagenome (GOLD analysis project Ga0197143, IMG submission 148603) | Sediment microbial communities from Great Boiling Springs, Gerlach, Nevada, United States - GBS 70_MetaG | ecosystem: Environmental > Aquatic > Thermal springs > Hot (42-90C) > Sediment...
GTTTCTTTCTTAAGGGGAAGCGCTGATACCACAAATTCATGCATTGGGGTTCTTTTGCTTACCGGTACCAGATACCTGCTCTCTATTTTTTTCTTAAGGTAATTAGCGTTTAAAATAGCAATTTTTGACGTACGTGTTAGACCTTCTGCACCGAGCATCTTGATGTACGTATATGCCTTAACCATTACGGCGAAATTGCCATAAAAGAGCTTGACCTGTCCGCAGGTCAGCGGCCTTTCGTAATCAAGATAGTACTGTCCGTTTGTGCAAGCAACAACCGGAACCGGCAGAAAAGGTTCAAGTTGTTTCTTAACCAGCACCGGGCCACTGCCCGGTCCTCCGCCGCCGTGAGGTGCAGAAAAAGTTTTGTGAAGGTTTATTTGAATTACATCAAAGCCAATGTCGCCTGGCCTTGAAATTCCGATTAAAGCATTAAGGTTAGCGCCGTCTGTATAGGCAAGGGAACCATTTTCATGAAGCAGCTCAATAATATCTGCAATTTCGGGTTCAAACAGTCCGAGCGTATTGGGATTGGTTACCATCAAGGCGGCAACGCTTTTGTCGAGGTGTTTTTTAACTTCTTGAGCCGGCAACCATCCTTCCTCGTTGCTTTTAATGGTTATGGGTTCAAAACCAGCCATTTTTACAGAGGCGGGGTTTGTTCCATGGGCAGAATCAGGAATCAGCACCTTTTTTCGATCTTCACCGCGGTTTTTGAAATAGGCACGCATTACCAGCAGACCGGTGAGCTCTCCATGAGCTCCAGCGGCTGGCAACAGCGACACAGCGTCCATGCCAGTAATTTCCTTAAGCATTTCACCCAGTACAAACATTAACTCCAGAGGTCCTTGCGTTAGCATTTCAGGGGCAAGTGGGTGGAGATCAGAGAACCCTTTAAGCCGGACTACCTTTTCGTTAATCCTGGGGTTATACTTCATTGTGCATGAACCCAGAGGGTAAATACCCTGGTCGATCGAGTAATTACGCCTGGCAAGGTCGTGGTAGTGCCTGATAATTTCAATTTCTGACACCTCAGGCAGTGCCGGAGGGTCTTTGCGAATCATTCCTTCAGGTAAAAGATCTTCGAGCTCTTTTTCAGGAACATCAGGTTCTGGAAGGCTGTATGCCTTTTTCCCCGGAGAAGAATAGTCATAAATAAGAGGCGTTCTCATCTGTCCTCCTCAGCGATGATCCTTGCAAGCATGTCGATATCATCCTTTAGAGTAACCTCGGTTACGGAAACCATGAGTAAGTTTGAAGGTAGTTCTGGATCCAGCTTTGACAGGGGTACCCCAGCAATGACACCGTGTTTAATGCATTTGTCAACGAGTTCCTCTGCATTGCCGTTTAACTCAACTACAACATCCTTAAAGCATGGTTTTAAGGAATGAACTTTTCTTATCTCTTCGAACTTTTCGTAAAGGTAATCGGTTTTTAAAAGAATCTGTTTAGAAAGTTCCCTGAAACCCTGCGGTCCCAGCCAGGAAGCATAAACAGTAGCAGCAAGGGCACATAGAGCTTCATTGGTGCAGATGTTTGAAGTTGCCTTTTCGCGCCTGATGTGCTGTTCTCTGGTTTGAAGCGTCATAACAAAAACGCGGTTACCATCTGCATCTACTGTTTCACCTACAAGGCGGCCTGGTAGCTGGCGCAGGTATTCTTTTTTGGTTGCCATAAAGCCCAGAAGAGGACCACCAAAGTTAAGATGGTTGCCGAGGGGCTGAGCTTCGCCCACACAGATATCAGCTCCGAGCTTGCCCGGAGGTTCAAGTAGGGCCAGAAGATGAGGGTCATGAACAACAATTGTTAAAACGCCAGCTTCAATTAGTTTTTTAAGCTGGTCTCTGTAATCATAAATAGTGCCGTAAAATCCGGGCTGGGAAATGACGGCAGCAAAACAATCAGGGGCGATCTTGTTTTCGTTAAGATGATCGGGAACACCCCTTGTATGACTTAAAAACTGAACTGCTATTTCGTGCGGTTCCAGATAAGTTGCCAGCACCTTTTTGTATACGGGATGAAGAGGTTCAAAAACAAGCACCTTTCCCGGGTAAGGCTTACTAGAAAGTCGGCGTGCCATGAGCACTGCTTCTGCTAGGGCTGTTGGTCCATCGTACATGGATGCGTTTGCAATTTCAAATCCGGTCAGTTCGGCAATGATTGTCTGAAATTCAAAAATGGCAGCCAGGGTGCCCTGAGAGGCTTCTGGTTGATAAGGCGTGTAAGCAGTAAAAAACTCGGGCCTTGAAATAATTGCATCAACAACAGCCGGCACAAAATGATGGTAAGCCCCTGCTCCTGCAAAGGAAAGGAAACCCTTTGAGGAAGCGTTTCGGGCAGCCAATGTTTCCAGGTGGGCTGCTACCTCAGCTTCTGAAAGCGGTTTTTCAAGGTTTAGTTTTCTCCGGGTTCTAGCTTTTTCCGGAACAGCGAGGGCAACAAGATCGTCAAGACTATCAATTCCTAACTCTTCAAGCATGGATTTAATTTCTTCCGGACTGTGGGGAATGTAGTCCACCTTTAACCTTCCTCAATAAATTTACGGTAGCTTTCAGCGTCCATCAATGTGTTCAATTCTTCGGGATTGGTAATCTCAATTTTGAAGATCCAGCCTTTTTCGTACGGGTCCTGATTGATGATTTCCGGGCTGTTAATCACTTCTTCATTGATCTCAACAATCTTTCCTGATACCGGCGAGTAAATTGAAGATACTGCTTTTACTGATTCTATTTCAGCAATTTCTTCTCCCCGCGCAACTACTTTTCCCGTTTCAGGTGCTTGCAGATAGACAATGTCGCCCAGCGAGTCCTGAGCATAGTACGAAATACCGACCAGTCCGGTTTTTTCATCCAGCATTTTCAGCCATTCGTGTTGCTCATAATAAAGGCGATCGTCCGGATAGTTATTCATTCTGATTACCTCCCTGTCTAACCAATTTTAAAAAGGGTTTTTCGACAGCCCGGGCAACATACGTCTTGCCCCGCACCTCTACAAAAACATCTGTTCCGGGGGCAGTTTTATCGCTATCTACAAATGCCATAAATATAGGTTTTTTTAGGAGGGGCGAATAGGTTCCTGAAGTTACCTCTCCGATGAGATCTCCTTCTGAGGAGAATACCCTATAGCCGGTTCGGGGTATAGGTCCTGATTGTTCGAGAACATAATAGCCAATGGTTTTTTGATACCCTTTTTCGAGCTGCTTGAGTAGCGCCTGTTTACCAATAAAATCGCTGGCTTTTTTGATTTTTACAACCCAGCCCAGATCGCTTTCGAATGGCGTACGATCCTCCCTTAGTTCCTGACCGTAAAGAGGCAGGGATGCTTCGATGCGCAGGGAATCTCGTGCGCCCAGCCCGCAGGGCTGGGCGCCAAATTCGGCGCCCGCCGCTAAAAGTGCATCTAGAAAGTCGGCTACGAGCTCTGAAGGTACAAAAATCTCGAAAGTTGTTTCCTCGCCGGTGTAGCCGGTAGCACTGATTAAAATTTCTTGCTGCTTAAAATTGGCTTTTTTGAAGTAAAAAGAGCTGTTGGGAAGGGCGTTGGTCGGGAATATCCTGCTCATTACATTTAAGGCTTCTTTTCCGGCTATGGCTACCAGTCCGTAATCCTCTGAGAGATCACGAACTTTTACGGACATGTTGAGATGGCTTCTTAACCAGTTAAGGTTTTTCTCCGTATTGGCAGCATTGACTACAATTAAAAACTCATCTATGGCCAGCATATAGATAATAATGTCGTCAACCACCCCGCCATTTTCGTTTAAGAACATTGAATACTGGGCTTTGCCAGGGTTGAGTCTGAAAATATCATTGCAGGTAATCGAGTTCAGCCATCCGGCAGCATCAACACCCTTAACGTGAATTTCTCCCATGTGTGAAATATCAAAAAAACCGGCCCTTTCTCTTACTGCCAGATGTTCTTCGATAATAACGGTATAGGATAATGGCATAAAAAAACCGGCAAAGTTAACCATCTTTGCTTTTTTGCTCACATGCCACTTTTCAGCAGGCAGCCTTTTAGCCATAACTAAAAAATTTTATTGGCAAGGTAGTTGAAAATCAAAGAATTAAGGGTTATTTTTGGCTTGTTCGGCCCTGGTTATGCCAATCAGCCTGCCGTCATAAAAGACCTTAAGGACACCTGTGCTTTTTTGACTGCCACGTTCTATTTCAACGAAGGAATAGTTTAATAGAGAGGGATTAAAGTTTTCGGGAAGAAAGACGGTAAAATCTCCAGCAGCTTTGATAGATAGTCTGGCTGCATTAAGCAATTTTTCTTCAGGAACCGGCATATTCTCTGTAACTATTTTTATGGGACGCAAGCTTTTAAAACCATACTCAAGCAGCTTAAGGCTATCATCATAGCAAGCATATGGGGATTGAGCGTTGAGAACAACTGCAAGCAGGCGCTTTCCATCTTTTTCGGCATAAGATGCAAGACAGTGGTCTGCCTTAAAAGTAAACCCGGTTTTTATTCCCTTTACGTTTTTGTTTTTGAAAAGAAGTTTGTTATGGTTATATGCTTTAAAGATTCTTGAGGAGTTCTGCCACGTAATAGTTGCTTCGCGGGTTGAAACCAGATGTCTAAAAAATGGATAGGAAAGGGCATAGCGCGAGATAAGAGCTATATCATAAGCAGTTGAATAGTGCCCGGTTTGGTCAAGTCCGTGCGGGTTTTTAAAACTTGTATCAATGGCTCCAATTTCTCTTGCCTTTTTGTTCATCAATGCAACGAAAACATCAGTTCTACCTGCAATTCCTTCCGCAAGAGCAATAGCAGCATCGTTTGCTGATTTAAGCATGAGCGCATAAAGAAGGGAACTTACAGAAAGTCTGTCACCCGGTTCGAGATAAATTTCAGACTCCCCTGCACTGGCAGCCTTTTCCGACGCCGTAATTGTGGTACTCAGTGTGGTGCTTTCCTGTAGTACTATCAGGGCAGTCATGATCTTTGTCAGAGAAGCAACAGGACGCTTTTCGTGCTCACCTTTTGCAGCTAAAACAATTCCTGTGGACGCGTCAACAAGAATGTAGTTTTTGGAACTGAGCTGAGGTAAAGCTATGCTGATACCGGTATCGCAGTAACCTGCGGCTGGCTGCAGAAAAATGGCTGCACCCAGTAAAATACAGACAATTCTATAAAAGATTGAGGTCTTTAATTTTATTAAGATATTTAAGAGTCCGACTGCGACTTTCCTGAACGGGCTCTTCATCAGCAACTCGTTTTCCTCCGTCAATGTAGATTTTTAAAAGTGGCTGCATAACTGTTCCGCATTTTTTACATGTAAAGCTGTTCGCAGAAGCTGGCAAAATTTTGTGACTGAGGCAGGTTGAACACTCATAAACCTGTTTGCGTCCACTTTTCTTGCCCCTTTTCGCCACAGGTTGCCCATCTTTTTCGACAATGTCAAAGGAGAAGTCAACTACCTTGGCATTGGATATAGCCGTACCCACACCAAAAGCATCAACAAGGTCATAGATTTCAGCTATGCTTTGTTCATCTAGACCACCGCTTACCATTATTTTGACGTGGCCATATCCCCTCAGATCAAGTTCCCAGCGAACTTCATCAATTATTTTTCTGAAATTGCCTCTTCTTGTTCCCGGAGTATCCAGACGCACAGCAAACAGTTTTTCGCCAAGTGCACGGGCAGCTGTAAGAGCGCCAAATTTTTCGTCCTCAAAGGTATCTATCAGGGCAATGCGCGGGATGTCGCTTTCCAGATATTGGTCAAAGTACTGATATGCTTTGTAGGGATCCCCAACGCAGATGATATAGGCATGTGCCATTGTTCCAACAGGCTTTAGTCCAAGTGCTTCGGCAGCAGCCACAGAGGCAACGCCGTCGCAGCCACCTATGTAGGCTGCTCTGTCGGTTGCAATGCTTACTGCTGGATGGTTGCGACGTGCACCAAAGCTATAAACGGGTTTATCGAGGCTCTGCAACTTAATCCGGGCAGCTTTTGTGGATACTCCGGAAGAAAAACAGAGAAACCCGAGGAAAGCTGTTTCATAAATACCAAAGTCAATATATCTTCCTTCTATGGAGACAACCGGCTCACCTGCATAAAAAAGGCTGCCTTCGGGCATGGCCCTGACGGTTACAGGCAACCCTTCCAGCAGCCGCACAAGTTCTTCAAGACCTGAAAAAATTCCGAAGCGTCCATTTTCGGGAAGCGAAGAGGCGGTCACTTCTCCGTAAACAAGGGGATTCAGGTCGAGCTCTTTAAGAATCTTTCTTCCACGTTCAAAGTAGACATCGGTTACCCTGCCCTCTTTTATATCTTTACTGTCTGCAAGGAAAAAATTTTTTTCTTTCATTACTTTAACCTTATTTGTTCCAGGCCTGCCTCAAATTTAAGCACGCCTCTTTTTTCAAATTCGGTGAATTCCTGACTATTGTAGTATATTTTAACTGCCCGGGGAAAACCTATGACTACAGTTAGGGTAGTTGAGGCTGTTGTTTCGAAAGAGTCGCCGGCATTAAAGATTTTTGCTGTCAGTATTTTTCCAGAAGCTGCATCTCTTACTTCAATCCATGATTTATCACTGATTACTTCTATCCGGAGTTTAAACTCTTTTGGTTCAGTCTGAACTGCCTCCTGAGATTGAGCCTGTTCCCTGTCCTTTTCGGCCATATCTTCGTTAAGTGTGGTTTCAAGCGGTGTCTGGGGAAGGTCGGGTTGCGGTTTTTTCTCGGGAAGAGCAAGGTAAATGGCAGTTCCAAGAATGAGCAATACAAGAACAACAGAAAAAACTTTTGCTAACACACCTACAGGTTTTTCCTTGCTTCCTGTTTCGTAATGGTTTTCCGTATCTGCATATAAGGTATTGTATTCGTCAATTATGCTGTCAGCGTCAAGACCCAGATATGAGGCGTATGTGCGCAGGAAAGCCCGCCGGTAAATTTCTCCAGGTATGTCTTCAAAGCGATCATTTTCCATAGCCTCAAGATAGGCTGTTCTGATCTTCAGCTCAGCCTGAATTTCCTTTAAGGAAAGACCTTTTTTGTGTCTGGCCTCTTTTAATTTCTCTCCGATGGTCATGGCTCAAGGCGCCTGCGGCGCTCTTGCCACTCCTCTCTGGTTATGAGCACCTCCCTTGGTTTTGCCCCGTCCTGTGGCCCCACAATTCCACTGGCTTCAAGCATATCCATTATGCGGGCAGCCCTGGCATAACCAATTTTAAGCTTTCGTTGCAAAAATGAGGTTGAGGCCTGCCCGTAAGTAAGTATAAGGTCAACTGCCTGTTCAAAAAGCTCATCTTCAAATTCCGATTCGTGAGCGCCACCGGGCTTTACATCAAAAATATCTTCCACGTATGAAGGTTCTTTAACGGATTTAACGAAGCTGGTTACCCTCTCAATTTCCTCTTCGGAAACATAGGGAGCCTGCAGCCTGATAGGATGAAGAAGTGATTGTGTAAGAAAGAGCATATCCCCCTGCCCTACCAGCTTTTCAGCTCCGGTGCTGTCAAGAATTACCCGGGAATCAATCTGCGATCGAACGGAAAAAGCAATCCTCGTTGTTATGTTTGATTTGATAAGACCGGTGATGATGTCGGCAGAAGGTCTCTGGGTAGCAACAATCAGATGGATACCGACTGCTCGCGACATCTGGGCAAGCCTGACTATAGAATCTTCAACCTCTTTTGAACAGACGAGCATCAGATCTGCAAGTTCATCAATGATTACAACGATATAGGGAAGCTCAGGGATACCTTCTTTAACTGCTTTGCGGTTGTAAGAGTCTATGTCCCTGGCAAGAAGAGTTGAAAGCAATTTGTACCGGTTTTCCATTTCCTGAACTACATATGCAAGAGCTGAAGCTGCTTTTTTGGGGTCGACAATCACAGGGGCCATAAGGTGAGGTATACCTTCATAAGGAGTGAACTCCACCCTTTTTGGGTCAACCAGAAGAAGCTTTACCCTGTTTGGATGAGCTTTAAAAAGGATTGTTAGAATTAAACTGTTTAAGCAAACTGATTTTCCTGATCCTGTTGCCCCAGCAATCAGCATGTGAGGCATTTTTTTGAGGCTATAGTAAAAAGGCTCACCGGTAATGTTTTTGCCAATGGCCAGCAAAAGTGGGTCTTTTGAATTTAACCATGTTTCGGTTTCAAGGAGTTCGCGTAAGGTGACAAGTTCGCGGGATTTGTTGGGCACCTCAACGCCTACGGCAGATTTTCCGGGTAAAGGTGTTATGATTCTAATGTGAGGCGTTGCCAGTGCCAGAGCAATATCCTCCTGAATACTAGTAAGCTTACGCACCGGAACTCCGGGTTCAAGCTGGACCTCAAAGGTAGTGACCGTTGGCCCTTCTTGAATGCCAACAACCCTGGCTGGAATATTAAATTCTGAAAGTGTGGTTTCCAGCACTTTTTTAAAGTCCGAAACGGTTTTGGCAAACTGACCCGTTTTTTCATTAAGCAGCGTAATTGGTGGGTACCTATATTCTGATTCATCCTGCGTTTCATCTAAGTGCTGCAAAGAAGCAGCATTTGCAGCTTCCACATCCTCGCCTTCTTTGTCAGCTGGAATGTTTGCAAACTCAATCGGCTGGGTTATTTCCGGCCGTTCAACCTTTATCGTTTTTTCCCGATGAATTTTTATTAACTTTGTAATAGCCGGTTCTTTAACTGGCTTTTTGTCCTTTTCAGGTTTCAAAGTTTCCTTTCTCAGCGAGGCTACCAATTCACTCACGGGTCTGTTAAGAGCAATGAGCAATCCGGCAACCATAAGCGCCGAAAGAGCCACATAGGTTCCTGACTGACCCAAAAGCATTTCGAGTGGGTAGGCTAAAAGCGAACCAAAAAGCCCTCCTGTCTCTTTAAGTTTTGATGGTTCAAAGAAGGAGCTGTCGAGTTGCTGGCTGGTTAAAAATGCAAGCACAGAGATGTAAAGTAGTGAGAGACCGTGGGTAAAAAAGGCAATATTTTGTTTACGGTTAAAGAACAGCACCAGTGAATAAAAAAGTAACAGCAAGGGGAAAAGGAAATCTCCTTTTCCAAAGAGATATGCAAGTGTTTCTGCAAGGATTTTTCCCAGAATGCCAGTTGAGGCAGGGCTCAAAAGCGTCAGCAGCAAAAAAACAGAAAAAGCAGCAACGGCAAGAGCAGCAAGGTCTTGCCAGACATTGAGAGCGTAATTGTTGTCATTTTTTAATTTTATTTTTTTCTTCTTTCTTGACATCCTTACAGCAATTTTACTTGAAAATAAAGTAAAGCGTTGCAAGCAGCGTGCAGTAAACCGCAAAAGGAACTAAGCTATAGCGCTTTAAAGTAGCGAAAAGAATTTTCAGGGCAAGCAGGCTAAAGACAAGTGAGCTTAAAAACCCTGTAAGGTAGGTAAGCGTAAAAATCGGTTTAATACTAGTTTCAGCTGCTTCAAGGACAAGGCTGCCAGTTATTGCTGGTATTACCAGAAGAAAGGAAAAACGGGCTGCTTCCTCACGCTCCAGGCCAACAAAGATTCCCCCTGCAATCGTTGAACCTGAACGTGAAACACCCGGTAAGATTGCCAGCGCCTGAAAAAAACCAATTATAAGGGCATCTGTGATTCCGGGGTGTTTTTTTTGCCCTGCTTTCTTTTTTAGTCTGAACTCTGCAGTTAAGAGAAGAATTGCCGTCATATAGAGCATTGATGCAGCCAGGTTGGTGTTTACAAATGCCTTTTCAATAGCATCCTTAAAGAAAATTGCAACAGCTGCTGCTGGAATGGAGCCTATGATAATCTTAAATATTAGGGTATCCATAAATTTCCGACGGCTAAGTTCCTGAAGTAACTGTCTTACGTCTTCTTTAAAAAAAATTAAGATTGCCATGAGGCTTCCAAAGTGAACCACGATGTCGAAAGAAAGTGTATTGACTGTTTTTAGCAGTGAAGAAAAAATGACCAGGTGGCCGCTGCTGGAAACAGGCAGGAATTCAGTAAGTCCCTGAAGGGCACCGAGGACAACTGACTGCATCAATGTCATTTTTTAAACCTCAAAAACAAATGGAATTACAACAGGTTTCTTTTTTGTTTTTTCGTATATGAGTCCGAGCAGGCTGTCGCTTACTTTTTTGCGCAGCAAAGAAAGATCTACAATTTCTTCGTCATCAAGCGACTGTCGCACCTTACGATCGAGTCTGTCCCTGGCTGCCTTGAGAATTTCTTCGCTTAACGGCAGTCCACGGATAATGATGTCAGGTCCATATACTACTTCTTTAGTGTATTCGTCTATTGCAATAACCACAAAGATAATGCCGCTTTTTGCCAGGTTTTCCCTGTCAATTAAAATGGCCTTTTCGATATCGCCAATCATCAGTCCGTCAACAAAAGTAACTCCGGCTGAAACTCTGGGTCCTAACTGCAGTCCCTTGCTTGTAAGTCTGATAACCTGCCCGTTTTCTAGCAGGAAAATTTTATCCCTGCTGACTCCTGCTTCTTCAGCTATTCTTGCATGGCTGATAAGGTGCTTGAATTCCCCGTGGATCGGTACGAAGTATTCAGGTTTAACCATATTGATCATCAGCTTAAGCTCTTCTTGAGATGCGTGTCCTGAAACATGAACGCCGTGTTTTCTTGAGTAATATACTTCAGCACCCTGTTTTAACAGGGAGTTAACAACGTTGGAGACCCGCCTTTCATTTCCCGGGATTGGTGAAGCAGCGATAACAACTGTGTCGCCAGGTTCAATATTAATGTGGGAGTGGTTTCTTGAGGCTATAAGTGAAAGTGCGGAGAGCGGTTCGCCCTGTGAACCCGTACAGAGGATGCAGATTTGATGAGGAGGGTAGTCATTGACTCGCTGCAGCTCAATCAGCTGCTTCTCATCGATTTTCAGATGACCGGTTTTTAGGGCAACCTGGATTGACTGGCGCATGGAGCGTCCCGATACCGCCAACATTCTTCCCGTGCTTTTAGCAGCATCAAAAATGTTTTGTATCCTGTGAATGTGAGATGCAAAGGAGGCTACGATGACTTTACCCCGGGCTGAAGAAAAAATCTCTTTTAGTTTTTCCGATACATTTTTTTCAGGAGGGGTAATTCCCGGCTCGTCAGCATTGGTAGAATCAGACAGAAGAATTTTTACTCCTTTTTTTGTTAGTTCGGTGAATCTTTCATAGTAAACTTTCTGACCGGGAAGGGGTGAAGTGTCAAATTTAAAATCGCCGCTGTGAAGAATTATGCCCAGGGGAGTATGAACTGCTATAGCAAAACCATTGGGTATGCTATGAATCTGAGGGATAAATTCGAACCTTAAGTCACCGAACTGCACCTTACTTTTTTCGTTGACTTCGCGCAGATCGGCCTTCAACCCATGCTCTTCCAGCTTTGCCTTTAAAAGTCCCAGGGTAAGCTTACTACCGTAAATTGGGGCACTTACCTTCCTGAGCAAGTAAGGTATGGCCCCTATGTGATCTTCATGTCCATGAGTTAAAAAGATAGCTTTCAATTTGTCCTTTTTTTCTAAGACGTAGCTGAAATCGGGCAGGATTAAGTCAACTCCAGGTGTCTCATCAGTTGGGAACATAAGGCCTGCGTCTATAATAAAAAGCTGATCTTCTGTTTCCAGCAGGAGCATGTTTTTGCCGATTTCGCCAAGCCCGCCAAGAAAAACTAGGTCCAGGGTTCCTGTTCTTCTTCCTGGCAGAATTTTTTGTGTTTTTGCGCGTGCTTTTGTTTCAATTTTTCTTTCAGTTTTTGCCTGGCTCATAATCAAAAATCCAGCAGAGGTTCCAATCCATAGGTCAGCCCCGGTCTTTCACTGACCTTTCTTATTGCCAGCAAAACCCCGGGCATGAAGGAGCTTCGATCAAGGCTATCGTGCCTGATGGTTAAGGTTTGACCGGCACCACCAAAAATCACTTCCTGGTGGGCAACAAGGCCTGGAAGCCTGACTGAGTGAACCCTTATGCCATTAATATCAGCTCCACGACTACAAGCATAAAGTTCCTTAAAACCGGTTGCCTTTTCTTCAGCTTGTTCTGGTCTAAATTCAGAGAGGAGTCTGGCAGTGGTAACGGCTGTTCCTGAAGGTGCATCAAGCTTGCTATCGTGGTGAAGTTCAATTATCTCAACATCAGGGAAAAACCTGACTGCGATTTTTGCAAAGTGCATCATAAGAATAGCGCCAATGGCAAAGTTCGGGCAGATAATTGCATTAAAACCGGTAAGCGCTGTTTTTTTCTTAATTTTATCAAGGTCTTCTTCGTTTAAGCCTGTGGTACCCACAACGGCATGAGATTTTTCAAGAATGGTCATCACATTATTCAACACGGCATGCGGTGAAGTAAAGTCAACCACAACATCGGGTTTTTTGCTTTCAAGCATTGCTTTAAGATCGGTTTCGATTGAA
>Ga0197143_1002797_pt1 | contig 12336 bp, 14 predicted proteins | sample GBS70_MetaG_FD_148603 | JGI IMG/M metagenome (GOLD analysis project Ga0197143, IMG submission 148603) | Sediment microbial communities from Great Boiling Springs, Gerlach, Nevada, United States - GBS 70_MetaG | ecosystem: Environmental > Aquatic > Thermal springs > Hot (42-90C) > Sediment...
CGTCAATTTTTACTCAAATCCCAATCCCCGCTCCTTCAAACTAACAAACTTCTGCTTGCCTATGATGATGTGGTCCAAAACTTCAATGTCCAAAAGCCTCCCAGCTTGAACTGCTTGCCGGGTTAAACCTATATCTTCAGGGGAGGGTGTGGGGTCGCCTGAGGGATGATTATGCACCAAGATTATGGCCGAAGCATCGGATTTTATTGCTTCTCTGAAAATTTCTCCAATCCTTACCGAGGCTATGTTAAGCCCACCTATGCAGATGGTGGGTATGCTTATTACCCTGTTTTTGGTGTCAAGGAGGATTGTCCTGAGGTGCTCTTTGGAGAGGAGCCCCATCTCCAGCAGGAGGAGGTTAGCAGCGTCGGCAGGGGAGCGCACCACGGGCCTTTCCTGTGGGGAAGCTACCAGAAGCCTTTTGCCAAGCTCAAAAGCGGCTTTGAGTTGAGCAGCTTTGGCCTCCCCAACCCCTTTCTCAGCGCAGAGGTCGGAAAATTCGGCCCCGGCCAGCCCGATGAGACCGCCGTATCGTGCCAGGAGGCGGGTGGCCAATGCCAGGACGCTTTCCCCTTCCACCCCAGTCCTCAGGATTATAGCCAAAAGTTCAGCTGTGGAGAGGGAAGAGGCCCCGTAAAGCCTCAACCTCTCCCGGGGCCTTTCCGAAAGGGGGAGCTCTTTTATTGTGGGGTAATATTCAACCCTCTCGCCCATAGACCCTCCTTAAAGGAGTGTTTTCTATGAGTAAGCAGCCTTTCAGCACCTTAGCAGTGTTGGCTTTGCTAACTTTAAGCTTAGCCTGCGGTCAAGTCATTACATTGCCTACCCCCAGCCCGACTCCCTCTGTTTGGCCCTCTCCTTCGCTTTCACCTGCGATTAGCCCATCCCCTTTCACTCCTCCGCCTACTTTCACTCCGACTTTTACCCCCACGCCGATTTTGTATGTGGTTCAACCGGGCGATACTCTCCTGGGCATCGCTAAGAAATTCGGGGTTAGCGTTCGGATAATCCAGGAGGCTAACGCTATAGCTGACCCCAAATCTTTGCAGGCAGGCCAGACTTTGATAATCCCTCAGGGGGAAGAAGCCTTCCCTGGCACTCCAACCCCTACTCCTACCCCTATCCCTCTTGAGATCGCCGGGGTTAACTTTTACCGGGAGCCAGGGGGGAGCCTATGGTGCTTCGGGGAAGTCCTCAATTCGGGTAATACAGCGGTTGAAAGTGTGGCGGTAAGGGTTAGGCTTTACGGGCCCGGTGATTCCCTCTTAGCCGAAGGACAGGGTTTCGTTGCCAGGGATTTAATTCCCGTTGGTGAGAAAGGGCCTTTCGCCGTGGCTATACCTAAGCCTCCGGAGGTTTTCATCCGTTACGAGGTGTTTTTACTGAGTGCACTTCCCGCCCATTCCCCTTCGGCTTTAGCCGATTTCTTAGTTGTAAAGGAGCACTCTTGGGATAAAGCACCAGGTAACCTTTACTTTGTAAAAGGAGTGGTCCGCAACGGAGGGGATAAGGCTGTGGAGGATGTAAATGTGGTGATGGTAGCTTACGACGCCTCTCACCGGGTTGTAGCCTTGCGGAAGGCCGTTCCGGAGAAAGTTTTCCTCCAGCCAGGGGAGGAAAGTGCCTTTTACCTTTCCTTCTTCCCAGCAGGCAATCCTCCGGTCACTTATACCCTCTATGTTCAAGGGATAACCCCTTAAGCGCCATAGTTATCAAATAGTGCGAAGGTGTGGAAAAAGAATCACTTCCCTTATGGATTGCCTGTTGGTCAATATCATGGTTAGGCGGTCAATCCCTATGCCTAATCCCCCGGTTGGGGGCATGCCATGCATGAGCGCGAAGATGAAGTCTTCATCAAGTGGGTGTGTTTCTTCATCCCCTTTCTCGCGGGCTTTCGCTTGCTCCAGAAACCTCTCCTTCTGGTCCAGCGGGTCATTTAGCTCGCTGAAGGCGTTAGCAATCTCCATGCCTCCGATGAAGCCTTCAAACCGCTCCACAAGATGTGGGGCATCGGGTTTTCGTTTAGCCAGGGGCGAAATTTCTACCGGGTAATCCATTACAAATATGGGGCCGATTAGGTGAGGTTCCACATATTCTTTGAAGAGTTCATCCAGCTGCTTGCCCCATGTTGGCTTGAGGTCTACTTTGAACCCCTTCTGGCTTATAGCCTCCCGCAGGCTTTCCAAATCCCTGTGCTCCTCAAAATCTATGCCAGTATACTCAATCAACAAATCCCTCATGGTAGCTCTTGGCCACGGAGGGGAAAGCTCTATCCTATTGCCGGCGTAGGTTATGGTGGTAGTGCCGAGGGCTTCTTGGGCTATAAAGGCTATCATCTCTTCCGTGAGGCGCATCATATCGTGGTAATCGGCATAGGCTTGGTAGCATTCCATCATGGTGAACTCGGGGCTGTGGCGTGCATCCAGTCCTTCGTTGCGGAAGTCTTTGCCTATTTCGTAAACCTTTTCAAAGCCTCCTACAATCAGGCGTTTGAGGTAAAGCTCGTCGGAGATGCGGAGGTAGAAAGAGCGTTCCAAGGCATGATACCAGGTCTCAAATGGTCTTGCGGCCGCACCACCGTAGATGGGTTGAAGGATGGGGGTTTCCACTTCCAAAAAACCCTTGGAGTCAAGGAATTGGCGCATTGCTTTTATGATTTTGCTCCTTATGATGAAAATCTCCTTCACTTCTTCATTGGCCAGAAGGTCCAGGTAGCGCCTGCGGTAGCGAAGTTCTATATCTTGAAGGCCGTGCCACTTTTCTGGGAGGGGGTGGAGGGATTTGGCTAAGAGGCGATAGTCCTCCACAAGGAGGGTGATTTCGCCTGTGCGGGTTCGGAATATCTTGCCGTGGGCTTCTATGAAATCGCCGATGTCAAAGAAGTCCAGGAAGAAGTGGTAGCGCTCATCCCCCAGAAGGTCTCGCCGGAACATCAGTTGGATTTTCCCGGAGCCATCGTTTATGTGAGTGAAGGTCAATCCCCCCATGTTCCGGATAGCGATTAGCCTTCCGACGAGGGTTATTCTGTTTTGGCCAAAGTTCTCGTCCTGCACAAATTTTTCCCTGGCTTCTTTAATGGTGTGCGTGCGCTGAGCTCTGGCCGGATAGGGGTCAATCCCGAGCTCGCGCAGTTTTTCTAACTTACGGAGGCGCTGGTAGAACTGGTCAGGAAGCTCTTGCAATTTGCCCTCCTTTGGCTCATTCAATGCTTATAACCTTGAAAGTGATGCGGCCAGCGGGGGCATTCACTACCACCGTATCGCCAACCTTTGCCCCCATAAGGGCTTTGCCCAGAGGAGATTCATTGGATATGCGCCCCTGAAGTGGGTCGGCTTCGGTTGAACCCACGATTACGTAAGTTTCCGGTTCTTCCTTCCCTTCTTCCAAGAGAGTGACCTTTGAGCCAAGGCATACTTGGTCGGTGCCCTCGGGTTTCTCAATGACGACGGCGTTCTCCAGAATTTTCTCCAAGGTGATGATTCTGCCCTCTAAGAAGGCCTGAGCCGTTTTGGCTTCTTCGTAACCGGCGTTTTCCGAGATATCTCCTTCGGCTTTGGCTTGGTGGATTTGCTGAGCGATTTCGGCCCTCTTTACGGTGCGAAGGTACTCAAGCTCTTCCTCCAATTTCCTTTTGCCTTCCTGGGTAAGGTAAAATACTTTGCCCTGCTTACTCATGCACACCTCCGGGGAAATAAAAGTAGCCCGCTTTGGGCTTTAATTTATTATACCCGGAAACGTCTCTGATGCCAAACCCCCGCCAGGGGATTAGCCCCTTGGGGCCCCTGCTGAGGGTCAGCGGAGGCTGAGCTTTAACCAAAAGGGCTGAAGAAAGGCTTCCAGTTTTCCAGCGTGCTTTTGGTTGCAGGATAAAGTGGAAGGCGTAGGGCAATTATGTTTTCTCGCAAAAGGGGCTTGGGGATTCCCGCCCCCGTTGGCTGAAGGTGCGCCAAAGTTTTGGGGGCCCACTCGTGGGTGGGTTGCTAATGTGGGCTGTTTGCCCCCATTTTTACCCTCCCGTAAGGGGTACGGGGGTGGGGCAGGGGGTTAGGGGATGGGGGGCGGCGCAGGCCGACCCTGGCCGAAGGCCAAAAGAGGCCGATTTTAATTGGCGTGAAAGGCTGCCCACGTTTAAAAAACGGAAAGCCCTGGACCCGAAGAAGACGCCCGACGAGATTGAGACATGCCTTGGTTTCGGCTGAAGAGTTCCGGAGGGCAGGTAGGGGGGATTAGAGCTTTGAGGGCTTGAGGCTTAACCTCTATCTGCACAGGGGTTTTGCCTATGGGTTCTCCATCCACTTGAACGGAAAAGGGCCGAGCAGTCTTTACAGTAAGTTTGAACACTCGCTTCATTTCTATCAGGGGGTCGCTCAAATGGTGGCCGGAAAATACCGAGTAGACATGGTGGACAAGGTGAGGGAAGCGGTAGCCTTTGAAGATGCACAGGTCCAGCAGTCCATCGTTCAATCGGGCGTAAGGGGCGATTTTGACTATCCCTCCATACAGGCGGATGTTGCTCACTATGGCCAGGATAATCCGGCGCCTTATCGTTTTCCCATCAAACTGGAAAGTGGTTCTGGTCCCCAAAAAGGTCATGGCTGTTATTACCCCGGCTACTACGAAAGCAGTAGGGCCAAGCCTTCTTTTCACTTCGGGATGCGATTCTACCTCTTCAGTGACCAAGGCATCTATCCCTATCCCGCACCAGAGTAGGAAGTGACGGCCGTTGGCGAGGCCTACATCTACTTGAGCTATAGATGATTCCAGGAGGATTTCGGCGGCCTTAATTGCATCTGGCGAGCTAAGGAAGAGGTTGGCGGAGGTTAAGCCCAGCTGTCGCGCCCATACGTTCCCGGTACCGAGGGGTAAGACCCCTAAGGCTGTTTCTGTTCCCACTATACCATTTACTACACCGTTGACCGTGCCATCTCCTCCAGCAGCTATTACGGCATCGTAGCCTGAGGAAGCAGCTTCTTTGGCCAGTTTGTGGACTTCATCGCTCTTTTCGGTTTCCACTATTTCTACTTTCCATCCGCCCCTTTCTAAGGCGAAAGCGGCTTTAGTCAATGCTTCCCAATTACGACGGGGACCCGCTGCGGGGTTGAAGATTATTAAGCTTTTCATCGCTGAAGCGCCCTTAGGATTTTCTGGATTTCTTCATTCAAATCCCTGCTTGTGTCCACTACTATGTGAGGCCTCCCGATGGGTTCTCGGTATTGCTTCATCCGGGAATAAACCCCCCAATCGGCATCGGATAGGTCGTGGTCGTCACGAGCGGTGTGGCGTTTCTCAAGCCTTTCCTTCACCACCTCTTCAGGAGCTACGGTTTGGACTATCACCAATTTGGCGTTGTTCTTTTCGGCCAAGCGGTAGACGTATTCTCGGTGCATTTCGGATAGGTTCGTGGCGTCAAAAATTACCCTTAGCTTCTTCTTGAGTAGCCGGTCAATCAAGATGTGGCATACTCTGTGGACGATCGCACTCTCCCGTGGGGAATAAGTTGGAGGGTTGAAGAGGGTCTTGCGGACGAAGTCAGATTCCACAACTACAAACGGAATTTTCTCGCAGAGTTTCCTGGCCAGGTAAGATTTCCCAGTCCCCGGGAGGCCCGAAAGCATCAAAAGAACGGGGTAAGCGGTTGTTTGAGAGGTGTTAGGCAGTTTGCTTTCAATCGCAGCTGCAGCTTGTTCCAGGTCTATATAAGGCTGAGGAAGGCTCGGCCTTTCCTTAATCCCCTTCTCCTCCATGGCCTCTTCCTCTTAACCTGATATTAGGGTTTTGGGGAGAGGCGCTTCAATTAAGGCCTGCGTCCCTTTGCCCTTTTCCCCACTCTTTATGGTGAAAGAGCCCTTTAAATCGTCTTCTATTAAGGTTTGGACTATTTGTAGGCCCAAGGTTTGCTTGGGCTGTGCTCCGCTGAAGCCTATTCCGTCATCAGTTATTTCCACGGAAAATTTTTCCCTGGCTTGCCCTACGGTGATGGATATTGTGCCTCTGTCTTTTCCGACAAAGGCATGTTCCAGGGCGTTTTGGATAAGTTCATTGACGGCTAAGGCTAAGGCCGTAGCAGGGCGGGCTGGCAGGAAAATGGTCTGCCCCTGAACTTTGACTTCCACGTTTCTACCCGGAACCGCCATGTTTTCGGCCAAGATAGAGGCAAGCCTTTCTATGAGGGCTAAGACGTCCACTTGTTGGAAGCCTTGGCTTGAAAGTATATCGTGAACTGTGGCAATGCTGAGGATGCGGTTTATGGCCTCTTGGAACGAGCGTCGGGCGGATTGGTTCTTCTCTTCGGCCATTTGCATCCGCAGGAGCATGGCTACGGTCTGGAGGTTGTTCTTGATGCGGTGGTGCATTTCCCTCACAATTGTTATCCCCGCAACGAGGGTGGCGTTCTCTATGGCCAAGGCTATCTGGTTGGCCAAAGTGGAGAGGAAGCGAAGCTCTTCCTGGGAGAAAAGGCGAGGCTTTTCGGAGTAGCAGGCCAGCACTCCACGCACTTTATCCCGCATGGTCAGCGGGACGGCCAAGAAGGCAGGGGTTTCTGTGAAGACTAACGGCTCGCCTTTTGAAATCACTTCCTCAAGCTTTGGGATGGTTTGCGGGGGGCCGTATGAGGCCCTGGGGATGAGTTCACCTTTCTCGTCAAGTAGGAAGAGGGAACAGCCTGTGGCTTTTATCATTTTGGCAGCCATTTCGGCTACAACTTTGAGGACGTCATCCAGGTAGAGGGGGGAGACGATCGTTTTGCTCACCTCGGCCAGGGCTAAAAGTTCTTCCAGCTGGCGCTGCATGTTGTCGTAAAGCATTGCTTTTTCAATTGCCCCGGCGGCCAGGTCGGCTACGAGGCTCAGGAGTTCTATCTCCTCTTGGGTGTAATCGTGGTAAGAAGAGGTCTGGACATTCATTGCGCCGATTACTCTCCCTTGGATGGAGAGGGGGACGGCCAGGAGGGATTTGAAATTCCACTCTTCTGTTTCCGGGAGGAGTTTGAAGCGGGGGTCTGAGGCCGCATCTTTTGCGGCCACGGGGACGGCGTGGAGTGCTGCCCAGCCGGTGAGGCCTTCCCCAAGGCGTAGTTTGGCTTTGCCTATGGCCTGGGGAGCAAGCCCTGTAGAAGCTCTGAGCACTAAGTATTCACCTGATTTGTCCAAGAGGTAAATGGAGCAGGAATCCATCCCCATAACCTCGGCGGTGGTGCTGGTTATGAGTTGGAGGGTTGTAGCTAAGTCCAAGGCCGAGTTTATGGCGTTAGTTATGCGCCTTATGGCTGAAATAAGAGCTTCTTTCCCCATAGCCTAAGGATATTATAAGGCCGGAGGTGGAAAAAGGGAAAACCGATTGCGCCGATTGTAAATCGGCCTTTTCAGGCACAAGTAGTGCCAAGCGTCGGCCTTCGCCGACGCTGCTTAAGATTCAAGGTCGGCATAGGCCGACCTTTGGCCGAAGGCCCCAAAAGGGCTGATTTTAATCGGCATGAAAAACGAGGGCACATCCCCCAGACCCCCTGGGAGGCGGCAGGCCCCCTCCACCCCCAGTTTAAAGAAGGTCGGCGGAGGCCGACCACTGGCCGCAGGCCTAAGGAGGACGACTTCAGTCGGCGCAGAAAGGCGGCTTTGCGTGTTAAAGCCTTTCATGCTAAACTATAACTGCTATCAAGGCAAGCGAGGGGGGAATTGCTCCGTATCAGCAAAGATGGCCTTGTTTTCTATACTTTCCCCGCTTTCCAAGGTCTTACCTGTGCTATCTTTACCCGTCTGGGAGGGGTAAGCAAGCCTCCTTTTGATTCCCTAAACGTAGGCCATACCGTTGGGGATGATTTGAACGCTGTGGAGGAGAACCACCGCCTTATCTTTGAAGCGCTCGGCATTTCCAAAGAGCAAGTAGTTACCGCTCGCCAGGTCCATGGCCTTGGGTTAGCCCTGGTGGATGAGAGGCATAAGGGCAAAGTAATCCCCGATACCGATGGCTTGCTCACTTCTACCCCCGGCCTATTCCTAATGCTCCGCTTCGCCGATTGTGTTCCTGTGGTCCTTTACGATCCGGCAAAGAATGCGGTGGGATTGCTCCATGCCGGGTGGAAGGGAAGCATAATGGGGATAGCTTTCAAGGCCGTAAACCTCATGCAAGAGGCCTTCGGCTCAAGGCCGGAGGAGATTGTGGCAGGGATAGGGCCTTCCATAGGCCCTTGTTGTTACGAAATAGGGGAGGATGTGGCCGAGCTTGCCCGTGAGTTCTGGCCCAATCCCCCTATCCTCCATACCCCCCAGGGCAGGATGCATTTGGACCTGTGGGAACTTAACAGGCAATGGCTCCTTAAGGCTGGGGTCAAGGAAGTAGAAGTGGCCGGGATTTGCACCCGTTGCCGTAGTGAGGAGTTCTTCTCTCACCGAGCTTCCGGAGGTCTTACCGGTCGCTTCGCTGCTATTGTAGGGTTAAATGGAAGAGCTTGAGGCCAGGATTAAAAGGGTGAAGGAAAGGATCGCTGAAGCTGCCCTCCGCAAGGGCAGAAACCCTGAGGACATTATCCTGGTGGCCGTCACCAAGACGGTGGAACCGGAGCGCATCATGGCCGCCGCCGAGCTTGGTATTGAACACTTCGGCGAGAACAGGGTCCAGGAAGCTTTGGGGAAAATCCCCAGGATAAATTTCTTGCTTCCTAAGCCTGTAACTTGGCATATGGTTGGCCACCTTCAGACCAACAAAGTGCCCAAAGCGGTTAGGCTATTTGATTTCATCCACTCCATTGACAGTGTGAGGTTAGCGGTGGAGCTGAGCAAGAGGGCGGCTTCCTTGGGCAAAACCATCCCCATCCTCTTGGAGGTCAACATTTCCGGGGAAGCGACCAAGTTCGGTTTCCACCCTGATGAGGTGGAGAAAGCTGTGCCTGAAATCCTCCCCCTTCCTGGCCTTTCCGTTCAGGGCCTCATGACTATAGCGCCAATCGTCCAGGATCCAGAGGAAGCAAGGCCGTATTTCAGGGCACTTAGGGAACTTAGGGACCGCCTGGCTGAGAAGTTCCCCCAGGCTTCCTGGAAGCACTTGTCCATGGGAATGACCGATGACTTTGAGGTGGCGGTGGAAGAAGGAGCCACTATGGTCAGGATAGGGAGGGCCATCTTCGGCGAAAGGAGGTAATTGCCTTGATTAGGACGCTTTTCTACAACACCTTAGACCTCTTCTTCAACCTTTGGTGTTTGGCCATCTTGGCCAGGGTCTTTTTATCTTGGTTCGGAATCAGCCCATATCATCCTGCGGCTCGCTTTATCTTCCAGGTCACGGAGCCAATCTTGGCCCCTCTGCGTCGGGTGATACCTCCTATTGGCATGGTGGACATAACTCCAGCGGTAGCGATAGTGGCCCTGCAGATAATTAAGGGTGTAATTTTGGAAATGGTCAGGGCGATATGGTGAGGGATATAAAGTTCCGCATAACTAAAGCCGAGAAAGGAGCTGCTTTTGCGGTAATTGTGGTCCCCAGAGCCAAGCGCACTGAGATTGTGGGCCGGCATGGGGAAGCGATTAAAATAAGGGTTGCTGCTCCACCGGAGATGGGAAAGGCCAACGAGGAGCTCCTCAATTTTCTGGCTGACAAACTTGAGGTAAGAAAGGAGCAGCTGGAAATAGTGGCTGGGACCTCATCCCGCAAAAAACTGGTCTCCGTAACCGGGATGGAGCCAGCCGAAGTGGAGAAGAAGCTGCTCTTGTAAAAATCCTTGCAAGGAGGCAAGCCATGGAAATCAAGAAAGTGGGCGTCGTCGGTTGCGGGATAATGGGCTCAGGCATAACTGAGGTCTGCGCCCGGGCCGGATATCAAGTAGTGGTCCGAGAAATCAACGACGAAATCCTCAAGAAGGGCCTGGACCGGATAAAGGAGTCCATGAGCAAGGCTGTTTCCAGGGGCAAGCTCACCCAAGCGGAGATGGATGCGGCTTGGGCCAGGATAAAAGGCACTACCTCCATGGAAGACTTCGTCGATTGCGACTTGGTCATTGAGGCCGTAGTGGAGAACCTGGAGCTGAAGAAGCAAGTATTCTCCGAACTTGACCGCATAACCCCACCCCACGCCATCTTAGCTTCCAACACTTCTTCCCTCTGTATCACCGCAATGGCTGCTGTTACGAAGCGGCCGGATAAAGTCCTTGGCCTCCACTTCTTCAACCCGGTTCCAATTATGCCCCTTCTGGAGATAGTCAAGACCATACTTACTTCGGAAGAGACTTTGGAAGTAGCGCGGAAGTTCGGTGAATCTTTGGGCAAGACGATAGTAGTAGCCAAGGATTCCCCGGGCTTCATCGTGAATGCCCTGCTCATCCCCTTCCTCTTGGATGCGGTAAGGATGGTAGAATCGGGCTACGCTACCAAGGAGGACATTGATACCGCCATAAGGCTTGGCCTCAATCACCCCATGGGACCGCTCACACTTCTGGACCTTGTGGGACTTGATACCACCCTTTACATTGCCGATGCCATGTATGAGGAGCTAAAGGACCCAAGGTACATAGCGCCTCCGCTTTTGAGAAGGATGGTCTTGGCTGGGAAGCTTGGGCGAAAGAGTGGCGAAGGCTTCTACAAGTATTCCTAAAGCCTGAGGGTGGTGCCTATGGACCTGAACCTTACTCCAGAGCAGAAGCTTATTCAGGAAAAGGCCAGGGAGTTCGCCAGCAAAGAGCTGGAACCAATCGCCTCAAAGCTGGATGAGCTTGGTAAACCTCCGGTAGAGCAATTCCGGAAGCTTGGGGAACTTGGCTTTTTGGGCCTCATGGTCCCGGAAGAATACGGTGGCTCCAAAGCCGATACCGTTAGCTACGTGCTGGTAATAGAGGAGCTATCCCGAGTCTGCGCCTCTACAGGGATAATGGTGGCAATCCAGAACTCCCTGGTCTGCCAGCCTATTGCCCTTTTCGGGACTGAAGAGCAGAAGAGGCGGTATCTTCCGGACTTAGCCTCGGGGAAAGCCATAGGGGCCTTCGCTCTGACAGAGCCCGAAGCAGGTAGCGATGCGGCTTCTATCCGGACAAGGGCGGTGAGGGATGGCGATTACTACGTGATTTCCGGCCTAAAGCACTTCATAACCAACGGCTCTATAGCCGATGTGGTCATAGTCTTTGCCACGGTTGACCCCTCCCTCCGCCACAAGGGCATAACGGCTTTCATCGTGGAGAAGGGCACACCGGGTTTCAAGCCAGGGCGTGAAGAGAACAAAATGGGCATAAGGGCTACTAACACTTCAGAGCTAATCTTTGAAGAATGCCGGGTGCCCGTTTCTAACAGGCTTGGGCAAGAAGGGGAAGGGTTTAAGATAGCCCTGATGATGCTTGATTCCGGAAGGATAGGTGTGGCAGCGCAGGCAGTGGGGATAGCTCGCAGAGCCTATGAAGAGGCATTGAAATATGCCAAGAGCCGGCAGCAATTTGGCCAACCCATCGCCCAGTTTCAGGCCATTCAGTGGATGCTTGTGGATATGGCCACCCGGATAGAGGCCGCGAGGCTCCTTACCATAAAGGCTGCCCTCAAGAAGGATTCCGGAGAGCGCTACACCAAAGAGGCCGCTATGGCTAAGCTCTTCGCTTCGGAAATGGCCGTGTGGGTTACTGACCGTGCGATCCAGATACACGGTGGCTACGGTTACATGAAAGAATATGTGGTGGAGCGCCTCTACCGGGATGCCAAAATAACCGAAATCTACGAAGGCACGAACGAAATCCAGCGCTTGGTCATAGCTAACCAGATTTTGCAAGAGAGCTTGCCTTAACTTAGAAGAGGGGTGCCAGGGCGGGGTTGTAAAAATGCTTTCTGTAGTTACAAGCTGCGCCATAATAGGCCTGGACGGGGCCATAGTGCAAGTGGAAGTAGATGTATCAGCGGGCTCGCCCGGCTTCATAATCGTCGGCCTGCCCGATACGGCTGTCCAGGAATCCAGGGAGAGAGTGCGCTCCGCCCTCAAAAATGCTGGCTTCCACTTCCCAGGCGGGAGGATAACCGTTAACCTCGCCCCTGCCGATTTGCACAAGGAGGGCTCAGCTTACGACTTGCCCATCGCCTTGGGAATTCTTTGCGCTTCCGGCCAAATCTCGGCCGACCTTTCGGGCTCGGTCTTCGTGGGGGAGCTTTCCTTGGAAGGGGCAGTCCGCCACGTGCGTGGAATCCTGCCCATGGCCGGCTTCCTTAAAGAGAAAGGCTTTGAGGCGTTTTACGTCCCATCAGTAGATGCTCCAGAAGCTGCCCTCGTGCCAGGCCTTGAAGTAATCCCTGTACCCGACCTTGTAAGTTTAGTGCGGCATCTTAATGGGAGGGAAGAGCTTAAGCCTTACAGACCTGACCCATCGTTAATGGGCGA